>Ga0208357_1000272_pt1 | contig 42525 bp, 76 predicted proteins | sample NGESurdeep092012_6_FD_184487 | JGI IMG/M metagenome (GOLD analysis project Ga0208357, IMG submission 184487) | Arctic peat soil microbial communities from Barrow, Alaska - NGEE Surface sample F52-2 deep-092012 (SPAdes) | ecosystem: Environmental > Terrestrial > Soil > Wetlands > Peat ...
TCCTACCTTTCGGCGTAGATATGTCGGTCGGGGTAGACCGAACCTCATCGACAATCTTACCGATAATACTTTTTAAATTTCCAGATCCATAAATCTCTATGGGACTCATTGTTTCAATTACTGCAAGCTGACTCATTTATTTTCTCCTGACTTTCCTGACTCCGAATATTTCCACAAATATAAATCCTTGCGACTCAATGAGCGGCTTGACGTGAGGAAACTTAGCGCAGAAATTATGCCACCCAATAGCTCCGCTTTCGACATGATGAAATCGGCAAAGATAGATCCACTCCCTGTCTTCCCATCCAGCTCCACTGCCGACCGTAAGAATGTGTGCTCGGTCAACTTCTCCATACCTTCTGCACGCCTCACAGTTCGCCTCCATTGGTCGCCTCTTCTGCCTTGGTCATCATAGAGTTTAATTTCTGCATGACCGAACTAAGTCCTGTTACTCCGACAGCCTCACCGTTTTCAACGACGGTATTGAAGTCATACTCAACTTGAGCTATTCCCATGAGAACGTCTGGAAAAGCATCCTTCAGAGCCCAGGCTCGCGCCCGGCATTGGAGCATTCTCTTTGGGTATTTATTCCAAACGTCGTTTTTAAACAGACCCGCTTTTTTCGCATCGTTCATTGAAAAGCGCCGAGTGATTTCTTGCATACCAGTTCTTTTGATGTTGCAGACCGCGTACATCGCGTCATTGTCTTGTTCGTAAGTAGTCTCTTCAATTTTCTCGAGCCCGTACCTCATGCAAAGAGCCAAAGGTAGGTTGCCAAACAGGCTCGGCGTTCCGTTTATGACCGCGATGTTTCCCACCGACGTCATTGGCGGCAAATCGAGCTCTCGACAAATCTGCAAGGCGACGAGAACTTTTTCCGGAGTGTTGAGGCCCTTCGGCATGAGTCCAGACATATGATATGCTTTCGCGAGTCGGTACTCTTGATCTAAGTTTGCGCCGACAAGTCTGCCTTCTTTTGCTTCAATCGGGACCGGCGATCTCTGTTCTGTTTGTTCACGCACCACCGGCACACTCTTCGACCGCTCACTTCCAGCGTTTTCAGGTGTCCCCTTAGACAATGGCTCTTGATTGGTGGCGACCAATGTCGCCCCTTCCTCAGGGCGTCCTGGCTGTTCTCCTTGTGAGTCCCCAGCTTGAGATGGCTCGGCCTCACGCACTTCGGGTTGTCGCACTTGTGTAGAATCAACAGGCCCTTCTTTATCAGTCCCCTCATCTTTAGGTAGCTGAATTTGTGCGCAAGCACTCTCACTCGCGTTTTCGCTCGCCCCTTCTCGAATCGTCCGTACCCCTGATTGTTTTTCTCTCCCGCCCATTCCCAACATCCTTTCGATTTTTTAACTTTTGACCAAAATCTTTCGTCTTCGTTCATTATCAGTTTCGCGTTCAGTTCTTTTCTCATATCTCGTCAGATCCATAGCGTTGAAGAAACCAGTCTCCCGCGCTTGCTACTGTCGGCCTCGGATCATACGACGGCCATATATTCGTTCTCTTCGCGGCGGCATATTTTTTAACTAATCTGTCACGGTGTAGTTTAGATACCTGTAGGTCAGCACCTTCCATCATTTTTACACAGAGAGCGTATGGCGGCTCCTTCTCGATAAAAATAAACCCAAAGGCTTCGGGCAAAGCAACCTTTGTCGCCTCTGCGCCTGACGAGTAATGTCCTGCCTGTAAAAAATAAAGCAGGTCTTCGGAGAAGATTGTTCGAGAAACCCGATCTGGGTTTGCGTCTCGAGCCGTCTTGATGTCGAGAGGTATGCCGTCCGTAGAAATAAAATCATATCGAGCCTTGCAAGTAACTCCGAACTTAGGGTCTTCCCAATACAGACAAGCCTCGCGAACTCCAGTCGTCAAAAGCGGCGCAGCCATTGCATGGTTCGAAATAGCATTCAGCATTCCTGTAATTTGAGTAAGCCATTTTTCTTGAACGATGATGTCTCCATCAACAAGAGACGCTTCGAACTCCGCAGCTTGTTGTTTGCCGATAGTTGTTCGACGATCACACTTTGGAAATACTTTCATGAAATCTCGAAAGCGCGTCGGCTCCAGCAAAGCAGCGTGAAAGGCAGATCCAAACAAGAGCGCCTCGGTTTCTTCTTGCTCGTTTAGTTTGTCCATGTAAGCCTTCGCATGTGCAGGGCTACAGTGAAGCTTTTTAATCAAGCTCGCGTTCAACGCGTCAACCTTTGCGTATTGCTCGTATGATTGGTCGAGAATTAATTTACCCAGCTCCATCAGTTCATCCCTTCGTTAAAGTTTTCAAGTCCTGAGAACCCATGGATCTTCACCCAATCAGATTGCTCGGACGCTTGTTTAAGAATCTCTTTTATGTTTTCGATATCGATCTCTTTCTGGTCTTGGCAACCGCTGCAATCTTGATTGTGGATCGCAAGGTTTGCGAAGCCTCTAATCATCGTGTTGAATTGATTCAAGTTGAATTTAAGATCTATGGTGATTGCTTTCGGTTTCAATTATTCTCCCTTAGTTGTTTCCACATTTTCTCAGACTCATGAACGGCCTCGGTCCAGTCTTTTACTTTGTCGGACTTGCTTATCAAGTGATCAAAAGCTTTCCCGTCCTCTCCAAATTGTTGTCTGTTCGGCTTAAACCAAGACAAATCCAATTTAGAAACTTTCCATTCTGTTCTGCTGAATTTATTTACGATTGGTAAATCTCGATAAGAGGCGATGTCCAAACCAAAGGAGCAGGAGCAGGCAACTAAACCCTTTATCGTATTGCTTTCGATTGATAAGAATCCAAAGTTTCCACAGTCGTAACACTCAGTCTCGTTTTCTGGTGCTTTCTCAAAGGATCCGGTAGGAAGTTTTTTTCTCTCAGACCAAGCTTGATTCGCAAAATCAACAGGCAAAGGTGGATATTTAAAGCTCGATATAAAACCGTTTACGATCTTTCGAAAAGTATCGAGATTAAGATCTTTAACCGATTTCCAAATAAGTTTTGCTCTTTCTTCGCCGTATGATTTTTCTCCAAAAGAATTTTTCATACGACCAATTTCGCGTTCAAACTCTGCTATTGTAATTCTCATAATAAACCTTCCTCTTCGATTGCTTCTCGCAAAGATCTTTGTCGCGGACCATCAACGGATCCTGTTGTCGGATCGAGCCAATCCTTCCACTTACCAACGAAGGTCGAGAAATGCATAATGAACTTTGGGTCATCGCCAAGTTTTCGTTTTTTGTAGTTAGCTATAGCTATTCGAACCTGATCGAGTTGTTGGTGATTGGTAATCTCTTTTTTGAGTTTTGAGATGCCGTCAGACTTTCCTTCTTTTCGCGGATAGTCACGATAAACGGTTTCGAAGTCTTCTAAAGAAAGTTTCTCTTCACTCTTCAAAGAAGAAGAATCTTTATCTTTATCTTTATCCTTATCCTTAGCCCCTTGCAAGCCCCTTGCAAGGACCTTGAGAGCCCCTAGTTTTTCAAGTTTAGTGATAACAGATTTATGAACTTTATTCTCAGGATTTAGTGATCCATACTGAAATTCGACAAAGCTTTTAATAAAAAGTTTTGAGTCAAATTGATAAACCTTTTTAACAAATGCAGACATTATTTCGTCGTGCGTTACATCGGCTCCAACTTGAAACGAAAGGAGCTTTAAGTTGATGTCCCAGAGACCAGCAAAGTCGCAATTGTCGCAAAGATAAATCCAGACCAATTTCATTTTTAAATCGAGATGACCAAAAGAAGTCTTGGCCCATTTTGTAGTGTCAGTGAAGCGTTTAGCCATATAGGAATCCCCCCCAAGGAATCTTCTTTACATATCGAATATACTTTGAGATTGTTCGCCTAAAGCGGCGACGGTACCCCAATACTGTTGTCGGTCTTAAGCTGGATTCGATGCCAGGCTTAAGAAACACCAGACTCTCGCGGGGCTTCGATAGGAGCTTGCGCCACTAACCCGCGATCGTCCGATGGGGCAAGATATAGCCCCAAGCGGGGCAAAAATAAAGTAGTTTTATAAAAAAAAAGCCATCAGTTTTCTTAAAGTTTCTTACACAGAGAACACAACGCTGCCAAACTCAATGCCACCATGGGTTTGGTTGCATGACGGTCACACGTAAAGCTTACATTAGTATAAGTTTTACACAGAGATCGGCGCGCCATCCATTTAAACAGCCAATGGAATAGGCACATAATGTGCAACTAAACAAAGCACAGGAGGATTTTATGGATGCACTTGGAAGGTTAGTTCGAGAGGCGAGAGACAAACGTGGCGAGACTATTAAGCAGATGGCCAAGGCCATTAAATGCTCTGAGGCTTTCGCCAAGCACATTGAAATCGGCAAGGTTGTACCTATAAGCGAAAGACTAATAGAAGCACTTAAGGGTCACTATAGTCTTAATCCGATCAAATTAAAGAAAGCGGCATCAATTAGGCAAAAAATAGGTCGCGCATATTATGCCAAGTGGAGGAGGGACCATTAATTTATTTTTTCAGCAATTCAGTCCCAGCCTTGTTGGCGAAGACCTTTTCAATCATTTGTCTTCTGCCGCATGAAGATAGAAGAGGTTTTCTTGGCTTTTGGAACACCAATTCAAATCTATCATCGGCCTTATATTCTGAGAAAAATACTGGATGCTTATTGGCTTCTACCCAAGAGAAGAACTTATTATGATCGAATTGAATCGTATCGTACGAAGATGTTCCAACATAAGGAGGATCGCAGTAAATTATGCTATTTGGTTTTATTTTAACGTCATCATAACTGAGTGAGCTTAGTTCGAGCTGTTGGAGCCGTTCGAGCTGTTCGAGCTGTTCGAGCTGTTGGAGCCGTTCGAGCTGTTGGAGCTGTCGGAGCTGTTTATTTCCTTTAGAACAAATTTGTCGAGAAAACAATCTTCGATCCGATAAAGATAAGTTTTTATCCCACCTATCAAATCCAAGTATTTTCTTTGCGAAGTCGTCAAACTTACCAAAGATCACAGCATTGTGTAAACTGCGCTTATTTTTCTCAAGAGTTTGGTTAAAAAGATAGTCCTTTTGATTGTTGCCAAACGACCAAATACATCGAACGTAGGCATCGGTGCCCTTGCGATCAAGGAAATCTTTTTTACTTATCCACTCAGGACGGAATACGCTGTAATTATATTTACCATTTATCGAATCACGAACCAAATCAACAACGTCAGATTTTATTTCATTGTAGAAAACACTTTTCCACTTATTAATTAGCAGCGCACAATGACTAACCGAAAACCCGCCGCCGAACAGATCATAGAAATTTTCAGCCGATGGCAAGGCCTTTAGGATCTTGTCGCACATAAACTGCTTCGACCCCATGTATGGAATTCCAAATCTAGCGATGACCTACTCCTCGTCGTATTTAAATCCACACTTAGGACACTGATGATCGAAGCTATTCAATTTTTGCTCATTCATATCTTTAGATCCTGGTCTGGCCTTAAAGGACACTTCTTTCTCTTCTTGGAAATAATCCAATACAAGCCTCGGCATGTCTATTTCGGGAAATTGAAATAGGCTAGCAAGGACCGGAATATCAATTTTAAAGTCGACCATAAACTCGTGAAGTCCTCCGTATGTGATTTCTCCGTATTGTGATGTCGCGGCCAATAGTTTTTTGGCAGCATCTTGACGAGATTTGGCCTGAACCCAAACGACCGGGAGCTTTGGAATGAGATAGCCGTCTTCTCGCATTTTCCTAAGCGTATTAACCCTTTGATGGGCATCCAAAATAAATGTCTTATTTTGATTCTTCCATGCGGCTATCGGGAAAGAAAAACCCAGACTAAGAATCGACTGCTTGAGGCGCTCGTAAGACTCATCTGAGAGGGTCTTTAGCTTCCCCTGAAAGTCAGTCAAGGAATCAAGCTCAACCAAGCCAGCACCCTCGCACTTGATTTCTACAGTCTTCCCAAGATGCTCATCGCTATTGACGACCTTGATCTTTTTTACAGGCAATTTTTTACGAGTCTTTTTGGCCATGAAATATCCTCCTGGAGTGCTTAAAGCCAACCACGTTGCTCCTGAAGACGTCAAACCTTAATATGATTGATCAATATAAAGATAATGATTAAAACCTTGACTAAAGTCATTAATCGAGGTATACTATTATTATAGGGAGGGCATGAAAAAATGAGCCGCGTTTCACAAGAATTAAAAGATATTCTAGATAAACATAAAAAATGGTCCCGAGGCGAAGCCGATGGGCAACGTGCAGATTTGCAAGGTGCATATTTGCAAGGTGCAGATTTGCGAGGTGCATATTTGCGAGGTGCAGATTTGCGAGGTGCAGATTTGCGACCAATCAAAACGGATTTCTTTGAACGCCTCACTTTGGCCAAATCGGAAGTCGCTGGTCTTTACGACGCGCTCATGCGAGGGAAAATTGATGGTTCTGCATATGAAGGCGAATGCGCTTGTTTTTGCGGGACGATAGCGAACTTGAGAAAAGAACATCATGAGGAAATGACGATTTCTCTAAAGCCAGATTCCTCGAGTCCAACTGAAAAATGGTTCTTAGCAATTTGTAAGGGCGACACTCCAGGCTCAAATGTTGTCGCAGATATTACAAGGGAATGGATTGAAGATTTCGCGAAAGAAAACTCAATCGAGCTTCCGAAATATAAATTGATTTCAAGTTTAGAGTTTAAAGAGGCGTTTGCGTGACCCTAGCCATAGTCACAATAATTTCAATATTCGCAGGCTTTATGATTGGGTTTTTCTATAGGGAGACGAGAATATGAAAAACATACGAACCGCTAAAATTAAGGAAATGGTTGCAAAAACCATTGATCAGATGCTTACAGAGCAAGACATTATTGAACTTCTTGAGCAACTTGCTGATCAACTTTCAAAGCGTAACGACCTTGTCGCAGACGACTTTTCCGCGAAAACAAATTTCTATGTCCGCGCCGCACTTGAGCACGCTAAAGACTTAAAGGAGAAATTTTTATGAAAAATGTTATATTAACGATCGGGATCTTAGTTCTCCTCTCTTCTTGTGGATCGTCTGGTGGTGCAGCAAAGTCTCTGGCCGCAAAACTGCCAGCTCCAGGGATTTCCCAACCAATAACAGACCCGGCACCGGCAACGACGCCAGCGCCACAGACTGTTGACCTTGTAGTTTATAGCCTGCTCGCGAGCTATCCGATGCCAAACGGTTGTCTTAGCTCAGACATGGACAGCGTTGGGACCGCGACGGGTTATTGCACAATATTTAATTCGAAAACTTATTGCTGGGATGATGGGACTCATTACACAACCGGAAATGTATGTACCACCAATTATGGACCAAGCGGATGGGGATACTCATATTGGAATGATACCTCAGATGAAGACGTTAACAATCCAGACACTTGGGATCAGCCAAAAGATTGGTCGTCGCAACCTGCCCTTGGCAATGACTCGCAACAGTCTGTCATTAACCTTATGAACCAAGGCACGCCGTCAAACGTGACATGCACACCAGTCGACGCCAATCACTTAGATTGTGGATCTTTCGTAATAGTATTTTAACCAAGGAGATTTTTATGAAGATGATTATTTTGTCTCTTTTGTTTTTAGGACCCTTGTCAGGATGCGCTTACGCGAGTCTTCTGACGATGATACCGGACCCGCAAACTTTCTTTGCAAAAGACGCATATACCGTCGCTCAAGAAAGATGTGCCCCAAAGTTGGTTAGAGTTATGAACGACGACCCAGACAATATTATATTTGGTTGCGAAGGTGAACAATACAAGAAGCAGGAGTTATAAAATGAAAAACGGAACACCGAAAACCTTAAATGAGGCCATTCAAAACGCTCTCCATCAAACGGCGCGACCTTCTGATTTAACCTTTGAAGAAAGAGCTATCGTTATCGAAGTTAATGTAAAAGATTTTCTAGCTCAGAAGTTCGGACTGCACACAATCAGCACAAACGAAAATATTGCTGAATCCATTAATCAGCTTTGGGCCCAAGTAACAAGGAAGGAATAAAATGACTCGACTTGAGAAGATGAAAGAAATGGCAGAGCACCCAATGCTAGGGAAATTGATAAAAAAGATCTCGGCAAAAGAAAGAGAGAGTTGTGAGCAGTTTTTGAGAATAAACGAAGATCTCAACAGCGACAACTTTGCTCACAAATGCAACAGATGGATGTTAAACGAAACGCGCCCTAAAAATTACTCGGCAATGTGGGCAATTGTCAGTCAATGTAAGTAAATAAGGAGAAATTTATGAATATGGATTTGACAATAGACGTAGAAGTAGAAGGCACAATCATCAAAGGAAGGCCTGAGCATTTTAATTCTCAATTTGGAAATAGGTTTCTAACAGACCCACACGAGGTTAACGGGCTTCGGGTCTGGATCGTCAAAGGTGAATATCGGATTGAAATAAGTAAGTTTTTATCTGATGATGACATCGAAGGGATTACTCGAAACTACATCGAGTTGGAGATCGGAGCTGAGTTATGAGAAACGGATCAGCTCAATATTATGAAGACATGGCTTGGGATTTTTTAGTTAAAGGCAACAGAAACATGGCGATAGATACGATGAGACACGGTGCTAAAATTTCGCTAGGCAGAGGTCGGTCAAACAGAATGAAAAACTACGCCGACGCAATCGAGTCCACCGAGCTAAAAACAAAGGAAGATATTGAGAAATGGCTCAACAACGAAATCGACCCTGAAGGAATGGGAGGAGATTTTTAAATGAACTCACCACACGCACAAGCACTGTCTAAAAAAGCCCTGCATCTCATGAGTTTGGTGGACACCAAGCCAGAGGTGTCTCTTGCTCAGATCATTGCTCTTTTGGGCGAAATGTACCACTGCGCTTTGATCGTAAAGAATCAACCATACGAGGGGATGCATGAAGAAGAAATCAAAAAAGAAATTGCCAACGCCGAAGACTACTGACAAAACCTACGAGCAGAAGCTTGCCGAGTACGAAAAGATTGATCCTGAATTTGTAAAATACCTGAGAGGTAAAAAATGAACACACCAGAATTTAAAACACCATCACCAGACGTTAGGTCCTCTCTCTCAGTCGAGATTGACTCCAACTTATTGACGCAAGTTCGCAAACAAGTTAAGAATAAGAAAGTCACTATGAGACAAATCATCGAATCGGGGTTAAGGTATTGGCTCGACCAAATCGAATACGAGAAATCAAAATCAAAGTAATGGGAAGTTTTGGGAACAGGTGCTCTTTAAACGGGCACAGATGAACGGTCTTTTGCCAAAGAAAAACGAGCTCACCGCTCGATACACTTTCGGCGGTCAATACAAAATCTTAAAATCAAACCTCGACTTTACCATTATCAATCAAGATGGCGTCGTGGGATTCTTCGATGCTAAGTCGTATGAGAATGATCATTTCACGTACTCAGACATAGATCAACAGCAGATACAACGCGCCGCAGAGTACAATCAATGGAAGGTTCCAAGTGGATTTATCGTTCTGTTTCGCTCAGTCAACAAGATATGTTTCTTCTCAGGGTGGGAGTTGAAGTTTGCAGGGCCTAGGACTCGTTTTGATCAGACGATGGGGATTTACTTGGGGCGACTCGAGAACTTCAATATGAAGCTTTTATTCAAGAAAGATTTGGACATCTAAAACCGGACGATGTTACGAATTAAGACATGATACAATCCAAAGATGACATTATCACCGTCGAGTTGCTGTAATGGCTAGGAGCACAGCCCACCTCAAAAAACATCAGTTTAAGAAGGGCGCACCGAGTGCAAATCCTAATGGCGGAAGGGCCCATAATCCAGTCACGAAAGCCCTTAGGAATCTCACCATTGAGTCATATAGAGAAGTCATAGAACTTGTGCTGACAGGAAACCTAAAAGACCTGAAGGCTCTAGCCGAGAATCCAGACACACCAGTCATCAAGGTTGGAGTTGCGACAGCAATCATGACGGCGATAACAAAAGGTGATGCCGACGTCATCGAGAAATTTGTATCTCGATTGGTCGGCAAGATACCAGATGAGATCAACGTTAAAGGATCTCTAAATACAACAGTCGCACTCATTGACCCAAAGAAGCTAAAGCAGGCATGGGATGAGCTCAACACAGATGTCTGATGAAATGGAATCTATGAAGCTATCACTCGCCAAGAAACACGGCGAGGAGGAGCATCTGTTTTTCACTAGATATTTTTTTAAGCAGCGACAAGGAATCAAGTTCATTGTGAACTGGCACCACGTTTACATGTGCGATCTTATCGAAAAGGTCATCTCAGGAGAAATCGAAAACCTCGTCATCAACATTTCACCTGGTGGAACCAAGACAGAGATTGTGGTGATCAACTTCATAGCACATGGGTTAGCAATCAATCCGAGAGCAAGGTTTCTTCATTTATCAGGATCAGATACGCTGGCATCTTTAAACTCATCTACTGCGAGAGACATTGTGACAAGCGACGACTTTCAAATGTTTTGGCCGATGAAGATTGCTCCAGACATTAAATCAAAAAAGAGATGGAATGTTCTTGTTAATGGACAGCCAGCAGGCGGCGTTTATGCAACCTCTATCTCTGGACAGGTCACAGGATTTAGAGCAGGCCACATGGCACCAGGCTTTCAAGGTGCGATCCTCATCGATGATCCGATCAAACCTGAAGATGCTTATTCGAAAACCAAGTTAGACCGAGCGAACAGACAATTACTTACTACGGTTAGGTCTCGACGAGCGAACCCAAAGACACCAATTGTCATAATTATGCAAAGACTTGCCAAGAACGATCCTGCAGGATTCGCAATCGATGGCAACTTGGATGGAAAATGGACGCACATTTATATTCCCGCAGTCATCGATGAAGACTTCGTTAAGAAAAATATTCCTGAGAAATACTGGAAGCTAATCGATAAGAAAAGCAAATCTGTTGATGGCCGGTTTTCATATTGGCCATACAAAGAGCCGATCGATCAATTACTTTCAATGGAGGCAGGCGGTGGCATTGATCAATCTGGAGCTCGGGTCAGTCGCCATGTTTTCAATTCTCAATACCAGCAACAACCGATTCAACTTGGCGGCAACCTCATCAAAGGAGAATACTTTGGAAGATACAAAATCTTACCAAAAATCAAATATAGAAAGATCTTTGCGGATACTGCCCAGAAAACAAAAGAACACAATGACTACTCGGTTTTCGCCGAATATGGATTGGGTGTTGATGGCAAACTATACTTACTTGATCAGATTCGTGGTAAATGGGAGGCTCCTGAGCTTCAGAAGCGAGCCATTGCATTTTGGGCCAAAGCCAAATCCAGGGACATTGAAAATTTCGGTCAACTTAGAAAAATGGTGGTCGAGGATAAGTCATCTGGTACTGGACTTGTTCAGACAATACGACTGATGAATAGTATTCCTATCGAAGCACTCGAAAGAAATCGAGACAAGTTCAGTCGGGTCAATGACGCCCTCCCATATCTTGAGGCAAGGATGGTCGAGGTCCCAGAGGACGCACCGTTTACAAATGACTTCATATCTGAAAATGAAGCCTTTACAGCCGATAATACTCATGAGCATGATGATCAAATCGACCCGATGGTTGACGCCGTTATGGACATGCTTTCAACTGGAAACAAACTAGAGATCTGGAAGAAGATGGGGAAGGGATAAACTTTGAGCGAAGAAGTAATTAAGAAAAGTTTAGTTCAACAAACACTCGACTCTCAGCGTGACTCTGCTGATGAGCAGAGCCGATTAGCAGCAAAGACCGCTGATGGATTCGATAATTTCGTATCCAAACTTGGACTTAATAATAGAAATACTTTATCTGCAGGTCATTACGAATTTAATTTGATGACCCGCAACCGTATCCAATTAGAGGCGGCTTACCGCGGATCATGGATTGTCGGGAAGATCGTTGATTCTATACCAGAAGACATGACAAGATCTGGGATCAGCATCACTACCGACTCAAACGATGATGTTAAGAAAATACGCAGCGCAATCTCAAGGCTTCAGATCTCTCAAGCAATTTGTACGAACGAGAAATGGGCGCGTCTTTACGGCGGGTCAATTGCAGTCATTCAAATTGAAGGGCAAAAGCTCGATACACCCTTGGATGTTTCGACAATCGGCAAAGGACAGTTTCGAGGACTCGTTGTTTATGATCGCTGGCAGTTGAACCCAGTTCTTCAAGACGTGATCGACTCAGGACCGGAGCTCGGGCTTCCTAAATATTATGAAATTGTGAACGACCCGAGACAAGTTCAAGCAACGGCTCCAACCATGACCGGACAAATTAAAGTGCATCACTCTCGATGCGTTCGATCTATTGGGATAATGCTGCCTTACTTTCAAGCAATCACCGAAATGATGTGGGGAGAATCGAATCTCGAAAGACTTTGGGATCGACTTATCTCTTACGACAACGCCTCGATGTCAGCAGCAAGCTTGATCGACAGAGCAAACCTCAGAATGGTCGGAGTCCAAGGACTCAGAGACATCATTGGTGCTGGTGGCGAAGCACTTCAGGGTCTCGTCTCTATGTTCGAAATGGTTCGCAGTATGCAAGTGAACGAGGGCATCACGCTTCTCGATAAAGACGATAGCTACGAAGCAAACTCATACTCCTTCGCCGGTCTGTCAGATATGCTGATTCAATTCGGTCAACAACTGTCAGGAGCTTGCGACACACCTCTCGTCATTCTTTTCGGTCAGTCGCCAGCAGGCATGAATGCCACGGGCGAGAGCGACATTCGAAATTACTACGACAAGATTCTAGCCAACCAAGAAGCAAAGTTGCGTAATCCTTGGGAGGTTGTTTTAAAGGTTCTGTGGAGATCTGTCTTGGGTAAAGACTGCCCAGAGGACATGGAGTTTGAATTCGTTCCTCTGTGGCAAATGTCAGAGACAGACAAAGCAACGAACGCGAAGACAACCGCCGAGACTGTCATTGGTGCTTACGAAGCTGGCATGATATCAAGATCCGTAGGCATGCAAGAGCTTAAAGATAAATCACCAGAGACGGGTTTGTTCTCGAACATTCCTGACGAAGACATCGCAGAAGCAGCAGAGGAAGATCCACCAGTGCCGGAGGCGGTGCCAGCAGCACCAACTCCCGGCGAGAAACCAGTGACTCCTGTTCCTGGATTAGACTCAAGATCTTTACTTGATAAACTTTTGGGCAGAAAGAAATGAAGATCAAGTGCCTAATAGGATATCATGTTTGGGAATTCTACTGGAGCAAGTGGATTGATACGAAGACAGGAAACAAGGTAATTACGAAATTTAAATGCAAACATTGTTCAAAATTCAAAACGGTTGGAGATGTCAATTGCGATGAATTATACGAAATATTTGATCAAAGAGATTGAAAATGAAGATTAGATCATTCACTTTTGACGCAAAGACGCTAAAAGGAAACTTCAAACCAAGCACAGCAGCAGAGCGCGCATTTCAAAAAGCTTTGATTGCTGTAGCTCGAACGAGTGGACACATCATTGACAATCACATTGACGGCATTAGCATCGCAGATCAAAAGAAAATGATGAATGCTTTGGAGGATTACTCAAAACAAATTGGACCTTGGGCAACCAGGCAATCAGCAAAGTTATTAAATCACGTACAGAAATCTAATACTAAATCATATAAATCGAAGTCGAAAGCTTTGGGTAAAGCGTTTCAAGTTGGACTAGGCGACACAGAAGTTGGCAGCGTTGCTACTCGTTTACTTCTTGAGCAAGTCGCACTCATCAAATCAATCCCTATTGAGGCAGGTACTAGAGCTCAGGAGATCGCATACGAAGCCGTTCTTCATGGAACCAGAGCTCAACCGAACGAAGACACGATCGCAGAACTACAAAAGCAACTTGGACTTACGACCGAAACTGCAATCACGCGAGCAAAACTTATTGCAGTTACAGAGACGGCGAGGGCTACCGCGTCAATCAATCAAGCAAGAGCAATGTCGGTGGGGTCTGGTCAGTATAGATGGCACAATTCTGGAGATGGAGCCGTGAGGGATTCACATAAATTCTATAAGGGAAAGCGCATGCAAGGACAGATCTTTTCTTGGGATGATCCTCCGACCCTTGACGACGGGACGAAAGGCCATCCAGGAACCTTTCCAAGATGCCGATGTTTTGCCGAGCCGATATTTGATGATGAATAAAATCTCTGGACATTTAAAAATCTGACAAACATAGTTAAGTCTAAACCAATTTACGACGATGAAGACTTTTAAAATCTCTAAACAGGAGACACACAAACTATGTTCCCTTCACTTATTATTAAAAATCAATTCGGTGAGCAATCAAATAACTTCCTTCTCGGTGGAACAAACCAACTCTGGGCAAACTTCATCGTTGACAGTGCAAACGGTAACGGCCTCGGCATTCGATCTTTAAAAGGCAACTGTCTAAAGAACGTATTTATGTTCACCTCTGCAACACCAGCATCAGGAAACCCGAATCCGATTGCAGGTCTCATACTTGTAGAGTTTCAATCAGCTTTTGCAAACTACATCAACGGTGCGTATGGATTTGCATCTCCAGCGTCAGGAACTCCAATCAATATTTCATCAGGATTATCAGTTGGCCACGTTTACATCATCGTTTCTGTTGGGACCTCAACCCCTGCGAATTGGCAAGCTCTTGGACTTCCATCAACAGTTACTCCAGCAGTAGGTGTTGCATTCATTGCAACAAGTGCAAGCGCCGGAACAGGAACAGGAGTTGTTGAAATTCCAGCGGTCGCAGGATCGGCTGTTGATCATATTGAACTTGTCGGCGACCCAAATACAACTTGCAAGCTAATCGGCGGCGGCTACATGATTATAAAATGTGTTGCCGGTCTCGCTTTGACTGCTCCAGCAGATGGAAGCGTTGTCGGATTGACCTTCAACATGGTTCCAGTACCAGAAGAACTAATTTAAGGAATTGATTGAGATACTTTACTCCAGTTAAGCTTTCAGAAAATATTCATCAAACGCCAGAAGGTTATCTTCTGTGCTTAGATGTTTCTATAGCTCGAACCGGAATTATGGATTATGCAGAAGGCGAGTCGCCTCTAAAAACTGGAGACGACGGCATCGTTAAGATCACTCGAGACGAAAAAGAAGTATTCAACCCAAAGACTATGGCCTCATTTGAGGGCAAGCCATTAACAATCACGCACCCAAAAGAATTTGTCGGTCCTGAAAATTGGCAAGAGCTTACTCATGGTATCATTCAAAACGTCAGACGCGGCAAAGACGCAGACACAAAAGACGATCTCATGTGTGATCTTTTAGTGACTGATGGAATGGCAATAGCTCTCATTAAGAATGGACTTCGCGAAGTATCTTGTGGATACGAGGCAGAATACGAGCAGACCGGCGAAGGAACAGGCATTCAAACAAATATTATAGGTAATCACCTGGCTTTAGTTCGAAAAGGACGAGCTGGATCATCATACGCAATTAATGACCATCAAGGAAAGGGTTTAAAAATGAAGCTACCAGACGTGATCAAATCGATCTTTGCTAAAGCTCAGGACGAAGCAATGAAAGCCGCTGCTGACGCAGAGAAAGAGCCAGAAAAAGAGCCAGCAAAAGACGCTGGTGCTTACGACGAACTCGTAAAGATTTGTAAAGATCTTGGCTCTAAGATCGATGCAATGAAACCTAAAGATGCAGGTGCGGACCCTGTGGTTGCTCCTCCAGCTAAAGACGCAGATCCTATGGAGGATCGCATGGCGAAATTAGAAGCTGCTGTTCAGGCATTGCTTGAAAAACAAGCGAGCGCTGGAGACTCAGATCCAGAAAAGGAAAAAGAAGACGCCAAAGACGCAGATCCAGAAGATGTTGAAGATGATGATTTTGACGAAAGTAATATGACTGGTGACTCAGCATCTCGCGCAGAGATCTTATCTCCGGGAATCAAAGCAAGCAAAGACATCAAAAAAGAATCTTTAGAGGCAGCATACAAAACTAAAGAAGGCAAAAAGGTCATCGACTCAATCACTGGTGGCAAAGCGCCAACTTTCGATTCGGCTGAGAAAACTGATATGCTTTTCATCACGGCCTCTGAACTGATGAAGGCAATTCGCAACAAAGAGCTTAGCGGAACTAAGTCATCAAAAGTCTATGATTTTCAGTCTTCTTATGAGCAAGAGATGACTGCTGAAAAAATGAACGAAATTAATTCTAAACATTATAAAGGAGCGAACTAATGTCTAACAATTCTATCCCAACACCACAGTCGTATTTATTCCAAGCGCCTACTGGAGTGCCTGGCGACATTACTCGCACCGATGAGTCAAATGTTGAACCAGCTCAATTAGTGGCGATCTCAACTGTTTTCGCGCAAGCATACGGCATTCCAATGAAGTATGTGGCTGGTGGAATCAGTCAATGGGCCGCTGGTGACGCAGCAACAGCTTTTGCTGGCGTTCTCGTTCGCGAGGTTCCAAGCATTAGCGGATCTTCTGATGGCGGATTAGGCGACCTTCCTAATAGCGATTATCCTCAGGGCCTTTGTGTCCGTGGTTATGTGAGTGTTCTTTGTAAGAACGGCACACCTGCCCGTGGCGGTGTGGTTTACGTTAGAGTAATTTCAACAGGTTCAGGAAATGCTGTTGGAGATTTCGAAGCGGCTTCCGATGGAAGTAACAGCGTTGCACTGACTGCAACACAAGCAGAGTGGGCTTCAGACGGTACAGACGCAAACTTTAACGCAGAACTTAGAATTGCAAGATAACCAAGAAAGGTAACAATAATATGAGACGCGCATTTAAAACAAGAGATTCGGCACTAAGCTATTATGTGAACCAGCTAGACAATTTGGACAAACGACTTTACGAGCCGTTGGTCAGTGTTACCTGGGGTCGCGACATTAAACTTCGCGCAGGCATTACAATGTCAAACGAGAGCACATCGTTCATCCGATCTGCATTCGCAGCATCTGGCACTCTTCAGAATACTCAAGGTAACATGCCTTGGGTATCTGCTGAGACAACTGCAATCCCAGGCGTGAGCATCAACGGTCAACGTATCGTATTGCCTCTCCGCCCGTTGGCTCGTGAAGTTAGCTTTACATCAATCGAGCTCGAAAGATCTCAATTGACAGGCCAGCCAATCGACACTCAAAAAATCGATGCTTTGAATACCCTTTACCAAATGAACACTGATCAAATGGTTTATATCGGATCAACTGATGTGGGAGCAACTGGACTTGTCAACAATCCAAACATCACCGCTGGTTCGGTTGCAACTGGCACCGGCGGAGCGACTCCTTGGATTGATAAAACTCCTGATGAAATATTGGCAGACGTTAACTCATTGATCGTTAGCACATGGGAAGCCGCCGCATACGCTGTATGCCCAGGCAAGCTTTTGTTGCCTCCTGCTCAATTCGGTTACCTGTCTTCACAGAAGGTTTCTTCTGCTGGTAATGTTTCTATTCTTAAATTTCTTAGAGAGAATTGTATCGCTCTTGAAATCAATAACAAGATGCTCGAGATTCAACCCGTTAAATGGCTGACTGGTGCTGGTGCTGCTGGTGCGGACCGCATGGTTGCTTATACAAATTCAGAAGATCGCGTTCGATTCCCAATGGTTCCAATCCGAAGAGAAACTTCGTATTACCAAGGTATTCGATACACAGCTCCTTATCTCTATGCATTCGGCGAGATGGAATTTGTTTACCCAGAAACAGTTCAATACGCGGACGGCATCTAATGAAGGTACATTTTAAGCAGGCGACTTTGATCAATAAAAAAACCTATAAAGTTGGTGTGCATGACGTTCATGAGAGCGTCATTGATGACCATTACTTTAAGCGATTACAATCGGTAGGTTTAGTTGTTGAGTCTGATGGAGAGCTTGTCGAGAAACCAAAAAAAGAAAAATCACCCTTAGACCTTAAGGCTGAACAAATGCTCGCTAGAAACAAATCTAACGCTGCAAAAGTTCTCGCTGCTCAACAGCCAAAAGCTGAAGAACTAAAGGCTGAGGATGAGGCCCTATCAGACGAGCCGAAGTCAAAAAAGAAAAAGAAATGAGCTTAAATGGATGTTTCGTTATTCCGCACACAGTTTCCAGAGTTTGCTGATTCAACGATATATCCATCGTCTCAAATATTATTTTGGTATGGACTTGCCTCCGTGCAAGTTCGTCAATGTGTTTGGCAATCTCAAACCAATTTAGGCATAAGTTTATATGTCGCTCACGAAATCACGATCGCTGCCCAAAATAAGAAAGCATCTAACGTCGGAGGAACGCCTGGCGTCTCTGGAGGAATTGCAAACTCTAAAACGGTTGGTAGCGTATCTGTGGGATATGATTCACAATCGACCTCAGAGAAAGACGCTGGTTATTGGAACAGAACGACATACGGGCAACAATTTATTCGATTAGTTAGAATTTTCGGAGCGGGAGCCATTCAATTATGAAGCCCTACCTTCAAGTCACATCAGATTTCACAAAAGACTTTGAGAAATTAATGAAGTCTTTTAAGAACGATGAAGTGCTAGTTGGTATCCCAGAGAGTGATTCTCCACGCCAAGGGGACGAAATCAACAACGCAACTCTTTTAGCGATCATGAATTTTGGATCTGAAGACAACAACATTCCAGCATGGCCAGTGATGGCAATAGGAATAAGAGATGCACAAGAACAGATTGCTGAGGAGTTTAAAAAGGCAGTAACAGGATCTTTGAAGGCTGGTTTATCAGCCGTTACTAAATACTACGAGAGAGCTGGAATAATTGCATCGAACTCAATCAAAAAAGTCATCAATGCTCAAGAGGGCGTACCTTCTGGCCGACCGCTTAAAGAGACGTTGATTGCTCGAAAGCGTGATGGCCACAAAGGAAATAAATATTGGATCGTGACAGGTCAACTTAGAAACGCGATCACTTATGTAGTGAAGGGGGATTGATGGCGCAGCTTGATATCTCAGACCTTCTTTCTGATCCTGACTTTGTGGATCCTGTTTCTATAATTACCAGAACATCAAAGCCCAATTCTTTGGGTGAGAATGTCATCAGCGAGACGTGCACCGACAGCGTTGGTTGCGTTCAACCGGCTTCTGGTAAAACTCTCCAGAGACTTCCTGAGGCTTTGCGTTTCGCGAACGTGTCTAGTTTTTGGTTAAAATCTCAAATTGCCGTTCAGGAAATCGGAAAATATCCCGAGATTATTGTATTCCGTGGCAGACGCTACCAAATACAAATGGTTTTCGATTGGAGCAATTACGGCTCTGGATATTGTGAAGGGGTGTGTATCGCGGAGAAACCTTCATGAGTAATAATAGTCAGGGTGCCGGGTATTTAGTTCCGACTTCAACCCAAGGCTTTCCGAAGGGATTGAGTTTAACCCAATTCATCCAGACGGTGCTGGTGGGCGTTTCGGAGATACCCGGGACTCTTGTTCGTCCAAAATATCAAGTCGAGCCGCTTAGCCAGCCTGACATTTACACAGATTGGCTTTCTTTCGGTATTTTATCAAGCGCTCCAGATGCAAACGCATACTTAAATACAAATACAGACAACTCTTACTCAATGCAGAGGCACGCTCTAACAGAGATCTCTTTATCTTTCTATGGTCCTAACGCCCTAGATAATTATGAATTAGTTCGTGATGGGTTTCAGGTCACGCAAAATCTTGCCGCATTGAAAGCCAATGGCCTTGGATTCGTCGAGGTGACAAGAGCTCTTAGAGTGCCAGACCTCATAAACGAAAGATGGGTGGACAGATACGAGTCTTCTGTTATCCTTCGTAAGGAAACCCAAAGAACTTATGCAGTCACAACTTTCGTCTCGGCGAACGGAACTATCAACACTGTAGTCGGCACCGAAGATTATGTTATTGCTTGGACAACAAATACCTAGGAGAATTTTGATATGAAGTTTATTTTATCGCTTTTAGTTTCTCTCGGATCTGTCGCACATGCTCAAGTTGTCACTGGTTATCAGGGCTACATGCTTCCGAGTGTTGCTGCGAATATTTTAATTAGCACAACTGAGAGTCAAGCCATAGACACCAAAGGATTCGCTTTGGTTGGATTTTTCACACCAGCCGCCCTTACCGGAACAACACTAACATTTGAGGCTTGTCAAACCGTGGGTGGAACTTATTTGCCAGTTTACGACTCAACAAATACTCAGGTCTCAATTACTGTGGCCACGGGCAAGTACTACGCCTTGGACCCGAAGAATTTTCAGGGAATAAGATTCTTAAAAATTAAGTCAGGATCAACAGAACTCGCCGCTCGGGTGATCAATTTATCTTTGAAAGGGTTTTAAATATGTTATCAGTATCAAGACTAATTAATGTCAGCGTCAACTTGGGCGCAGTTCCAGCTGCGGGAAGATCTTTTAACACTCTTATGATTGCTGGTGATTCATCTGTAATCAGCGGACTTGAGAGATTCAGAAGCTATGCGAGCATTACCGATGTTGGCAACGACTTCGGAAGCACAACGCCTGAGTTTTTAGCGGCCCAGCTTTATTTTATGCAACAGCCACAGCCTTCTTCTTTGTTAATAGGTCGATGGTTAAGTGCTGCAACCGCAGGATACAATCTCGGCGCAATTCAATCGGCAACTCAACAAGCTTTATCAAACTGGACAGGAATAACATCTGGAGGATTTAAAGTCTCAATTGATGGCGCGTCTCTTCAATCAGTGACAGCATTAGATTTCTCAACAGCAACAAACTTAAATGGTGTGGCTTCAATTATTAATGGAGTAATGACAGGAGCGGTATGTACTTGGGACGGTAATGAGTTTGTTATCACTAGCGACACGACAGGCCCAGGAGCAGCAGCATCTGGCACTGTAACATTAACTGGTCAACCTGCGGCTAACGACACTCTCACAATTAATGGTATGGCAATCACTTTTGTAGCAAGCTCACCAGTAGGCGAGCAAGTTGTTATAGGCGCAACAAGTGCCATCACTTTTGCAAACCTCTTGTCTTTCTTGCAGCAGTCACTTGACAGCAATATTGATCAAGCAACATATGCAAGCAATCCTGGTCAGATCATTAGAGTTACTGCAAAAGTCGCAGGAACAGCAGGAAACTCATTCACTCTTGCAAAATCAAGTTCGGCTTTGGCGGTTTCCGCAGCGGATCTCGCTGGTGGTGCTCAACCATCATCAGTCGGTTATTTAGTAGCTCCCGCATCTGGCACCGATATTTCTGCACTATTGGGCTTAACCGCATCTTTAAGCCAAGGTCTTTCAAGCGGATTCGCTTCCGAGTCACCAGTTCAGTGTGTTGAAGCATTAGCGATTGCATCGACAGCTTGGTATGGGCTGATGTTTGCTGCCACCTCATCAATTTCAGTAGCTCAGAATCTCGCTGTTTGTAGTTTCGTTGAAGCACAACCGCTTACTCGCATGTTCGGTCTATCGACAGAAGATACGGCCTCATTGAGCGCGCTTTCTACAAACGACATTGGTTCACTGGTTAAGGCCGGTGGGTACGATCAAAGTTTTGTTCAATACTCATCAACGAACCCTTATGTTGTTGCATCAATGTTTGGAAGGATGTTCTCTGTAGACTTCTCTGCTCAGAATTCAACTATCGCCCTCATGTATAAACAACAGCCAGGCGTTATTGCAGAGAGTCTTACTGACAATCAAGCCAATGTTTTGCAAAGCAAAAATATCAACGTCTTTACTGGTTACGATAATGATACCAGCATAATTCAGTATGGAACTCTGGGAAGCGGTAACTTTATTGATGAGATTTGGGGTCTCGATTGGCTTCAAAACGCAGTGCAGACGGCGGTCTACAACCTGCTTTACACATCGACAACAAAGATTCCACAAACCGATGCTGGGCAAAATCAGCTAACAAACGCTTGTTCCTCAGTTTGCGGCAACCAACCGGGCGGCGCAGTTTACAATGGACTCGCAGGTCCAGGAACTTGGAACTCATCAACTGTTTTCGGAAGCCTTAAGACTGGCCAGTTTTTACCGCTTGGTTACTACACTTATTCACCGTCAATTGATTCTCAAGCCGAATCGGACAGGGCGGCTCGAAAAGCTCCACCAATTCAAATTGCACTTAAACTCGCGGGTGCTTTTCAAACAGCCGATGTTATTGTAACAGCAAACAGATAAAAGGAGATTTTAATGGCAGCGTATAGTTTTCAAAACATAGTTGCAGCAATTGTCGGACCTGGCGGAGCTTTCAACCTAGGTGTTAATGCTGCGGTCGCAGAAGAAGGTATTACCATTGCGCCGAACGAAGATAAAAACACGATGGTCATTGGTGCTGATGGTAAGGGTCAACATACTCTTATCGCAAGTAGCGGTGGTCTCGTCACCCTTCGGTACTTAAAGACCTCACCGACAAATGGTTTTTTGATGCTCATGTACGATCTTCAGTCGGCATCATCTGCGCTTTGGGGACAGAATTTAATCACTGTTGCGGACACTGCGAGACTTGAGCTTACTACTTGCCAAGCTTGTGCGTTTAAGAAAAAGCCTGAAATTGTTTACGACAAAGCTGGCCCAATGCTTGAGTGGACTTTTGACAGCATTACGATCAACAGTATTTTAGGAGTTTTATAAGATGTCTGAAAGAGATTTCGAAGCTGGTGGACGAAAGTTCAAACTCAACAAGATTGATGCGTTTAAACAATTCCACATTGTAAGACGCATCAGCCCACTTCTAGCAAAACTTGTCCCGGTCATGTCCTCAATTACAAAAGCCAAAGTTGGTGATCTAAGCGAGGAGCAAAAGCTTGATGAGTTTGGAAAGTTAGCGGTGCCGATCATGATGGGTCTTTCGGAGCTTTCTGATGCTGATGCCGATTATGTTTTGTTTAGACTCCTCGGATCTGTTGAGGTTCAACAAGAATTTTCTGGAAGTACAGTGTGGGCAAAAGTTGCAACTGATAGTGCTATAATGATGCAAGACATTGAGTTGCCGATTTTACTTCAAGTCGCTGGCAAGGCCCTGATGTATAATTTATCTGGTTTTTTCGGTTCACTCCCCCGCAAATAACCGGGGGAGTAGAGACGGCCAAACAAGTTAACTGGGTAACGATGACCGAGGGTGAGGATTGGGTCATGCGACCATGCACCGAGGGAATGTGCCTTTTCGAAAGCTTGAAAAATGGCATTCTCGATCTTGAAGATGTGGCGAGAATGAATGCAGCCTTAGACGTTAAAGTTGAAAACGAAAGACGATATCGAAAGGCGAATCAAGAATGAGCGGCAACGGCGAAGTCATTAAGAGCTTTTTAGTAGGACTCGGATTCGATGTCGATGAATCTTCGCTTGCTGCTTTTAATAAAGGAATACAGGGCGCTGCGCTCAGAGTAACTGCCTTATATGGAGCTGTTAATGCCTTCGCTGGATCAATGCTTTATGCGTTTTCTAAAATCTCAGAGAGTTTTGAAGAGTTGGGTTATCAATACCACATTATAGCTCCAGCCATAAACAAAGCTATCGTGTTGAGGCAAGAACTTCTAAAGGCATATAGTTCCGCTGGCATCAACATCAGAAAAGTAATTGTCGATTCTATTAAGCTTAATATGTCTCTTGCGAAAACGAAGTTCGCAATGGAAGCAATCTATAAATCGGTTGGATCAAAATTCTTTGGTCTCTTGCAAAAGCAATCAGATACTTTTCGTAAAAAGCTTTATGAAAATATGCCTTATATTATAAATGCCCTCACACACTTGGTTGGCGGAGTTTTTAAGGCTTTCGAAGCCGTCACAAGACTTGGCGGAAGAGTGTGGGATATTTTATCTAAGGTTCTCGATTTTTTCATTTACCTTGATAAAGCCACCGACGGTTGGTCTACCGTAATTCTTGGCGTGATTGCAGCTTGGAAACTTTTAAATCTTTCTTTCTTGGCAACGCCATTAGGAGCAATTATTGCCATTGGTGTTGCCCTACTTGGTCTTTACGATGATTACAAAACTTTTAAAGAGGGCGGCACATCTCTTTTTGATTGGGGTCCGGTTGTGCCAATTATTGAAAATATAGAATCAATTTTATCAGGCATTGTTAAGCTCGTTAAAGATTTGGCATCTGGAGCTGAGTTTCACAGCATTCTCGATGACGTTGAGGCTATTGGCAGAGCCTTTATGAATATTGATACCGCAATTGATAACATCGTTAGAAAACTCGGTGGCGGTGTTATTGGTAAAATTCTTGATTTTAGAGATAGTATTGATCAGAAAGTTTCTGGTTTTTTTGGAGGATCAAACAACAATAGCTTTTTAGGTGGTGGAGCGCCTCTTGCTAACACTCAGCCTCTCGGAAGCAATAGCTCGAATAATACCAGCAACAGCACCATTGCCAATATGCAAACCTCAATTAATATTTCAGGAAGCCCAAACGCCGACGCAACAGGAAGAGCGACAGCCGCGCAACAAACTGGTGTTAATAGGGATTTCATTAGAAACTTAAAAGGAAGTACTCGTTGAGCTTTTTATCGCAACCTCTTCAAGATGTTTTTATTAAGCCAAAAAGAATGATTGATACTATCGCAGTTCAAGTCATAGTAAACGAGGCGACAACAGACACACTGACGATCACAAAGCAACCTGTCCAACAAGGGGCCTCGATTGCTGACCATGCTTTCGTTAACCCGGTGGCTTTCTCCCATACAATTTATTTTGCGGCTCCATCAATAACCGATGTCGGAAACACATTAGCTAGCGTTTATCAAAAACTTATAAAGCTTCAGAAAAGCCTGACTACATTTTCTATAATAACACCTAAAAGAACTTATAAAGATATGCTCATGACTTCTCTAGGACAAACGACGGACAAGCTCACTGAAAACTGCTTGGCAATTCACGCCTCTTACGAGCAAGTCATCCTGGTGCCGATCTCAGCAACTACTGTTCCGCGCATAAATCAAAGACATCCTAATTTAACAGCGGCAACAGCCAACACTGGGAACAAATCAGCATTCGCTACTTTGGCCGGTAAATAAATGTTGACCACCTATCTCATCCCGCTTCAAGGAATTGCAGAAACCTTTACTATAAATCTTGCTGGCGTAAACTATACGATGACGGTAAAGTGGAACGATCAAATGTCATTAATGGATACCGGTGATACCGGTTGGATGTTGGACATTTCCGATTCAAGCCAAAACCCAATTGTTTGCGGTCTACCATTAATTACTGGGGATAATATTTTAGATGGTCTTGATTATTTAGGTATCGGTGGGGCGATGATTGTTTTGACTAGTGGAGATCCAACTGCGGTACCGAACTTCAATAATTTAGGAGCTGATTGCAACTTATATTTTGAGGTTACTTCGTAATGTCTGATTCAACACTACAGTACATACGAAACTTTAAGCTCATCGTTTCAAGTCTTAACGGAACGGCTGTCGATCTGTCTCCACTTCATTGTAAGTTTTCTATTAAACGCTCCAGTGGGCAAACGCCAAACAGTGCGGAAGTCCGGGTCTACAATCTCAGTAATGAGACCGAAAACTCTCTTAAAAGTATGCTGGCACCAATTGCACAAAACGACGGTATTCTTACAGCGACTCGAGGTAACGTCACAATCCAGGGCGGTTATGACGCAAATTTTGGTGTCGTCTTTCAAGGGAATATTAAACAGATTATTTTAGGTCGAGAGAGTGCTACCGATACTTTCATGGACTTAATCTGCGGAGACGGTGACTTTGCCTATAATTATGCGGTGGTAAAAGGGTCTATCGGTGGCAATGGCATTACATATACTCAAGAACAGATCTTAGGGCAAATAACCGGACCTATGCAGCCATTGGGAGTAACTACGAATCACGTTATACCTGTGTCAAAAAAAAATCCTACTGCTCGCGGAAGATCTTATTGGGGAAACGCAAGAAAGCACCTTAGAACATTCGCTCAAACAAACGGACTCACTTGGTCGATTCAAAATGGCGAGGTAAGCTTTGTTTCTCAGCAAGGATACGCACCGGGCGTTGCCGTTGTCCTTACGAGCAAGACAGGAATGATCGGGACACCTCAGCAAACCTCTCAAGGCGTAAACGTCGTTTGCTTAATGAATCCTTTGATAAGTCCTGGTCGAGCGATAAAAATTGACAACAAATCGATTGCCGGTCTTAAAATTGATCTTGGTAATCCTAATTCGCCAGTAAACGTCGCTCCTCCGTTAAGAGCAGACGGAGTTTACACTGTTTTGGTTGTCGAAACGACTGGTGATAATCGCGGCATTGATTGGTATTCGAAGCTCGTTTGTCTTTCAATTAACGCTTCCGAGGCTAATTTAATTAACTCGGTGCCAGTTTCTTACGGTCCTTAAAGGAGAAGTCATTGGATCCTAGAGAGTATTTAAATGATGTAGAAGAAGCGCAGAGGTTGGCCCACGAAGGTTGGCAGTCCGATATATGGACGGCGCTGCCTTGTGTTGTGGTTTCTGTAAACTGGGAGGCGATGTCTCTCGTTTGTCAGCCCGTCATTCAAGGTCGAATGCTAGATTCGCAAGACAATTTAACTTTCGTAAACTTACCAACTCTTTTAGACGTTCCGATTTGCTTTCCGAGTTGTGCTGGATTCGCTGTCACGATGCCATTAGCCGCGGGTGATGAGGTGCTGGTGATATTCTCATCTCGTTGTATAGACTCTTGGTGGTACGCAGGTTGGAGCCAAGCAAAGCCATGCTTACCGTCAGATTATAGAATGCACGACCTGTCGGATGGCTTCGCAATCCCTGGACCTAAATCAATCCCGAATGTTTTTCCAAGCATCAGCTCAACAGATCTACAAATTAGAAATAGTCTAGGAACGACTTATCTCTCAATCGGCGCTGACGGCAAAATAGGTTTTATAAATCCGACAACCAGCTTGAAAAATATTTTAACTAACCTAGAATCAACTTTAAGTACTTTTATGGAGGTGTTGGCGGCATTTTCTGGAGGATCGGCATCAGTTACACAAACGATGCTTCAGGCTCCAGCGGCAACAGCAGTTTCATCTCTATCAACTATTTTAACCGAGATTGGGGCTTTGCTAAAATGAGAGTAAGAAAATTAAGCTCCTCTAATGATATGACCTTCGGAAGCGGCGCACTTAATTTTTACGTAGATATTCCTGCTGCTGTTGCACAGGTTGTCCAAACAAGTTTGCTTTTATGGCTTGGCGAATGGTACATCGATGTGACTTTGGGTATGCCTTGGATTCAAGGAGTTTTAGGAAAATACAATCTGGCCACGGCTGATGCCACGGTCCAAGACTATATTTCAAATGTTCAAGGAGTCACCGACATAAGTTCTTATGCGAGCGTTAGCAATCAAAAAGATAGAAATTATTCAGCAGCGGCAACAATAGACACACTTTATGGAAAAACAGCAGTTCAGATTGCTAATCAAAGTTTATTTTAGGGCGGTTAAATGGATGTCACAAGTTTAGTATTTATTGATTCAGCAGGTTTTCACGTTGCCGATTTCCCGTCCTTTCTTTCTTTCGTACAAACGGCATATAAAGGAATATACGGCGCAGATGTTTATCTCGGTGCCGACTCAATAGATGGTCAGTGGACTACGCTCCAAGCTCAAATGCTCTATGATACGGCAATGCTCGCCGCAGCAGTTTATAATTCACTCTCTCCGGTTTCTGCGCAAGGGACAGGTCTCTCAAGAATTGTAAAAATCAACGGGCTAAATCGAGATGTGCCTACTTTCTCAACTGTCGTTTTAACAGTTGTAGGTGTTGCCGGTACCGTTCTTACAAGTTGCATTGCTGTTGATATTTTAAACCAACAATGGGCACTTCCAGCGACCGTTACAATACCTAGTGGCGGATCAATCAACGTAACCGCGACAGCTACAGTTCAGGGTTCTATAAATGCTTTGGCAAATACTATTACAGGAATTTTCACGCCAGCACTTGGTTGGCAGACAGTTAATAACGCCGCCTCAGCAACCGCAGGATCTCCAGTTGAAACCGATTCACAATTAAGAGCGAGGCAGATTGTTTCCGTAGCAAATCCAAGCCTCACCGTTTTAGACGGTACTTATGGATCAGTTGCAAATGTACCGGGAGTAACGAATGTTGCGGTATGGGAGAATTTCACCGGAAGCACAGATGCAAACGGTCAACCAGCGCACTCAATTTCTGTTGTTGTCAACGGCGGTGACTTGACCGCCGTTGCTAGGGCAATTCAAATTCACAAAACACCAGGAACTAATCCTTGGAGTGGGCCAACTCATTCCGGTCATAATCAAACTGTTATTTTACCAGACAGTCGTGGCGTGCCCGTTTCGATAGGTTTTTTTCAACCGCCTCTTACCGCAGAAATTGGAGTGCAGGTCACTCTTGTAACTGGTGCTGGCTGGACGACAGCATTCGAGCCAATCATCGCAGCACAAGTTGCGTCTTATATAAATTCTTTAGGCATTGGTGCAGGCGCTCAGTTCGGCGGTCTTGTTCAAGTCATACCTCTTTATCCTCTGCTGTTTGTTCCTGGATACGTCTCTTCAATGTACGTTATTTCGAGCGTCGAGATACAGTTGAATGGAGGCGGTTTTAGTTCTAGCCCAATTTCAATAAACGAGATTTCTCTGCCTACGTGTGTCCCGGCAAGTGATGTGGTATTCGTAGTATGACAATACAAAATTATTTAGATTTAATAACTTCTGAGTATAAACAAAAGCCTGACTTCAATGCGACTGTTTCTTTGTTCGCTCAGGTTCCGGTTCAAGTTCAGGCGTTATTAAATTCAATGATATCTATTTTTGATTTAGACACTCCACCAGTTGGTAATCAATTAGACATCTTAGGTCAGTTGGTCGGTATCTCTCGAAACGTGGCAATTCCAATTTCTGGTGTTTATTTTACTTGGGATGATCAAGCTTCGGATGGCTGGGACTTTGGAGTTTGGCAATCGGTGCCGCCAACTTCACAACTTACTACACTTCCAGATGACGTCTACTTAACTTTGATCAGAGCAAAAATTGCAGCAAATCAATGGGACGGCACGACTGAGGGAGCTTATAAAATTTGGGCAATTGTATTCCCTCAATTTCATATCTTAATTCAAGACAATAACAATATGTCTTATGATCTTGCGATAACAGGCGGTATTGTTGATTCTTTAACGCTTGCACTCATCGAAGGCGGGTACATACCTCTAAGACCCGAAGGCGTTGAGCTTGCTTTAATTTTTGTTTCTGTAGACACTAACCCAGCGTTTGCTTGGGATACTGAAAATACATTTTTAAAAGGTTGGGATCAGGGTTCTTGGTTAAAAGAATCTAATCCTTCACCATACGCATAGGAGTTTTTAAATGACAGTCACTAATGATTTTTTAGTTTATGCCCAAGGTGGAAGTGCCAATGTTGAGAGCCAGGCGTCTTACGCCGCCGATCCATTACTACCCATTGGAAATCAACCAGGGGTCGCGGTATCTGCCTTTAACAATAAAGCCATTAGACAAGCGAACGCAGTGACTTCTCAGATAGCTCAGTTTATCGCAAACAAGACTTTGGCAAACGTGAATGATGATGCAAACCCAACCAAACTACTTGCGCAAATGTTTGCGGCTTTTGATTATAAAAAACCAGTTGTTACCTCGTTCTTAACACCAGGGACTTTTACTTATAACCCAGCCTATAAATTTCAAATTGCATCAGGCAACGCAACAGCCGGGGCAACCTACAGCGACGGCACGACTACATTTACTGTTGTTAATACAATTGCGGCGGGTCTTGAGTTGGTTGCTACTGGGAATGCCGCGCCTGTCGTTTCAGGTACCCTTACGAAAGCAACCGGAACTGGTGATGCTTCGATTGTATTTTTCGCGGTTAGGGCACCCCTTTATGGAAGACTCAGAATGGTCGGCGCGGGTGGCAGCGGCGCGGGAGGCGGTGGTAGTGTTGGTAACGGAAACAACGGCGGCAATTCATCTTTTGGAACTATCGTTGCTGACGGCGGATCGGGTGGAACTGACGGCGGTGGAAATGGCGGAGCGGTATCAGGTGTGACCGGAAGTATAGCCGTTACTGGAGGAGCTGGAGGCAGCGGCGGCAATAACTCGAGCTCGACCGCTTATCCAGTTGGTGGACAGGGCGGAAGTTCGATGTTTGGTGGCGGCGGTGCCAGCGGAAAGGCGGCCAACAATGGCGGGAATGGCGCGAATAATACAGGCGGGGGCGGCGGGGGCGGCGCAGGACTTAACGTAGCAACTGATGCTGGTGGTGGCGGTGGTGGAGCGGGGGGGGCTATCGACATTATTATCTATCCAAGTAGCGAAACCGTTATTGTTGGACTAGGGGGCTCGGCCGGATCTTCAGCGACGGCTGGCGGAAACGGCGGAAGCGGTTTTGTCGAATTAACTTTGTACTTCCAATAATGTTGCCGATGCAAGAGATTCCTAATTCGGTTTATTACTTGGCTGGCGTGATTGTTTTCACGAATGTGGGAATCATTGCATCTTTTTTATTTGGTACCTATAAGTGCGTTTGGTGGATTTCTAAACTTGATAGTCGTGTAACAAAAGCTCAAGAGACTGCCAATCGCGCCCATCAAAGACTAGATAAAATCGAGGGCTAATGAATAATTTTTTCAATCAAGCATTTGATTATTTAATAAATATCGACGAGGGGTCGTCTTATACAAACAAACCTACCGACGCGGGTGGACCTACAAAATACGGTATTACTCAAAAAACACTTGAAGAATATTATGGAAGAATCACCACTGTAGACGAGGTTAAAAATATGTCTGTTGGTTTGGCCCAGCTTATTTACACAGATCTATATTGGGAAAAGCTTTCTTGCGGATTACTGACTAACGTCGGGGTCGCGATTGCTATTTTTGAGTCGGGTGTTCTTTATGGAATTGGGACGGTTGCAGGTCTTGCGCAACAGTCTGCAAATAATTGGGGCGCAACTATTAAGATTGATCGCAATCTTGGCGAAAAGAGTATTGCGGCTATAAATGAAATAAACCAAGAGGATTTTATACATACTTTCAAAACTCATATTTTAAATCGAATTGACGAGGTGTGCGCAGCCAATCCGAAAGCAGAGGTAAACCGGGAAGGCTGGACCAATCGAGCGAACAGACTCTTGACTCTAATCGACCTTGCACCTGTAATTAAAGAAACTTAACGAAAGGCTTTCCAAATGAAAATGACAATTATCGGATTTTTTACGCTCTTTATTTTTTCTGTTTTATGCCTCGGACAAACCGCTCCAGTAAGCTCCCCGGTTGCTTCACCTGTTGCGGCCTCTCCTGTTGCTCCCGCTTCACTCAATGCGATTAGCAGTATAGTTAACAAAATTCCTAGTGTCTTACCAGGTTGGGTTGTGATCCTTATTGGGTTTTTAACAACTCTCGCTTTAAGATTCTGGCCAACGGCAAACCCGCAATCTTTGGAATTATATGCCGGTCAATTGTTGAGTTTACTTGGCTCTGGACTTATCAAAATCTCTCAAATTCTTGATCAGCTTAGATTGCAAAACACAAAATCTCCAACACCACCACCGGCATCTTAAATGGTTGGTCTTTTCGCTCTAGTGAAATATCTGCCGGAACTTATAGCGCTTATTAAAGCACTTGAAGCGGCGGCACTTGAAGCCGAAACTAAAAGGAAAGTTGCCGATGACATCACGACAATTACTAGTGCGTTTAAATCTAAAGATGCCTCGGCTCTTAATGCTTTGTTTAACTCTAAGTAGCTGCTCTGTTTTTACAAAGGCTCCTGATGCTGTTACCGTTGACGTCAATTGGGAGTTTGAAGATCAGGGGCCAGGACTCGAGCCAAAAGCTTGTTTGCAAATGACAGATGTCGAAAAGCTAAGAGAAACTTTAATTCGTTGTGGAGCCGCAAAATGAAATTATTTTCGATTATTTTTCTCATGTTTTTCAGTATTTTTGCTTTCTCAGACACCCCGCCACCTGGAACTGTAAAAGCAAAAATGTATTCTGGAGACGGCACTACCGCAATCACGGCTACAGGTTCGGCAATGAATGTTAATATCACTGGCGGAAGTGGGCTTACGACAACTGTAAATCAAGGTGCTGCTGGCGCATCAGCCTGGTTATCAGCAATTACAACTTCAGTGCTTCCAACAAATGCTTGTCAAGAAACTGGTGGGCATCTCGCTAGTATTGACACTAAGCTTACCGCGCCCCTTTCCGTTACTGGAACATTTTTTCAAAGCACGCAGCCTGTTTCCGCTGTCTCACTTCCATTGCCAACAGGTGCCGCAACCTCTTCAGCACAAACAGCAGCACAAACAACTTTAAATACAATCGCGACCAATACTACAAGCGCGAGTACTCCAACTGTTAGTGGTACGGTAACTGCAAACGCTGGAACGAATCTTAATACTTCTTTGCTCGCCATCGAAAGCGGTGGGCATCTTGCTTCAATTGATTTAAAAGTTCCGGCATTGGGACAAGCTCTTGCGGCGGACTCTGTTCCTATAGTGTTGACATCCTCACAACTTTCAACTCTTACGCCTCTATCTTCTATTACAGCAACTCAAACAACCGGCACAAATTTACACACTGTTGTCGACTCTGGAACTATCACAGCTAACGCCGGAACTGGAACCTTCGCGGTCGATGCAAGTGGGCACACCGTGCCAGTGTCCGGCACTTTTTGGCAGGCCACGCAGCCAATTTCAGCCGCATCTTTACCGCTTCCAACAGGGGCAGCAACCTCGGCTAATCAATCAACGATCATCACGGCGCTTGGTTCTCCGTTTCAATTCGGTGGCTCGATTGGCAATAGTTCTTTCGGTATCAGCGGCACGCTACCGTCATATGCTGCAACTCCTACTTTCAACTTAGGAACTCTTAACGGGGCGGCGACGGCATCTCTTCAAACAACCGGCAACTCATCGCTCTCAACAATTGCAACGAATATTCCGGCACAAGGACAGGCCCTCGCAGCGTCCTCTATGCCGGTCGTACTGACCGCAGCGCAAATCACGACTCTAACACCGCCGACTTCATTGACCGTCACGCAAGGGACGGCTGCAAACTTAAACGCAACAGTCACTGGCACGGTAGCAATCGGTGCTGGCTCGGCAGTAATCGGTCATGTGATTTCTGATAGCGGTTCAACGACTGCCGTGACTGCACTCCCTGCGATACCTACGGGTTCTAATGTTATCGGTAAGGTGAGCATCGATCAGACTACTCCGGGCACGACAAATCTTGTTGCCATAGCTGCGAATCAATCGGTGAACGTCGCGCAGATCAACGGCACTACTCCACTCATGGGCAACGGTACATCTGGATCTGGCGCTCAACGGGTAACTATTTCTTCCGATAATACCGCTTTTAACGTACTCACAACTCCAGTTGGTGGCGCAACTGATTCTCAAACTACAGGAACAGTTTCAACAGTTATCACGCTCGCCGCACCTTCAAATGCTCAAGGTTTTATTTTACAAAATTTACAGACCTCAACAGCTAATTTAAGATTTGCAATGGGAGCTACGGCAACAACAACTTTGGGTATGCAATTGGCTCCTGGTCAAGACTCTGGTTTTTTGCCGACAAGTGCGAGTGTTACAATAGTTGCCGAGAGCGGTACCCAAAACTATAATATCCAATGGGTGGCGAAATGAAGATTGTTAGGGCATCAACTTATATTTTCCTAATATTACTGTTTGCTAATGTTGTCTTTGCAGGGCTTCCGCCAACGACAACTAAAGCTAGTGGAGACGCTTCAAACTTCACTACTTTCAAATTTTTATTCCCGAATTTCACAGTAACTCGTTCAGGAATCAATACAACTTTTAACGTCAATAGCGTTGCTGGGGGCGGCACCGGCTTAAGTTCGACAACGGCTTATATGCCAATTGTTGGTGGCACATCATCAACAAGCGCGCTTCAGAGTGTGGCAACGGGTACGACTGGTCAATTTCTCACTTACAATGGATCAAGCTCGCTGCCAACATGGACTTCTGGCTCCCCTTCGGTTTTTGCCGTCCCAAGCATTCAAAGATTTACTAGCAGCGGAACTTATAACAAAGATTTAACTTTTATTATTTCATCAGGCAACGCAACCGCCGGGGCAACCTACACTAATAACGGAAACACATTCACCGTTTTAAATACAGTCGCAAGCGCAACTCAAGTTGTCATGATTGCCGGGGCCTCATTACCCACGGGATCTGGGACTCTTACAAAGGCAACTGGAACCGGAGACGCTACCCTTACATTTTCACAATATTTAGCTCCGTTATACATAAAGGTTTCGGCGGTCGGTCCCGGTGGCGGTGGTGGCGGATCTGGAAGTTCTGCGCCAGGCGGGGCTGGATCAGGAACAGCAACAACATTTGGAAGCATAATTTCTTGCCCTGGTGGCGGAGCGGGTGGGGCTTTAGGATCTCCTGGCGGATCTCCTGGCGCTGCGCCAACAATAAGTTCACTTGGAACCGTTGTCGTTTCGGTTCCAGGTGGCGGTGGTGGCGATACAAGTTCAACATTAAATGTATCGGGAGGCGTTGGCGGAAGTTCTTTCTATGGTGGTGGTGGTGCTCCTGGTATCGATACCGGTGGAAATGCAGGCAGTGCTAATACCGGTGGCGGCGGCGGCGGCGCTGGGGGCGGCACTGGAATTGCTCCAGGCGGCGGCGGCGGATCTGGAAGTTTCGCAGAAGTGAATATTACAGGATCATCTTTGAGCACGATTACTGTGACTCTTGGAACTGTTGGCTCGGCTGGAACACCAGGTGGTGGCGGAAACTCTGGAGGTGCCGGTGGATCTGGTGTTGTGATCGTAAGTGAGTTTTATCAATAGAGGGGCTCTCAAATGGAATTTGCACCAACAGGCGCACAGCTAAGTTTCGAAGTTACCTTCGACAATCCATCTCTTAATGTGGCGATGTCAGTTTATGACGTGACTCTTTCTAGCCCGGTGTTGGTTCAGGGCCCGACAGCAATGACAATTGTTTTTGGGAATACTTATCAAGGAAAGTTTACACCAACAATCAACGGTAAAGCTTATGTAATTTTAAAGGCTGTTTACACCGACAATACTTTTACAACTTTAAACTCTGCTTATTCACAAGGCAGCGAATCAATCATCGTAGAGTCCTTGTCGAGCGGTGGCGGCGGTACTACTTTGGTAAATCCTGTTATTGGGTATATTGACGACAACAACGAAGTCATGGGACTCGTAAACTGCTAGGGGTATAAAATGAGCTGTAGTCCACAAAACATTTTCACAATTTTCTTGGGCAACGCTAAGACTATGAATCTTAAGGCGCTGTACTCTGGAAATCTGAACCCTTTAGATCTAACGAGCTGCGCAGAAATCGATGTTTCGTTACCAAATGCCGATGGCACATTTCTTCATCTTTTGTTGTCTTTGGCTGAGGTTGTGATCACCTCGCCTGCTGTTCTTGGACAGTTTACCGCGCCAATAACAAGCGTTCAATCGGCACTTTTAAACCTCGGGGAACTTCAGAATTTTGACGTGACGTTTACGATATCTGGGAATCCGATGACAGTTCGTTATGCAAGCGCTCTTTCGGTTTTCGAAACTGACTAAATTTGATTAAATTTGATTAATGAAATATAGATACTTCGCCGTCTTTGATGCGCTTTTGATAGGCTTTAAAAACCTGTTTCGCGTTCAGATCTTGGCATTTCGGGCACAATAGAACCTGAATATCCATGTGCGAAAGAGCTATGGTGTGAATGAGCCAGTTGTCGCACTCGTCTGGACATGGGTCTTGATCTGGTATTTTGTCGCAGAGATGGCAAATCAGATTCACTAAACAACCTCAATTGTGATTTTAACTTTTTTCCCAATGAAACGAATCAAGTCATCAAACTCGATACCTTCAGGCAAGATGATTTCATGTCTATCGTTGTCGTCGGAGCTGCAAAAAAAATATTTAGTTTTCTCGGATAAATAGTCTAGATTTGCATTAATTGCTTGATGTGCAAAAAAAGTCGTCCATTCTTTTTTAACCTTCGCACCCCTGTATTTACAGTTTGGGTCAGTGCAATCTGTCATGTGATATCGCTGTCATTCATTATTTGCTGCTCTTGTGTCGTCTGTGGCAATTCGATTGGTGCTCCGCTAACGCTTTTGATCAATGAACTCTCGGTTGGTGGCAATGCCGACTGTAAGCACTTCGCTTCGAACATCTCAATACACTTGGCCGCCATCTCGTCGCCCAGAAACTCTGCCACGTCATCAAATCTTAAATACCCTATCGCTCCAAGTCCTACTGCCAGATCTCTTTGCGTTGGGTCTTTGCCGAACTGTGGGACGTGTCCTATATAAACCGAGAAGGCATAACCAGGGAAGGTCATTTCAACCTTCGACTTTGTGCTGAATTTTCCTTTTTTAAAAAAAATGATATCGCCAGCTTTAAGCTTTTTTTCCATATTTATTTAACTCCTGCTTTATTCAGCAAAGATCTTTTCTTTGGAGGTACGACCGAGACCTCTAAAGGTTGCTGCGACGAGAGATTTAAATTCAAAGTTCGGCTCGACGCAAGAATCTTTTTTTCCATCGTGTACTGCCTGGTTTTTAAGATGTCGTTGTCTTTTCGCATTGCCTCTAGTTGGTCTTTTAGGCCTCCCAAAACCGCAGTATTGTCAGAAATCCACGTGCGAATATCAACTAGAGACTTGTCAACATCGTCACACCTTCTGAGAGCTTTTGTCGAGTCTCCCTTGATCTCTTGAGCAAGCTGATTCGTCTTGTCGTCTGAACCGTCCTCAGCGCGATTCCAGCAAATCAATCCGAATCCAATAACCAAAACTCCTACTGCAAAAATTATGAAAGGCAGCATTTTAGATTTCCCCTTGTTCATATTTAACCTCCAGAGATTGTGTTGTTTGAACCCTGACTCTAGTCAAGACAATTCTCTGTGATTTTCGTCGATTGCCGTTATCACAAAGGCTAAAACTTTAGGGCCTCTCCCGATGTTGATCATGTGGGTTGGAGACATCATTCCAAGCTTTGGGTTTTTGGTATTTAACCAGATCGAGGCCTTTTCAAAGTCGTGAAAAAAACAATTAAGGTTAACTACAATTTCGCAAACAAGAGGAGACATTTCAAGATATCTGCGCGGTCCTAAGCCAAGAGGGTTTGCCTTCATTTTTTCTCCTTTAGTTTTGCTATATTGACGAAAGCTTCATCAATGACATCGGATGTTGTTCCAAGTGAGTGCTCTCTGAGTTTCCATAAGGCAGTCAGGGCTATCTCAAGCTGCGCTTTAACCAGCTCAAGATCTTGATGATCTAAAAAATAAGTGTCAGTCATTTTAGAATTAACTAGTTTACAAAGTATCCATAGTGGGAATGTTATTGGCATGAGAAGATATTTCATTTCGAATCTTTCAGTTTGGCTATGTCGTCGAGTGCTTGCCAAGCAAGTTCCTCCACTGCGTCAGGGTCATTGCAGTTATTTCTCATTTTACGAATAGCATTAACTGCGACATCGAGTTGAGCTTGCAAAGCTTTGTTTGACAGCATCTTTTCGCAATACCGAAATCCAGACATAAATCCTCGCTCATGCGCGTGACTTGCTTCGCCGAACCTTTCACTCTCGGACGAATCACACATGGCATTGTCAATTATTTCGTCCCACTCCCTCGGAGTCTGGGCGGGTTCCTTATCTATGGGAGATGGCTTGTCGGTCATAAATCACCTTCATCGTACCCAACGGCCCATTTTGTCCAGTGATAAGATACGGCGGCGGCCTCATCGTATGAGTCAAATATCAAAGTCGTCTCCTCATCCCATTGAACAGAAAGTAGAAACTTTTGTGGATTACCAGTCACAAAATTAAAAGTAATAAAATACATACTCACTCCTCAGATTCTTTGTTCTTGGTCATGACTACCACCCCGTAAAATCTGGAATTTTGTTCCATCGCGTTTTTAAAATAATCTTAGGATATAAAGATCCCGAGTCATGCGATTTAATATCCTCTATTGCTTCAGAATAGAACTCATGCAAGCAGTTTCTGCCTTCAACTTTTACTTTCCACACAATCATTAATTTCTCTTTTGCTAAAAGATATAGACCTATAAAAACTAGGCTTGGCCCTAAATACTCCATATGAAAATCTCCTGCGCTATGTGGAAGGCTGTCATGATTCGTCCTCGTTAGGCTTGGTCAGTTTCATGAATGCCATCCAAATAGTTTTGCTTGTCTGCAAAGTTTTGTGACCGAATAATGGATCGGATCCGAACGCCTTGATAACTTCTGAGACCTTGATTGAATGCTCATTCCACTTGAAAATCAAAGTGCCGTGAGGTTTTAAAACCCTCATGCATTCATCAAAACCGGCTTTAAGGTCGGCCGACCAATTCTTATCGAGGCTTCCATATTTCTTAGCCATATAGCTGTTTTTGCCTGCGCCTTTAAGGTGAGGCGGATCAAATACGACGAGATGAAATGTTTCGTCTGGGAAATCCATTTTACGAAAGTCTTGCAGAATATCTGGGCGAATATGACAAGTTCGATTGCCGCTATTCAAATCAAGATCTTCGCGCCTAATATCAGCGTAAACTACATTCGGATGCTCTTTGTTGAACCAAAACATTCTGGATCCGCAGCAAGCGTCAAGGATTACCTTCATAAGCCCTCGTCTGTCTGGTAGGATTCTTCACCAAATTTAAGCATAAGATTTCTTATTTCTGTGTTGAGAAAATTCATAAGACTGAAATCATTTTGATAAGCCTGAGGAAATATTTCCTTCAGCTCATAAACCAAATCATGAAAATCTGAATGCATTTTTTTTAATTTTGTTATTTTTTCTTTAGTCGATAATTGTTCAAATTTCATCCTTAATTCCTTAATTTCTTAATTTCACAAAGCAGAGCGTAAGTTTCAGAAGTATATTCTCCACCGTTTGGATAGTCCCTTGCCCACCATTCTAATATTACTTCAATCCTATTAAAAAGCCCCTGCACCTTATCAGTCTTGCTCTGAAGGGCTGCTAGGTAGCCTGACTTATAAGATTCTGTGCAAATAACTTCTTTTGAGAAATCATTTAAGTCGAACATTTTTTCTCGCTTGTCGAAATAATCTTGTGCGGCGTTCTCAAGCTCTTCCGCTTTCTTCATAACATCTGGATTAGTCATGATAGTAATCCTAAAAGTTTACATAGGCGATCAACAAGATCGTTAAGCTGTTCTTCGGTTAAAACAACCAATAACTCTGTGGACCACTTACAAATGATTCTGTCTATATCTGCCGAGCTTAATTTATTCTTCTCGCCCTCGGCATCGGGTAAAATCTCAAGCGCTTCTTTTTGTTGGTCTGTCATTTGCACTCCCTAATTAATTCTAAAATCTTTTCTGCATACAGTTTATAGGTTGCAGACCACACCGCAGACTCCGCCGCAGACCCCGCAGACTCCGCCGCAGACCTTGCCGCTTCTAAATCCAAACCTTTTTCATGCGCGTCGATCATCTGTAGTGTTGCAGCTTTTGAGGCCTCAATCGACTTTATTACCGCATCGAATTTTGGATCGACTTTCAAAGAATCTAAAGTTTTAAGATTATTTTTCAGAATAAAAATTAAAAATGGCTTCTTCACTTTCTCAAGATCAGATCCGATATTTATCGCCTCTAAAAACTGCACGGGCCATTGCTTGGCTTTTTCGTCAGAAATATTTTCGAATAAAGCATCTTCGAGCCTTGCGAGCCATTCAGGAATCCCTAACTCAATTTCGTAGTCTTTATGAGTCGATCCGTGAATTGTACAGCCGACCGCGCAACCCTTGCCGCCTTCCCAATACTGGCCTTTAATGATTTCATCGGCCAAAGCGTGAGCCTTTATTCGAGACATATAAAAATCTTTTGTTTCTTGTTTTCCGTGAAATGCGATCATTTATTCTCCCCGTATTCGATTACTTTTGTAGTTAAGTCTTCGATTTGTTTGTCTATCGACTCCTGTTTCATCAAAACCATACAAAATAACTTATCATTTTCATTAAAAGATTCATCCTGACATTTGGAATAATCCGAGCTGAACCTGGTTAGATCAAAAATATAATTAAGCTTGGTATAGCCACTTGTTGGGCAGGTTGCACAGCCACTTAAAAATAAAATTATTAATAAATATTTCATCATCTCTCCACCCGTATGTGATTTTTGAATGCTTCCTCAAATAATTCTAATATTTTTAAATAAAATAAAAACATTAAAAGAAAAATCAAGCACATGAACGCGAGTGCGTCCCAGTCTTTCACCCATGCATGAAACTCACTAAGAGCAATTCCCATAATAACGCCAATATATCCAGAGTGACTTTTTATCTTCATTTTGATCCCTCAATTTGATCTTTGAATGCTTTGATTTCAGAGCGTAGGGGCTGAGCTTGATCAGAAATTACCCTCTCACACCTCTCCAGAAGCTCCAAAGCTTGGGTGAGATGAGCCGAAGGACAATGAGTCCTGCTCATATTCTCAAAACATGCATTGAAGCCGATAAAGTAGGTATTGAACTTGTCACTCTTAGGCTGATCGCGAATAGCCTTCAGTGTGTCGCTCATTGTAAGTTGATGCTTCGTTTGCTCAATCAAAGCTCCTGACTCACTTTTCATAATGTCTAATCTCTTTTTCATTCTAATTATTCTCTCTTTGCCGTCATCATTGCTTTACCCATGTCGAAGTAATGATTTTCTCGCTCTGACTCTTGTCTCTCCGAAAGCTTTCTAGATATCCAATTGTCCCATCTGCCCGTGATGTTGGCTTTTCGCGTGATGTTGACAACATTGCCAAGCTCTGTGAGCTCTAGGGCTGATACAATCTCGAAGTCTTTGGACGTGCCGCGAACGTCGAATATGATTTGTGTCTCGTCTTTGTTTGGATAGTTTAGTTCAATCATTTTAACCCCTTTATTTTTTTATATTCCGCAACCCAGTCTGTTTTAATTATCTGTTGAGCTTGCTCTATAGATATTTTATTTTTACAAATTTGTCTATGCAGGGCCGTTTCAATAAAATCTTTTTCTCTTGCGCCCCAACATCCAGTCTTTAATGGATCGTTTCCTGTTTTACAATAAGGCTGGCTCCACAGGTTATTAAGGTCGTTCGCGCCGCCCAACTCTAAACTTATGAAGTGATCAATCTCGTAATCTCCTGGATTAAACTTTCCCTTAATCATTCCGTATCTTCGAAAGACCTCGTTCTTATTAGCCTGAGTTACCTTGCGAGCATCTTTCGTTGATCCGACTCGACATAGTTCTTCTTTCGAAACAACTCTCACAACTCCAGGAGTTAAAGTTTTATCTGGATAAGTCTGCGCTGAGGCTAAAATAATAAACATCCAAATCATCGAACTACCTGCCATTTCCAAAGCAAGCGATGCCCACAATCTGGACAGTCGTCGAGCCTTCTAGAGACTTTCTTAATTGCGTATTGCTTAAATTCAAAGTCTTCATATTGAATTTGCTCTTTAGTCTTGTTGTTGAAAACATTCTTTTTTCCTTTTGAAACTCTGGTGCAAAAGTTAGAGGTGCAATGAGCAATCAACTCTTTGGTTTTTCCGCTCGCAATCGAGCCGTAATCCTCAGAAGAGTAGTTTGTAATCCCTTTGTCTCTTAGATTGTAAACCATGCCTTTCATGTCGCCCCCCTAATAACTAATTCTTGTGTGCGGTATTTTTCCGGTCGCTATCGCAAAAATAATCGATTTCACCTGAGATTCGTTCATGGGTTGCTCAACATGGGTGTTTAGAGCGGCCATTATTTCGTTGTTAATCTTGGCGACGTGACGCTTGTTCGCTTGTCGCTTTTCTTCAGCAGCAATTAATGCGGCCTTCTCTTTTTCAATCTTGATTCGCTCGTTCTCAACCGCATTTTGAAGATCAATTTTAGCTTTGAACGCATCGTCTATAGCTTTCTGTGCCTCCGCCTTCGCAAATATTTCTGCCTGAGAAATCTTAAACTCTTGTTCCTGCTTCTCTTTTAAAAACTTCTGGCGCTCCATTTCGGCAGCAAGGGCAACTCTATTCGCCTCCGCCTTCGCAATCGACTCTGCGGCAATCCTCGCTCGTTCGGCAGCCTCTTGAGCGATCTTGTCTTCGCGTTCTTTCTGGATTCTTGCGGCTTCGGCCAGACGATGCGCGGCAAGTTCTGCGGCATCGGCTTCTTGTTTCTTTTTTTGAGACAGTAGTTCATCCAGTCGTCCGAGCGCATATGTCTTGTCGTTCTGGGCGCGAAGTTCGAACTCTTCCCATTCCCGACATATGTTACTAATTAACATAATTATTTTTGCAATTTCATCAGATGAAAGCGTGTGAAAGTTATCAGAGGCAAACTTTACGTTGTTCGTAATCACAAAAAGTTCGCGCTCGTGATCCGCTATCCGCTTTGCGTCTCTTTCTTCCCATTCGGTAAGAGGTTTTCGAACCTCGTCTTTGAGTTTGTCTAGCTCGTCACGCGCAACTTTCCGCTCGGCGTTTATGGCGTCGAGCTTCTTCTTGGCTTCTTCTCCAAGTTGCTTACCAAGGTCATCGAGAAACGTCTTGGATCGCGCAACCTTGTGGGCGAGCGAAGCTATTTCTTTCCTACCTTTCGGCGTAGATATGTCGGTCGGGGTAGACCGAACCTCATCGACAATCTTACCGATAATACTTTTTAAATTTCCAGATCCATAAATCTCTA
>Ga0208357_1000273_pt1 | contig 42408 bp, 34 predicted proteins | sample NGESurdeep092012_6_FD_184487 | JGI IMG/M metagenome (GOLD analysis project Ga0208357, IMG submission 184487) | Arctic peat soil microbial communities from Barrow, Alaska - NGEE Surface sample F52-2 deep-092012 (SPAdes) | ecosystem: Environmental > Terrestrial > Soil > Wetlands > Peat ...
CCGCGGCCGGAACGGGACGATCGCCGGCGAGCCTGCCGTCGCCTCCCCGCTGCGCTCCCCCGGCCACTGCCGGGTGCTGCGGCTCTGCGTCACGTCTGCCGCCCACGGAAACGGCTGGTTCGCTGGAATGGCCGGAAGGCCGCCGACGGCGGTGATGGCCGCGGCGTCCGCCCGCTCGCCCGCGTCGTCGGGCCCGGCGGCATCGTCGGCCCAGCGCGCACGGGTCCCTCCTGGCAGCGGCGTCTCTGGCAGGCCGGCCACGGGCAGGCCGGCCGCTGGCCGGGCCGGGTCGAAGTGATCGTCGCCGTCCGGCGTGTGGTCGGGAGCCGGCGCGCCGGCCTCATCGGCGCGATCGGGCCGGGCGGCCGCCGATCCGTTCACTGCCCGCGTCCGGCTCGCCAGCGACGCCTCGACGGCCTGCGAGGCCGCCAGGGCGATCGGCGTCGCGGCATCCGCCGAATACGGGACCGACGGACCAGTCAGGGGGTTAGCCGCGGCCGGGTCCCGGTAGGACCGGCCCGCCATCGGATCGGGGCGGGAGAAAGCCGATTCGGGTGATAGCGGCTGCTGCCCCGCGCTGGCCGGCGCCGGCGCCGGGACATGCACGAACCCAGCCGCCCCCGGCTCGGTCATCGCGCCTGGAAGGCCGTTGGCCTGACCCTTACCCAGCGAGCGGCCGGCCGGCCCGGCCGTGACCGCGGCGTGCACCGGGCCGACGCAGTCATGTCCCTCCAGCATCGCCGCCAGGCGCTCGGCGTCCTCGGCGCAGATGCCGAGGACCACCCTGCCCTGGCCCCACGGCGCCTCCAGGGAGTAGCCGACGTAACTGGATACGGCCGGCAGCGATTCGCTGCCTAAGCCATGCATGCCGCGCCAGCGGCGCCACGCGCCTTCTAGCGCTGTCGCAGCTTGCTGCGCTCGCACAACCAAATCTGGATCACGCATGTGTGCGATCCTCCCCTCGAAGCGACGGCACGCTTCCGCCTGCCGACGGTCCCCCCGGGCGTCGCGCGCCGCGCCGGTTGCATGTTCATGCGAAGGCAGTGCGGCACAACGCCAGTCCCTGCCACCCCGCAGCACGATGGCGGCATGCCGTCAAGTATGGCCGCGCCGCAGTCTCAGCAGGCACGATTACGAAAAGTTGATGGCGGCTACCTGCAGTCACGACCTGGGCTGTGTTCGCGGGACGAGCGGCGCGGGGCTAAGGTCGGCGGGCCAATCTCGCATATGCCGAAGTGATCCATCTCGCCCGGTCCTGCGCTGATCCGCCTGGAGGACAGCAGCCGCGCCACGCGGGCTGTGCGGGAGCATCAGCAGGATGATGTCCGGACGTTTAGCTTTGTTTCCGCTGGTCTCCCGGCCACGCAGTCCTGCGCTCCTGGGAGGCCGGATCGACCCCGGCTGCGTCCGCTGAGTGGATGCTCTCTGTGTGCATCTCGCGCGAACCGCGCCCCCCGGTGCGGCGCCCAGACCGCCGGGGTCGACCCCCCCTTGCTATTTTCGCCTGACCGCGGGCAGCCGCGCGTTTTCGCACGTCAGCCCCCCTGGCACGAGTTGCGCCAGGCCGCGGCTAGGTGTCACTCCGAGCGCTGCTGCGGGATCCCCGCCAGCAGTGCGCGCACCTCTGTTTCCCGATACCTGCGGTGACCACCCAGGGTCCGGATTGACGTGAGCTTCCCCGCCTTGGCCCACCTGGTGACCGTTTTCGGATCAACCCTGAACATTGTGGCGACCTCGGCCGGCGTAAGCAGCGGCTCGGCCTCCGGTGTACGTGCAGACATTTTGACGGCCTCTCCTCCTGGACCGGTACTGCGATCCTGCGTGTGTGGCTGTTCCTGGCTCCATTGGGGAGCCTGCCGTGGATGTCCCATATAGTCCGCTCAGACCATATTGCCATCACCAGCGGTGACAAGTCGACCACCAGGAGCAAAGTTTCTGATGTGAGTCACCCCGTTGCCCCCCAGCACTGTGTCACGGTGCGTGATTCTAGCGACACGGAACGTCGCAACGGGCGGATTCGGAAAAGTCATCCGCGCCTCCCATCGGCTACTTAGCTAGATTGCCTCCATGTCCTGCTACCTCATGCGTCCGTGCTGGTAGATCAGTGCTGGTTGTGGGCGATGCCAGTCCGGCCTCCGCAACCCCCCTCCAGCGCCTGGCCGGCTCTGCCGCCGGACTAACGCTTTGCTGGGCTATCCGCGGCCAGCCGCCGCTGCGCTACCGAGGTGGCACGAGCTAGGCGAACGGCACGGTCCGCGTGCAGGTTCCTGTCCTGACTTCGCGGATTCCCTCCTTTCCGCTCCGCCGGGCGCCGGCCACGGCGACGTCTGCCTGGACTGGCGAGCCTCCGGCCAGGCAGTTCAGTTCGGTCGCGGGGCCCCGTGCGGGCCGGTCGCGACCGCAGGTACGTCCAGGAGGTAAGACCCAGATGCTGGCGTCTGTCCTGGGACGCTAACGGCGCAACTCGTGTCATACGGAACGAGCGGCGACGCCGTAATAATCCTCCGGAGTGCTGTGAGATGCCTTGTTTGGACAGTATTTGCCCGCTCAGCCGCATCCTTACACGCTGTGTAGTCACCCCGTTGCCGTCCTGCGAGCACCACTCCGGGCGCAAGACCGTCATAAGCCCGCACTCCGGTCGCATCAGACAGCATGACTAATCGTGACATGCCAGACGCTCCGGATAAAGGGCTGGTGCCTATGAGATCCTGCTGAGCCGTCCTGGCCGCCGGAGGCCGGTCATAGGCTGGAGGGCGACCTCACGCCAGCGAAGACGCGAGACTGATGCCAGGAGTCTGTCCAGTGGCCAACGTTTTCGGAACCGCAGACCAGGCCGGCGACGGCGACGCGGCCCATCTGGAGGGCGCGAGCGCGAGCGGCCAGACCGGGCACGAACAGGTGGTCTTCTGCCAGGACCACGCCAGCGGCTTGCGGGCCATCATCGCCATCTACTCGACGGCACTCGGGCCCGCTCTCGGCGGCACGAGGTTCTACCCTTACCCCAGCGAGGACGCGGCACTGGCCGACGTGCTCAACCTGTCCCGGGCCATGACGTACAAGAACGCGCTAGCCGGCCTGGACCACGGCGGTGGCAAGGCGGTGATCATCGGCGACCCGGACAAGCTCAAGTCGGAGCCGCTGCTGCGCGCCTACGGCCGCTTTGTCCAGTCGCTGAGCGGCCGGTACATCACCGCCTGTGACATCGGGACCTACAGCGAGGACATGGACGTCATCGCCCGGGAATCCAGCTATGTCACCGGCCGTACGGTGCGCAACGGCGGGGCCGGCGACTCGTCGGTCCTGACCGCGCTGGGCGTCTTCCAGGGCATGCGGGCCGCGGCCGCGCATGTCTGGGGCGGTGCCACCCTGGACGGCCGCTCGGTCGGGGTGGAGGGTGTCGGCAAGGTGGGCCGCCGGCTGGTCGGGCATCTCCTCGATGACGGCGCCAGGGTCACGGTCTTCGATACCAGCGCCGCGGCCGTCGAGCTGGTGCGCGGCGCCTATCCGCAGATCCTGGTAGCGGCGACCCGGGCCGACCTGGTGGCCAGCCGGCCCGATGTCTACGCGCCGTGCGCCCTCGGGGGCTCGGTCGACGAGGCCGCCGTGGCTGTCCTCGGCGGCCAGGGTCCCGCCCACGCCACCGCTCCCGCCGCCGGCTCCCCGACCCTCTCCGCCGCTCCCGCCACCGGGACCACCGCCGCCGCCCGGACTGCCGGTACCAGGATCATCTGCGGCGGGGCCAACAACCAGCTGGCTCACCCGGGCGTCCAGAAGCTGCTGGCCGACGCCGGGATCGTGTACGCGCCCGACTACGTGGTCAACTCCGGCGGCGTCATCCAGGTCGCCGACGAGCTGAACGGATTCAGCCTCGAGCGCGCGCGGGCCCGGGCCGAGCAGATCTTCGACACCGTGCAGCGGCTGCTGGCCGCCGCCGCGGCCGAGGGCGTGCTGCCGGCGGTGGCCGCCGACCGGCTCGCCGAGCACCGAATCAGTTCTGTCGGCAGGCTCCGGGGCATATACCTCGGCAGACAATGAGGGCGGCAGGACCTCGCCGGAGGCGCTAGCGGCGCAAAGCAGGTACGGTTGTACCTGTACGTCAGGCGCTGCGCGCCGCGCTTCCGGTGGCGGAGAGGCGGCGGCCTTGTCTGTCATGCGGCCAAGCCCGCGCTCGTCGGCGTGGTAAGAGCAACTTTCAGTGCGGTGACCAGGGGCCTGTTGGGCCCCGTACGTTCGAGGGGGTCGAGCCAATGGGGCGCGGCCGAGCCAAGGCCAAGCAGGTAAAGGTAGCCCGTCAGCTGAAGTACAACGGCGGCGGAACTGACCTTGACCGGCTGCGGGCCGAGCTGGGTGTCGGCACGGACCAGCAGGGACCTGACGCATACGCGGATTTCGGCGGACGCTACTCGGCGGACGACGAAGACGCGGATGACGAAGATGACGGCCGCTCGCTGGACGACGAGGACATCGATGATGAGGACCCGTATCCCTCGATGAGCAGGACCGCGGGAGACTGACCGGCCAGCCGCAGTTACTAGTTACTGACCAGCCAGTCACGATCGGGTGCGGTGCAGAGGGACCAGGCCGCGCCCAGGTGGGGTTGTGCCCATTCGGCGTACCGGGCGGCCGGCTATCGGGCGTGCTGCCCGGTGAGCCGGGCAGTACCAGTGCCAGATGTCACCGTGCCGATGATCCACGCGGGCACGTCCCGGCCGGCCAGCAGGGCCAGCGCGCGGTCAGCGTCGGCGGCGGCCACGATGGCGACCATCCCGACCCCCATGTTGAACACTCGTTCCATCTCCTGGTCGGGCACGCCACCCCGGCTGGCCAGCAGCCCGAAGATCGGAGCAGGCCGCCAGGTACCCCGGTCCAGGACGGCGTCGGCATGCGGCGGCAGCACCCGGGCCAGGTTCGCGGCCAGGCCGCCGCCAGTCACGTGCGCGAACGCGCGCACCCGCGTTTCCGCCGCCAGGGCCAGGCAGTCGCGGGCATAGATCCGGGTCGGGGTCAGCAGTTCCTCGCCGAGCGGCCGGTCCAGGCCCGGCGGCTGGGCGGCGAGGTCCAGTCCGGCCGCCGGGGCGTCGATGATGCTCCGGACCAGCGAGAAGCCGTTGGAATGCAGGCCCGACGAGGCCATCGCGATAAGGACGTCGCCTGGCTGTACCCGGCCGGGGCCCAGCGCGTCGTCAGCCTCGACCACGCCGGTCGCGGCGCCCGCGAGATCGAAGTCGTCCGGTCCGAAGTGACCCGGGTGCTCGGCCGTCTCTCCGCCGATGAGCGCGCACCCGGCCTGGACGCACCCTGCGGCGACGCCGCCGACGATCGCCGCGATGCGCTGCGGCGAGACCTTCCCGACCACCACGTAGTCGGTCATGAACAGCGGCTCGGCGCCGCAGACCACCAGGTCATCGACCACCATGCCGACCAGGTCGATGCCGATCGTGTCGTAGACCCCCAGCCGCCGGGCGATCATGACCTTGGTGCCGACGCCATCGGTCGAGGTGGCCAGCAGCGGCCGTCGCATCCGGGCCAGCCTAGAGACGTCGAACAGCCCGGCGAAGCCGCCGATGCTGCCGATCACCTCGGGCCGGGCGGTCTTGTCGACCGCCGCCCGCATCAGCTCGACGGCCCGCTCGCCCGCGTCGATATCCACGCCAGCCCCGGCGTAACTCGACCCGGTCCGCTGCTCAGCGGGCACCGCAGCCCGAGGCTGCTCAGCGGGCACTGCAGCCGGGGGCTGCTCAGCGGGCACCGCTACCGCCGCTGACGCCGCTGACGGCGACCGGCTCCAGGACGTGCTTGCCCTGCTCAGCCTCGGTCACCGGGATCGGGTAGTCACCGGTGAAGCAGCCCAGGCACAGCCGGGAAGCCGGCAGCGTAGTCGCGGCGATGAGCCCCTCCAGCGAGACGAACCCCAGGGAGTCGGCCCCGATGGACTGCCTGATCTCGTCCATCGTGAGGTTGCCGGCGATCAGCTCGGCCCGGCTGGCGAAGTCGATGCCGAAGAAGCACGGCCAGGTCACCGGCGGGCTTGAGATCCGGACATGGACCTCCGCCGCGCCGGCCTCGCGCAGCATGGCCACGATGGCCTGCTGGGTGTTGCCCCGGACGATCGAGTCGTCCACGACCACCACCCGCTGGCCGGCGATGACGTCCCGCAGCGGATTGAGCTTCAGCCGGATGCCGCGCTGCCGGATGGTCTGGCTTGGCTGGATGAAGGTGCGGCCCACGTAGGAGTTCTTGACCAGGCCCTGCCCGTAGGGGATCCCGCTGGCCTGCGCGTAGCCGATCGCGGCCGGGGTGCCGGACTCCGGAACCGGAATCACCAGGTCGGCCTCGGCCGGGTACTCCGCCGCCAGCCGGCGGCCGACCGCCACCCGGGTGGCCTGCACGCTCCGGCCGGAGATGGAGGTATCCGGGCGGGCCAGGTAGACGTACTCAAACAGGCAGCCGCGCGGCTGCGGCGCGGCGAACGTGCGCGATCGCAGGCCGCGCTCGTCGATGGCGATCAGCTCTCCCGGCTCCACCTCGCGCACGAAGGTCGCCCCGACGATGTCCAGCGCGGCCGTCTCGCTGGCCACCACCCAGCCGCGCGGCAGCCGGCCGATGACCAGCGGGCGGAAGCCCTGGGGGTCACGCGCCGCGTACAGAGTCCGCTCGTCCATGAACACCAGCGAGTAGGCGCCGCGGACCAGCGGGAGCGTGGCCATGGCCGCCTTCTCCACCGTCCCGATCGTGCCAATCGCCCCGACCGCGTCGCCGGCCGGGCCTCCGTCCAGGTGAGCGCCGTCGAGATGAGCGCCGGCCGCCGGCGCCGCGAGCGCGCCGACGATCCGCGGGGCGCCCGGCATCCCCGGCAGCATCTCCTGCGGGGCGCTCGGCGGCGCCGCGAACAATGCCGTTAGTACATCGGTATCGGAGGTGGCCTGATTCGGCCCCGCCGGGCGGGCGCCGGCCAGGGCGGCAAGCTCCAGGGTGTTGATCAGGTTGCCGTTGTGGCCCAGGGCCAGGCTGGCCGTCGGCGTGGCCCGGAATGTCGGCTGCGCGTTCTCCCAGACCGACGACCCGCTGGTGGAGTACCGGCAGTGCCCGACGGTGATGTGCCCGTGCAGGGTGTTCAGCACCGCCTCGTCGAACACCTGCGGGACCAGGCCCATGTCCTTGTAGACGACGATGCGCTTGCCGTCGCTGACGGCTATCCCGGCCGACTCCTGGCCGCGGTGCTGCAGCGCATAGAGGCCGAAGTACGCGAGCTTGGCCACCTCCTCGCCAGGGGACCAGGCCCCGAACACGCCGCAGGCGTCCTTGGGAGGCTGGTCATTGGGGTCGAGATCATCGCTCAGGCGGCCATCCGGCTTGATCACGTGGTCAGTGTAGATGACGCGGGGACGGGCTCCCGCCGGACACGGCGGCCGCGAAATATCCGGCGAACTGCTCCCGCAGCCGGTACTTCAGCACCTTGCCCCCCACGGTCTCTGGCAATTCCCCGGCGATAACGACAGCTTTGGGTGTCTCGAAGCCCGCCAGCCGCTCCCGGCAGAAAGCGATCAGCTCGGCCTCAAACGCCGCCGGCGCCGGCTGGTAGCCCGGCCGCGGCACCACGATCGCCGTGACCGCCTCGCCCCAGCGGTCGTGACTCAGCCCGATCACGGCCGCCTTGGCCACGTCCGGGTGCTGGTGCAGGATGGCCTCCACGCGCAGGCTCGAGACGTTCTCCCCGCCCGACTTGATGATGTCCTTATACCGGTCGACCATGATCCGCAGGCCGTCGTCGTCGACCATGCAGCTGTCGCCGGAGTGGAACCAGCCGTGCCGCAGCGCGAGCTGCGTCGCCTCGGGATCCCGGTAGTAGCCCGACGACACCGCGGGCGAGCGGTAGACCGCCTCGCCGGGCACGCCGGGCCGGTCAAGCAGGTGCTGGCCGTCGGGGTCCATGACGCTCGCGCCGAGCAGCGGGTTGGGGATCCCCACGTAGTTCAGCTGCGGCGCCGTGGCCTGGTAGGTCTCCTCCCACTCGTCCGGCCAGAAGCGGTGACAGGAGATGGCCTCGGTCTGCCCGAAGATGCCCACCAGGATGAACTGGTCGCCGCACAGCTGCTGCAGTCGCGACCGGACGGCCGGCTCGACCGCGCCCCAGCCGTAGACGAGCACCTGCAGGCTGCGGGCGTCGCGGCCGTTGGTCTCTGGGTCGGCAGCGGCCGCGCCCAGTTCCGCCGCCAGGGCCTTGACCAGCTGAGGTGAACCGCCCCACAGCGCGGTGACCCGCTCGGCGGCGATCGCGGCCGCCATCTGAGCCGGGACCGGCTTGCGCCCGATGACCAGCGATCCGCCCGCCAGGAAGGCCGGCAGCGACAGCACCTCGTCGGCGACGTGGTAGATCACCGGGAGGAACGAGCAGAGCCGGAGGTCGGCCTCGATGCGCAAGCCCCTGGTCAGCGACAGCGCGAACGACATGGCGCCCATGTAAGCGTAGGAATGCGAGAGCATCACGCCCTTGGGCATGGCCGTGGTGCCGGAGGTGAACAAGATCTCCCAGATGTCGTCGCCATGCACGACCGCGTCCGGCTCGGTGACGGGCTGGGCGGCCGTGAACTCGGCGTACGAGACGCCGCCGGGGGCGATGTCGCCGCCGATCGGGATGGTGACATCGGGCCGCAGCCCGGCCGCGCTGACCACGTCCGCCGCGGCGGGCCATAGCTCGGCGTCCACGATCACGAAGCGCGGCTCGGCCAGCCGGATCAGGTAGGCCAGCACGTCGGGGGCCAGCGCCGGGTTGACCGGGACCGCCACCAGCCCGGCCTTGGCCGTCGCGATCTTGGCCAGATAGGCCTCGACGGAGTTCTCGCAGATGAGCAGCACCCGGTCGCCGCGAGTCAGGCCGCTGGCCAGCAGCCCGTTGGCGAACCGGTTGGCCGCCTCGTCGGCCTGCCGGTAGGTCAGCCGCTCATAGGCGGGGTCGCCGAAGGCCCCGGCCCAGCCCGTGATCGCGACCCGGTCCGGCCGGCTCCAGGTCACCCGCTCGAGGATGTCGTCGACGCAGGTCCGTTCCCAGCGGTTATCCGCCCGCCGGTTGTAGAGACTCGTGACATCGATGGACACGGCCTGCTCCCTCGCTGGCGGGGCATGGGCGGGATGTTGGTGAATCATGAAACACGATCCGCAGGGCCGTCAATAGCCCGCGAGCCGCCGCCGCGAGCCGCCGCCGGTCCCGGCTCATCGCCCGTTCGCGCAGTACACAGTGGCCGCAGTCGTGACCGTAGCCGCCTATTCCGGCCGGGCCGGGGGCCGGGCTACAGTGAGAGGCCTTAGTGAGTTGCCAGTCACTAACGGGAGGCTCGGATGGCGGAGGGCCAGGCCGCGCGGCGGGCGGGCGCGAGCGCCGGGCAGGCGGGCGAGACCGCGGAGCAGGCCGCGCTGCGCGCGACGGTGGCCCGGATCGCCGGGAAGTTCGGCGGCTCGTACTACGCCGCCCGGGCGCAGGCGCACGAGTCGTGCGACGAGCTGTGGCAGGCGCTGGCCGAGGCCGGCTTCATCGGCGTGAACATCCCGGCCGAGTACGGCGGCGGCGGTGGCGGCATCACCGAGCTGGCCATCGTCTGCGAGGAGACCGCCGGGCAGGGCTGCCCGCTGCTGCTCCTGCTGGTGTCCAGCGCCATCTCCGGTGAAATCCTGGCTCGCTACGGCACGCCGGAGCAGAAGAGCGCGTGGCTGCCGGGCATCGCCGACGGGACCGGCAAGGTGGTGTTCGCCATCACCGAGCCCGAAGCCGGATCCAACACCCACCGGCTGACCACGACGGCCCGGCCGGACGGGGACGAGTGGGTGCTGACCGGCACCAAGTACTACATCTCCGGCGTCGACGAGGCGGCGGCCATCCTCGTGGTCGCCCGGATTGGCGCGGGCGGCGGCGGCGCGGTACAGGCCGGCCTGGGGCAGGCCGCCCCCGGCCGGGCCGGTCAGGAGCAGGCCGGCCCGGGGCGGTTCGGGCTGTTCCTGCTCCCGGCCGATGCGCCCGGCCTGACCGCCCGCCCGCTGCCGGTCGACGCGATGCTGCCGGAACGGCAGTTCACCCTGCACCTCGATGACATCCGGCTGCGGTCCGACGCCCTGGTCGGCGGCGACGCCCGTGCTGGCGAAAGCCGTGCTGGCGGGAACCGGGCTGGCCAGCACCCAGACGGCCTGGCCCAGGTGTTCCACGGCCTGAACCCGGAGCGGATCACGGCGGCGGCGCTGTGCGTGGGCGTGGCCCGGTACGCCCTGAACCGGGCGGCGGACTACGCGCGGACCCGGACGGTCTGGGACGTCCCGATCGGCGGCCACCAGGGCGTGGCGCACCCGCTGGCGCGGGCCAAGATCGAGACCGAGCTGGCCGCGCTGATGACCAGCAAGGCCGCCTGGTGCCACGACCACGGCCAGCCGGCCGGGGAGGCGGCCAACATGGCCAAGTACGCCGCGGCCGAGGCGGCCATCGCCGCGGTCGACCAGGCCATCCAGACCCACGGCGGCAACGGGCTGAGCACCGAATACGGGCTGGTGCCGCTGTGGGGCATCGCCCGGCTGCTGCGCATCGCCCCGGTGAACCGGGAGATGGTGCTCAACTACGTCGCCCAGCACAGCCTGCACCTGCCGAGGTCGTATTGAGCGCGCCGGCCGCGCCGCCGTCCGCCAGGGCCGTGGAGGGGACGGTCCTGGCGTCGGCGCTGGATCCCGGCTCGGAGTCATACCGGGCCAACCGGTCGGCCCAGCTGCGGGTGCTGGCCGAGCTGGACGAGCAGGTCGAGCTGGCTAAGGCCGGGGGCGGCCCCCGGTACGCCCAGCGGCACCACGACCGGGGCCGGCTACTGGCCCGCGAGCGAGTCGAGCTGCTACTGGACCGGGACAGCCCGTTCCTGGAGCTGTCGGTACTGGCCGCGTGGGGCACCGGGTTCGCGGTCGGCGCCAGCCTCGTCACCGGCACCGGCGTGGTGTCCGGGGTGGAGTGCGTGCTTATCGCGCACGATCCGACGGTCCGCGGCGGGACCATGAACCCGTACTCGCTGCGCAAGTCGCTGCGCGCGCTGGAGATCGCCCGCCGCAACCGGCTTCCGGTGATCAACCTGGTCGAGTCCGGCGGCGCGGACCTGCCCACCCAGTCCGAGCTGTTCGTTCCGGCCGGGAAGATCTTTCACGACCTGACCGAGCTGTCGGCCATGGGCGTCCCGACCATCGCGCTGGTCTTCGGCAACTCCACCGCGGGCGGCGCCTACGTGCCCGGCATGTGCGACTACAGCGTGCTGGTGGACGGCCAGGCCAAGGTGTTCCTGGGCGGCCCGCCGCTGGTCAAGATGGCCACCGGCGAGGAGGCCGACGACGAGGAGCTGGGCGGCGCCCGGATGCACGCGCGGGTCTCCGGGCTGGCGGACTACTTCGCCACCGACGAGCGGGACGCGATCCGGCTGGGCCGGCGCATCATGTCGGAGCTGAACTGGCGCAAGCAAGGGCCGCCACCGTCGCTTCCGGCCGACGAGCCGCGCTATGACCCCGACGAGCTGCTCGGCATCGCGCCGGCCGACTTCCGGGTGCCGTTCGACCCGCGCGAGGTCCTGGCCCGGGTGGTCGACGGCTCCCGGTTCGGGGAGTACAAGCCGTCCTACGGCACCAGCCTGGTCACCGGGTGGGCCAGCGTGCACGGCTATCCCGTGGGGGTGCTGGCCAACGCCCGCGGCGTGCTGTTCAGCGAGGAGGCCCGGAAGGCAGCCGAGTTCATCCAGCTGGCCAACCAGACCGACACGGCGCTGGTGTTCCTGCAGAACACGACCGGGTACATGGTCGGCACCTCCTACGAGCAGGGCGGGATCATCAAGGACGGCGCCAAGATGATCAACGCGGTGACCAACTCCGCCGTGCCGCACATCACGCTGAACCTGGCCGCCTCGTTCGGGGCCGGCAACTACGGCATGTCGGGCCGGGCCTACGACCCGCGGCTGATGTTCGCCTGGCCGGGCTCCCGGCTGGCCGTCATGGGCGCGGCACAGCTGGCCGGGGTGATGTCCATCGTGGCGCGCGCCTCAGCGGAGTCGGCCGGCCGGCCGTTCGACGCCGCTGCGGACGAGCAGCGCCGGCAGGCGATCGAGGCGCAGATCGAGCGGGAATCGAACGCCTTCTTCGTCACAGCCCGGCTCTACGACGATGGCCTCATCGATCCTCGCGACACCCGCACGGTGCTGGGCATCGCGCTGTCGGCCGCCCATTCGGCGCCGGTGGCCGGCCGCCGCGGCTTCGGCGTCTTCCGGATGTGACGCCGATGCCGCCCATTCGCAAGCTGCTCATCGCCAATCGGGGCGAGATCGCGGTGCGCATCATCAGGACCGCCCGCGAGATGGACATCGCCACGGTCGCGGTGTTCAGCGACCCGGACGCGGGCGCCCCGCACGTGCGGGCCGCTGATGAGGCGGTCGCGCTGCCAGGCGCCGCGCCGCGCGACACCTACCTGCGCGGCGACGCGATCATCGAGGCGGCGGCCGCCTGCGGCGCGGACGCGGTGCATCCGGGCTACGGGTTCCTGGCCGAGAACGCCGGCTTCGCACGGGACTGTGCCGCGGCGGCCCTGACCTTCGTCGGGCCGCCCCCGGCCGTCATCGAGGCCATGGGCTCGAAGATCGCGGCCAAGGAACTGCTGGCCGCGGCCGGCGTGCCGGTGCTGCCCGGCATCACCGTTGATGACGCTGTCGTGGAGTCGGCCCTCGAGCCGGGCGCGGGCTCGCAGCCGGGCGCGCGGCCGGGCGCGGAAAAGCTGGCCGCGGCGGTGGCCGAGATCGGCTACCCGGTGCTGGTCAAGGCCTCCTTCGGCGGCGGCGGCCGGGGCATGCGCATCGTCGCCGACCCGGCCGGCCTGGCGCAGGCCGTGGCCAGCGCCGCCCGCGAGGCCGCCTCGGCCTTCGGCGACGGCACCGTCTTCGTGGAGCGGTACGTCGAGCGTCCCCGGCACATCGAGGTGCAGATCGTCGGCGATGCCTACGGCACGGTCACCCACCTGTTCGAGCGCGAGTGCTCGATCCAGCGGCGGTATCAGAAGATCCTCGAGGAGGCGCCCTCGCCGGCGGTGGACGAGCGCCTGCGCGCCGAGCTGACCGCGGCCGCGGTCGCGGCCGGGCGCGTCATCGGCTACGTCGGGGCCGGCACCGTCGAGTTCGTGCTGGACGCCGCGGGCTCGTTCTACTTCCTGGAGGTCAACACCCGGCTGCAGGTCGAGCACCCGGTGACCGAGCTGATCACCGGCCTGGACCTGGTCCGCCTGCAGCTGGAGATCGCCGAGGGCGCTCCGCTGCCGCCGGAGGTGACCGGCGCGCAGATCAGCGGCCACGCGATCGAGGCCCGGCTCTGCGCCGAGGACCCCCGCGCGGGGTTCCGGCCGGCCACCGGCGTCCTGCACCGCTTCGAGATCCCGGACCTGCCAGGCGTGCGCACCGACGCCGGGGTGGCCGACGGGTCGGTGATCGGCGTGCACTACGACTCGATGCTGGCCAAGGTCATCGCGCACGGGCCGACCAGGGACGCGGCGCGGCGGCGGCTGGCGCCCGCCCTGGCCCGCGCCCGCCTGCACGGCGTCACGACCAACCGGGACCTGCTGGTGGCCATCCTCCGCGAGCCGGAGTTCGCGGCCGGGCAGATCGACACCGGCTACCTGAGCCGCCACGACCCGGCGATGCTGGGGGCGACGCCGGCGGACGGCCTGGCGGCGGACCTGCACCTGGCCGCGGCCGCGCTGGCGGGCCAGGCCGCCCGGCGCGCCGCCGCCGCGGTGCTGCCCGGCGTCCCGTCCGGCTGGCGCAACGTCCGCAGCGAGGACCAGCACGCGGTCTTCGTCCTCAACGGCGAGCGCCGCGAGGTCAGGTACCGGCTGGACGCGGATGGCCTGCGGGTGTCGGTCGACGGGCGGCCGCTGCCCGGCGCCCAGCTCGGCGCGGCGCACGGTGATCACGTCGAGCTGACCGTGGGCGGCATCGCGCGGCAGTTCAGCGTGCAGCAGGTGGGCGACGCGGTCTACGTGGACAGCCCGCTCGGCTCGGTCAGCCTGACCGAGGCGGAGCGTTTCCCCGAGCCCGGGGCCATGACCGCCGCCGGCTCGCTGCTGGCCCCGATGCCCGGCACCGTGGTGCGGGTGGCCGTCGCGGTGGGTGACACGGTCGCGGCCGGCGCGCCGGTTGTGGTCCTGGAGGCGATGAAGATGGAGCACGTCGTGGCCGCGCCGGCCGCCGGGGTGGTCACGGAGCTGGCCGTCCAGGCCGGCCAGGCGGTCGACGCGGGCGCCGAGCTGGCCCGCGTCGAGCCCGCCGAGCCGCACCAGGTACCCGAGTCACCCGAGTCACCCGAGTCACCCAAGCCGCACGCCCAGCCCGCCTCACCCACCTCGCCCGAGGCGCCAACCATGATCGTGAAGCCTTCTGGGGGTCCAGACACCCAGAAGGCTTCACGATCATGAAACGGACAGATAGATGACGGAGCCAGTCGAGTACGACAACGTCGGCCCGGTCGCGTGGCTGACGATTAACCGGCCCGAGGCGCGCAACGCCCTGTCGGCCGCCGTCCGGGCCGGGCTGTTCGCCGGGCTGCGGCGGTTCAACGCCGACGACGATGCCCGGGTGCTGGTACTCACCGGCGCGGGCGACCGGGCGTTCTGCGCGGGCGGCGACCTCAAGGAGATGGCCGCCGACGGCCTGCAGGTACCGCCGCCGGACTTCGTGCCGCAGCCGGGCCGCAACATCGAGGTGGCCAAGCCACTGATCGCGGCGGTCAACGGGGTGGCCTACGCGGGCGGCTTCCTGCTCGCGCAGAGCTGCGACCTGTGTCTGGCCGCCGATACGGCCAGCTTCGCCATCACCGAGGCGAAGGTCGGCCGGGGCGCGCCCTGGGCGGCGCCGCTGCCCTGGCTCATCCCGCCGCGGATCGCGCTGCAGCTGCTGCTCACCGGCGATCCCATCAGCGCGCAGCGCGCCTGCGAGGTCGGCCTGGTCAACGAGGTCGTGCCCGCGGCGGAGCTGCGGGACCGCGCGCAGGCCGTGGCCGAGCGGATCGCGGCCAACGCCCCGCTGTCGGTGCTGGCCGCCAAGCGCACGGTCGGGCTGATGGCCGAGCTGCCGCTGAGCCGGGCCCTGGAGGCGGCCGAGCGGATCTGGGAGCCGGTGTACCGCAGCGCCGACGCGCAGGAGGGCCCGGCCGCCTTCCGGGAGAAGCGGCCGCCGGCCTGGACCGGCCGCTGATGGCCGTCTCGATGGCCGCGCTGGTGGCCGACCTCGCCGACGAGTCCGCCGAGCTGAGCCGGCTGCTGGTCCCGCTGGCGCCCGCCGAATGGGAGCTGCCGACCCCCGCGGCCGGCTGGGCCATCCGCGACCAGGTCAGCCACCTGGCCTACTTCGATGAGGCGGCCACGATGACCGCCACCGACCCGGACCGGTTCCGGCAGGAGGCGCAGCGGCTGATGGCCAGCGGCGATGACTTCGCCGACGTAGTCGCGCGCGAGCGCCGCCAGCTGCCCCCCGGCGAGCTGCTGGCCTGGCTGGGCGCGGCCCGCGCGCGGTTCCTGGCCACCTTCGCCGCCCTGGACCCGTCGGCCCGGCTGCCCTGGTACGGGCCGCCGATGAGCGCCGCCTCCTGCGTCACGGCCCGGCTCATGGAGACCTGGGCGCACGGGCAGGACGTGGCCGACGCGCTGGGGACGGCGCGCCCGGTGACCGCCCGGCTGCGGCACATCGCCCACCTCGGAGTGGTAACGATGGCCTTCAGCTTCGCCCTGCACGACCAGCCGGTGCCGACGGCGCCGGTCCGAGTGGAGCTCACCAGCCCCGACGGCGCGACCTGGAGCTGGGGGCCGCCGGGCGCCGCCGACCGTGTGCAGGGCGATGCGCTGGACTTCTGCCTGCTGGTGACCCAGCGGCGGCACCGCGCCGATACCGGGCTGACCAGCACCGGCCCGACGGCCACGGCCTGGCTGGACCTGGCCCAGGCCTTCGCCGGGCCGCCGGGGCCGGGCCGGCCGCCGCGGCGCGGACGTGAGCGCGAGGCGACCCATGACTGAGCGCCGCCCGGTCCGGATCGCGAACTGCTCGGGCTTCTACGGCGACCGGCTCGACGCCGCGCGCGAGATGGTGCAGGGCGGCCCGATCGACGTGCTGACCGGGGACTACCTCGCCGAGCTGACCATGCTGATCCTGTGGAAGGCCCGGCAGAAAGACCCGTCGGCCGGCTACGCCCGGACCTTCCTGGTCCAGCTGGAGCAGGTCCTGGGCAGCTGCCTGGACCGCGGCATCAAGATCGTCGTCAACGCCGGCGGCCTGAACCCGGCCGGGCTGGCCGACGAGGTCGGCAAGCTCGCGGCCCGCCTGGGCATGGCGCCCCGGGTGGCCTACATCACCGGTGACGACCTGCTAGACCGGGTGCCCGGCCTGATCGCCGACGGGGTGGACCTGGCTCACCTCGACACCGGCCAGCCGCTGGCACAGGCGGGCGTGCAGCCGGTGACGGCCAGCGCCTACCTAGGCTCGTGGGGGATCACCCGCGCGCTGGCCGCGGGCGCCGACATCGTGATCTGCCCGCGGGTCACCGACGCCGCGCTGACGGTCGGGCCGGCCGCCTGGTGGCACGGCTGGGGCCCGGCGGACTGGGATCGGCTGGCCGGGGCCGTCGTGGCCGGCCACGTCATCGAGTGCGGTCCGCAGGCCTGCGGCGGAAACTATCCGTTCCTGCGGGAAATCACCGATCGCCGGTATCCGGGATTCCCGATCGCCGAGATGAGCGCGGACGGCAGCTGCGTGATCACCAAGCACGACGGAACCGGCGGGCTGGTGTCGGCGGGCACGGTCACGGCCCAGCTGCTGTACGAGATCGACGGGGCGGCCTACCTCGGCCCGGACGTGGTGGCGCATTTCGACTCGGTCCGGCTGGCAGAGTCGGGCCCCGACCGGGTCGCGATCTCCGGGGTCAGGGGCACGCCGCCCACCGGCCTGCTGAAGGTGGCCATGAACTACCGCGGTGGCTACCGCAACACCATGACCCTGGTGCTCACCGGCCTGGACATCGAGGAAAAGGCCGCGTGGGCGCGGGCGGAGCTGTTCGCGCTGCTGGGCGGGGAGGACCGGTTCGCCACAGTGGATGTCCGGCTGCTCCGCTTCGACCAGCCCGACGCCGCGGCCAGCGAGCGGGTCACAGCGCACCTGCGGATCACGGTGCTGGACTCCGACGCCGAGCGGGTCGGCCGCGCGTTCTCCAACGCGGTGATGGCGCTGGCCCTGGGCGGGTACGCCGGCTTCCACACGACCACGCCGCCCTCCGGGGCCAGCGAGTACGGCGTCTACTGGCCGGCCCTGGTCCCGGCCGGCGTGGTCGAGCACGTGGTGGTGCTGCCGGACGGGACCCGCCAGGTGGTGCCGCCCGTCACCGCGCCGCCCGAGGCGGCGGGGCGGGCGGCCTCGGGGCCGGCGGCGAGAGAGGAGACCGGGCAGGCGGCGGGGCCAGCGACGGGCGGCGAGGGGGCGCCGGCGGTGGCGGGCCCGGCCGGCTTGGTGCCGACCAGGCGAGCCCCGCTCGGCCTGGTGGCCGGGGCGCGATCGGGCGACAAGGGCGGCAACGCCAACGTCGGGCTCTGGGCTCGCGACGACCCGGCCTACGCGTGGCTGGCGAGCTGGCTGAGCGTCGAGCGGTTCCGCGAGCTGCTCCCCGAGGCGGCCGGGCTGGCCGTGCGGCGTTACGAGCTGCCGAACCTGCGCGCGCTGAACTTCGTGGTGGTGGGGCTGCTCGGGGCGGGCGTCGCGGCGAGTACCCGGCCGGATCCGCAGGCCAAGGGCCTCGGCGAGTACGTGCGATCACGGCTGGCCGACATCCCGGTGACGCTGCTCGAGGCGACGGCCGGTGACAGCCGCCTCGCCAGCGACCAGCAGGCCGGCGAGCAGGGCCCGAGTTGACCGACACCGAGCTCATCCGCGCCCGTGACCCGGACCGCCGGGAGAAGATCCTGCTGGCGGCGGGCGAGCAGTTCGCCCGGCGCGGTTATCACGCGGTCAGCCTGGCCGATATCGGCGCTGCCGCCGGGATCGTCGGGTCCGGCGTCTACCGCCACTTCACCAGCAAGTCGAGCATCCTGGTCGCGCTGCTGGAGCAGGTCATGGACCGGCTGCTGGCCGAGGCGGAGCAGGTCCTGGCCACCGAGCCGGATGGCGCGCGGCAGCTGGCCGCGCTGGTCCGGGGCCAGGTCGCGTTCGCCGTGGACGACCGCTACCTGGTCCGGCTGTACCAGCGCGAGGTGCACGCCCTGCCCGAGGCCGACCGGCGGCGGCTGCGCCGGCTGCAGCGCCACTACGTCGAGGAATGGGTGCACCTGCTCGCGGAGCTGCGGCCCGGCCTGGGCGACGGGCAGGCCCGCGCCCTCGTGCACGCGGCGATCGGCGCCATTCAGTCGGTGGCCAGCTACGACAGCGGCCTGCCCCGGCAGCAGCAGGTCGACCTCCTGGACCGGGCGGCGCGAGCCTGCCTGACGTCCGGTAGCGGGCCGCCAGGCGGCGGACCACGAGGCAGCGGATCACGAGGCAGCGCACCACGAGGCAGCGCACCACGAGGCATCGCACCACGAGGCATCGGACCGCCGGGCCCGTAAGGTCGGCCGCTCTATGCAGGCACGCTGAGGGCAGGCACGCTGAGGGCAGGCACGCTGAGGGCAGGCACGCTGAGGGCAGGCACGGTCAGGGCAGGCGGCGGACCAGCGGCAGGTAAGCCGAGATGTCGGCGCGCGGGCCGCTGGCCCGCAGCTGGCCGCTGGCCAGCGCCGCCGCCCAGTCCAGCCGGCCCGTGGCCAGCGCCAGCCACGTCAGTGGATCGGTCTCGACTACGTTGGGCGGCGTGCCACGGGTGTGCCGCGGGCCCTCGATGCACTGCACCGCGGCGAAGGGCGGCACGCGCACCTCGACGGCCCGGCCGGGAACCTGCTCGGCCAGCGCCTCCAGCAGGTACCTGACGGCCACTCGCTGCGCCTCGCGCAACGGCTGGCCGCCCGCGTCCAGGGCCTCCGTCACCGCCGCCACGGCCGCCCGGCCCAGCACGGGCGGGGTGACCGGCCCGTCCCAGGGCGGCTGCCCGAGGGCGGCTCGCTGCTCGTCGAGGGCGGCGAGCAGCCGGGCTGGGTCAGGCTGTCGGGGCGGCACGCCTGAGAAGGCTAGCCGACGGACGGCCGGGCACTGTGACGGCGGCCCGGTCCGGGGAGCTGGCGCGGTGCCGCCCGCGGGGAAGAGCGCGGTGCCGACCGCAGGGAAGGGGGTGCCCCGAGCCCCGGAGCTGGGCGGAGGCACACTAGAGGCGCTGGGTAGTTTCTTGGGCACGTTTCCGAACATCCGACGCGTTACTAGCCAGTTGCGGGTAATCGTTCCTTATGGCACCTCCGCATGTTTCCGGCACCGGCCGGACCCGAGGCTCCTGGACCCCCAGGATCGCCGGCATCGGTGCCGTGGTGCTCGTCGCGGTCGGCGGCGCGGTAGCCTACTCCGTCGCCAGCTCAGCCAGCGACTCCCCGTCCCCGGCGCAGCTGCCCACCCGGGTCCAGTCCATCCAGACCGTCGGGATCATCGGCCAGGTCACCGATCCCGCCCGCGGGAGCAGCCCGCTCCGGCAGCTGAACGTGACGTCCGCCGGACTGCAGTTCGGGCCGCTGCCGCCGGCCAGCCTGCCGCAGGGCGACCCGCAGTGGACCGCGGACTCGATCGTGGGCGGCACCTTCGTCTTCATCTACGCGCCCAGCGGCCAGTGCCTGGCCGTGACCGGCCCGCGGCGCCGGCCCGTCGTCACCCTGCGGCGCTGCGACCTCGGACCCGATCAGCGCTGGCAGCGGCTGCGCACCGTCGTGCAGCCGGACGGGCATGAATACGGGCAGCTCCGCAATCTGCGCAGCGGACGGTGCGTGACGGCGGGGGACGCCGGTGCGGGGACGGCGAGTCCGGCGGCCTTCCTGGCCCGGTGCGACTCGGCGGCTCCGCCGCGCCAGCTGCTGTCGTTCTGGTGGTCAGCCTGAGAGCTGCTCAGCCTGCAACAGGTCAGCCGGAAAACAGGACCGGCAGGGTGTCGCGATAGGCCCGGCCGAGCTCGTCCAGGCGGACCGAGAAGGTGCCGGTGACCTCCAGCGCGGCGCCCCCAGTCGTCCCGATGGCCACGGCGGGCACGCCGGCCTCGGCGCACAGCGAGCCGAAGCTGGCCTCGCAGCCGGGCGTGACGGCTACCAGGGCCCGGCCCGCGGACTCGCTGAACAGGAACGTGAAGTCATCGCCGGGCAGCGTCACGGTGGCGCCGACGCCGCCCGCGAGGCAGGACTCCGCCAGGGCCACGCCGAGGCCGCCGTCGGAGAGGTCGTGCGCGGCGGCGAGCAGCTCCCGCTCGGCCGCCGCCACCAGGACCTGCGCCAGCGCGCGCTCGGCGGCCAGGTCCACCGCGGGCGGGCGGCCGCCGAGGTGGCCGTGCCGGACCCGCGCCCACAGCGAGCCGCCCAGCTCCAGCCTGGTCTCGCCGAGCAGCACCAGGCTCGCGCCGGCCGGCCCGAAGGCGGACGACACCCGGCGCCGCACGTCGTCGTGCACGCCCAGGACGCCGATGACGGGCGTCGGCTGGATCGCGTCGGCACCGGTCTGGTTGTAGAAGCTGACGTTGCCGCCGGTGACCGGGATCCCGAGGGCCAGGCAGCCGTCGGCGAGCCCGCGGACGGCTTCGGTGAACTGCCACATGACCGCCGGGTCCTCCGGCGAGCCGAAGTTCAGGCAGTTGGTCACCGCCAGCGGCCGCGCGCCGGTGACGGCCACGTTGCGGTACGCCTCGGCCAGCGCCAGCTGGGTGCCCGCGTACGGGTCGAGCAGGCAGTACCGGCCGTTGCCGTCGGTGGCCAGCGCCACGCCCAGGCCGGTCGCCTCATCGATCCGGATGACGCCGGCGTCGTGGGGCATCGCGAGCACCGTGTCGCCGCGGACGTACCTGTCGTACTGCTCGGTGACCCAGGTCTTGTCGGCCCCGTCCGGGGCAGCCAGCAGGTCGAGCAGGGTGGCAGCCAGCTCGGTCCCGCGGGCCGGCCCCGACGGCCGGGGCAGCCGGGCCGGGTCGTCGTCGGCCAGCGCGTCCTGGCCGTCAGGCCGCCGCACCGGACGGTCGTAGACCGGGCCGTCGTCGGCCGCCGTGCCCGGCGGGATGTCCACGACCCGCTCCCCGTGCCAGGTCATCTCCAGCCGCCCGGTGCCGGTGACCTCGCCGATCACCGTGGCCGGCACCTCCCACCTGGCGCAGATGGCCAGGAACCGGCCCACGTCGGCGGGCGTCACGATAGCCATCATGCGTTCCTGCGACTCGCTCATGAGGATCTCCGCCGGCCCCAGCGAAGCGTCCCGCAGCGGCACCGCGTCCAGCGCGACGGCCATCCCCGACTTGCCCCCGGCGGCCAGCTCGGTGGTGGCGCAGGCCACGCCGGCGGCGCCGAGGTCCTGGATGCCGACCACCAGGTCCGCCGCGTACAGCTCCAGGCAGCACTCGACCAGCCGCTTTTCCATGAACGGGTCGCCGACCTGGACGCTGGGGCGCTTGCTCCCCGCCCCGCCGTCGCCGAACGAGGCGCTGGCCAGCACCGACGCGCCGCCGATGCCGTCGGGCCCGGTCCGCGACCCGAACAGGATGACCTGGTTACCGGGCCCCGTGGCCGCCGCCCGCTTGAGATCGGCCGGGCGCAGGACGCCGACGCACAATGCGTTAATCAGGGGGTTTCCGGCGTAACAGGGGTCAAAGGCCAGCTCACCGCCGATGTTCGGCAGGCCCAGGCAGTTGCCGTAGAAGGAGATGCCGCCCACGACGCCCGGTAGCACCCGCCGGGTGTCCGGCGCATCCGCGGGCCCGAACCGCAGCGCGTCCATCACGGCCACCGGGCGGGCGCCCATGGCCAGGATGTCCCGCACGATGCCGCCGACGCCCGTGGCCGCGCCCTGGAAGGGCTCCACGTAGGAGGGATGGTTGTGGGACTCGATCTTGAAGGTGACCGCGTAGCCGTGGCCGATGTCCACGACCCCGGCGTTGTCCCCGATGCCGGCCAGCAGCACGTCGGTCGGGGGCGCTTTCTCGGCGAACTGGCGCAGGTGGCGGCGCGAGGACTTGTAGGAGCAGTGCTCGCTCCACATCACCGAGTAGATGGCCAGCTCGGCGTCGGTCGGCCGCCGGCCGAGCAGGTCGGCGATCTTCGCGTACTCCGCGGCGGTCAGGCCGAGGGCCGCGTACGGCTGGCTCCGGCCGGGCGTCGCCTCGGCCTGGCTGACCGTGTCCTGCGGCGCGGCCTGCCGGGCCGCGGCCACTTCCGTACTCACGCTGCCACGACCGCACGCAGGATCGAGGTGAAGAACCCGAGGCCGTCCGCGGACGGGCCGGTCAGCGCGTCGACGGCGTGCTCCGGGTGCGGCATCAGGCCCGCCACGTTCCCGGCCTCGTTCACGACTCCGGCGATGTCGCTGGCGGACCCGTTGGGGTTGCCGCCGACGTAGCGGACCAGGATCTGGCCCCGCGCGGCCAGGTCGGCCAGGGTGGCGGCATCGGCGACGTAAGCGCCCTCACCGCTCTTGAGCACCACGGTCAGCTCCTGGCCGGCGGCGTACTGGCTGGTCCAGGGGGTAGCGGCGTTCTCCACCCGAATCTGGATGTCCCTGGTGACAAAGCGCAGCCCGGCGTTGCGGGTCAGCGCGCCGGGCAGCAGGTGCGCCTCGCAGAGCACCTGGAAGCCGTTGCAGATGCCCAGGACCGGCAGCCCGGCCCGGGCCGCCGGGATCAGCTCGGTCATCACCGGCGAGAACCGGGCGATCGCCCCGCACCGCAGGTAGTCGCCGTAGGAGAAGCCGCCCGGCAGCACGACGGCATCGACGCCCTGGAGATCGGCATCGGCGTGCCACAGCGGCACCGGCAGGCCGCCGGCCAGCCGGACGGCCCTGCACGCATCATGATCGTCTAGTGAGCCGGGAAAGGTAACGACGCCGACCCTGGTGGTCACGGTCTTCCCAGCCGGGGGCGCGGGCGTCCAGGAAAGGGGCGCATGGACGCAGGCTACCGGCTCAGCCGGCGTCCCGGAGCCGCGGCCGGGGGACCATGGCCAGCGGCGCGTCCGTGCGCCAGCCGATCCGCTTGTGCAGCATGACCACCGTGCCCTGACCAGGTCCGCTGCGCAGCGTGACGTCGTCCACGCACGCGCGCATGATGGCCAGGCCCCGGCCGGACTCGGGCAGCTGGGCGACGCTGCGCCTGCGGCTCAGCCGCCTGGGGCGGCCAATCCGGCGGCGGAGCGTCAGCGAGGTGGGCGCGGGCGCGGCCAGCGTCCCGTGGCGGCGGTGCAGGACCGCGACCCGGCGGACCGGGCGGCGTACCACTGGCCGGCGGACGGGCAGCGCGGCCGGATCGAAGCCGCGGCCCCGGTCGATGACGTCCAGCTGGCAGTTGTTGCCGGACACGCGGGCCACGATCTCGTACCCGCGACCCTGGCCGGAGTGCCGCAGCACGTTGGTACACGCCTCGGTCACGGCCAGCAAGAGGTCAGAGATGCTGACCTCGTCCACGCCCAGCCGGCTCAGGGTGTCCCCCAGCACCCGGCGCATGACTGGCACGCTCAGCGCCTCCCTGGGAAACAGGAGGCAGAACCGAACGTCTGGGGTCGGCTCCCCGGCATGCGTCACGCGAGTTCGCATCGGCTCCTTCGCCCCCGGATGGTGGAAGTTACGCGCTGTTCATATTCTGAGGGTTTCCCGTGCGGAGCTGTGGTAATCATGAGCTCGGGCGATCTCTGGACGAATACTCCGTAACGGCAGGTAAACGCATCGATCAGGTAAGCCTGCCGGGTCGGCTGGGACGAGGGCCCGATGACGACCAAGAGTGAGCGATGACGGGGCCCGGACAGCACCGGCCGGCGCCCCGAGCGAGGCCGGCCAGGACGGGTGAGCGGCCGCCGGGGGCCGGGTCGGCCGGTCAGGACGGGTGAACGGACGGGTGAACGGAGAATTCCTCGATGACGGGATTGGCCAGCAGCTCGCCCGCCAGCTCGGCTACCCGCTGGGCTATCGGCTCGTCGGCCGGGCCGTCTCCGTCCAGCTCGATCTCGAAGCGCTTGCCCTGCCGCACGGAGATCACCTGGCCGAAGCCCAGCCGATGACAGGCGCTGGCGATCGCCTCGCCCTGGGGGTCATGGATCTCGGGTTTCAGCATCACGTCAACGACAACTCTGGCCACGAAGAGCAGCGTACGCGAAGCGGCTTTCCACCGCCTTGACCTTCCCTGCGCCGTGGCGGGTACTGTCACTGCGAAACGATCCGACGATCGGCCGGCACGGGCACGCCCAGGTCGGCGGCAAGCATGCAAGGAGTGGCACGTGACCGTCAACGACGCCGGGCGAGCCGCCTCCCTCAGCGGCGGGCGCGAATCCGACCAGCCTCCGGTAGCCCGCGGGAGCTCGGCTGAGCTCATTCAGCTCCTCACTCCCGAGGGCGAGCGGATCGAGCACCGGGGGTATCCGCTGGAGATCTCCGCGGAGGAGATCAAGTCCCTCTACCGGGACCTGGTCATCGTCCGCCGGATCGACTTCGAGGCGATCGCGCTGCAGCGCCAGGGCGAGCTCGGCATCTGGGCGTCCCTGCTGGGCCAGGAGGCGGCGCAGGTCGGCTCGGCCCGGGCCCTGGAGCCGCGGGACATGGCCTTCCCCACCTACCGCGAGCATGGCGTCGCCTGGTGCCGCGGCCTGGACCCGATGAAGCTGCTGGAGCTGTTCCGCGGCGTCAGCCACGGCGGGTGGGATCCGAAGGCGCACAACTTCCACCTGTACACGATCGTGATCGGCAGCCAGACCCTGCACGCCACCGGTTACGCGATGGGCATCCAGCGCGACGGCGCCGTGGGCGAGGACGGCGAGGCGGTGATCGCCTACTTCGGCGACGGCGCGACCAGCCAGGGAGACGTCAACGAGGCGTTCATCTGGTCGTCGGTCACCAACGCGCCGGTCGTGTTCTTCTGCCAGAACAATCAGTGGGCCATCTCCGAGCCGCTCGAGCGGCAGAGCCGGGTGCCGCTCTACCTGCGGGCCCAGGGCTTCGGCTTTCCCGGGGTCCAGGTGGACGGCAACGACGTGCTGGCCTGCCTGGCAGTCACCCGCAAGGCCATGAAGGCGGCCCGGGAGGGCCAGGGTCCGACGCTCATCGAGGCCTACACCTACCGGATGGGGGCCCACACCACCACCGATGATCCGACCAGGTACCGGCTGTCGGCCGAGCTGGAGTCCTGGAAGCTCAAGGACCCGATCGCCCGGGTGAAGCAGTACCTGATCCGCTCCGAGCTGGCCGACATGCAGTTCTTCGACCAGATCGACGCGGAGGCGGACGAGGTCGGCACGCGCGTGCGCAAGGCGTGCCAGGAGATGCCCGACCCGCGCCCGCTGTCGATGTTCGACCACGTCTACACCAGCCAGAGCAGGCCGCTGGAGGCCGAGCGCGCCGAGTTCGCCGACTACCTCGATTCCTTCGTCGGCGAGGAGGCGGCCCGATGACCACGCTGACCCTGTCCCGGGCGCTCAACGAGGGCCTGCGCAAGGCGCTGGAGAACGACCCCAAGGCGCTCATCATGGGCGAGGACGTCGGCAAGCTGGGGGGCGTCTTCCGGGTCACCGACGGCCTGCAGAAGGACTTCGGCGAGGCGCGGGTGATCGACACCCCGCTGGCGGAATCGGGCATCATCGGGACGGCGATCGGGCTGGCGCTGCGCGGCTACCGGCCCATCTGCGAGATCCAGTTCGACGGCTTCGTGTTCCCGGCCTTCGACCAGATAGTTTCCCAGCTGGCCAAGATGCGCTACCGCTCGCTGGGCAAGCTGAGCCTGCCGATCGTTATCCGGATCCCGTTCGGCGGCGGCATCGGGGCGGTCGAGCACCACAGCGAGTCGCCGGAGGCGCTGTTCGCCCACACCCCGGGCCTCCGCGTGGTTGCCTGCGGCGACCCGGCGGAGGCCTTCTCGATGATCCAGCAGGCGGTCATCAGCGACGACCCGGTGATCTTCTTCGAGCCCAAGCGCCGGTACTGGGACAAGGCCGAGGTGGACATCGCCGGCGGCCTGGCGGCCGCGCTGCCCATGGACCGGGCCCGTACCCTGGCCGCCGGCACCGACGCGACCGTCCTGACCTACGGGCCGATGGTCCGCACCTGCGCGGAGGCGGCCGTCGCGGCCAGCAAGGACGGCCGGTCCATCGAGGTGATTGACCTTCGCTCGCTGGCCCCGCTCGACACCGAGACGATCTTCGCGTCGGTCCGCCGGACCGGCCGCTGCATCGTCGTGCACGAGGCGACCGTCTCCGGCGGCATCGGGGCAGAAATCGCCGCGCAGGTCACCCAGGAGTGCTTTTACCAGCTCGAGGCCCCCGTGCTGCGGGTTGGCGGCTACTCCACCCCGTACCCGCCGTCCCGGCTGGAGGAGTACTACCTGCCGGACCTGGACCGGGTCCTGGACGCCGTCGACCGCAGCCTCGGCTACTGAGAGGGCCGCATGTCAGAGCTCAGGCAGTTCAAGCTTCCCGACGTCGGAGAGGGCCTCACCGAGGCGGACATCGTCAAGTGGCACGTGCAGGTCGGTGAGACGGTCAAGGTCAACCAGATCATCGTGGACATCGAGACGGCCAAGGCGGTCGTCGAGCTGCCCAGCCCGCACGCGGGCGTAGTGTCCAGCCTGCTCGTCGCCGAGGGCGCCACGGTCGACGTGGGCACGCCGATCATCTCCATCGAGGTCGGCGCCACATCCGGTGAGGCCGGTGCACCCGCAGCAGGTCCCCTGCCCCTGCAGACCAGCACGGCGGCCGACCTGGTCCCCCCGCCGCCGCCCGAGGCGGTCACCGAGACGGGCGCCGAGCCGGGGGCGCCCCAGGCACCCCAGCCGGAGCGTCAGGCCGTACTGGTCGGCTACGGCGTCAAGCTGGGCGCGACGACACGCCGGGCCCGCAAGCCCGGCGCCGGTCGCGGCCGGTCTCATCCGGTCCCGCCGGGCGGCGCGAACGGGTCCGCCGGGCTCGCGACGGCCGCGCCGGCTGCCCCGGCTCAGCCCGGCGGCGCGTCGCTGGCCAAGCCGCCCGTGCGCAAGCTGGCCAGGGACCTGGGCGTGGACCTGGGGACGCTCACGGGAACGGGGCCGGGCGGCTCGATTACCCGCGACGACGTCGAGGCGGCCACCGCCGGGGCGGCGGGGACCGCCGGGGCGGCGGGGACCAGCGGCACTGCCGTGGCCAGCCCAGGGTCAGCGCTGCCACGCGAGGAGCGGATCCCGATCCGGGGCGTCCGCAAGCACACGGCGGCGGCCATGACCGCCAGCGCGTTCACCGCCCCGCACGTCACCATGTTCCTGCAGATCGACATCACCCAGACAATGGCGGCCACGGCCCGGCTCCGGGAACTGCCGGACTTCGAGGGCATCAAGGTGTCGCCGCTGCTGCTGGTAGCCAAGGCCCTGCTCGTGGCCGCGGCCCGGCACCCAATGATCAACTCCGCCTGGGACGAGGCCGCTCAGGAGATCGTGGTCCGCCGCTACGTGAACCTGGGCATCGCGGCCGCTACCGACCGCGGGCTGGTCGTGCCCAGCATCAAGGACGCCCAGGCGCTCAGCCTGCCGGACCTGGCCCGGGCGCTCCAGGACCTGGCCGCAGCCGCCCGGGCAGGCCGGTCCACGCCCGCCGACCTGGCCGGCGGCACGATCAGCATCACCAACGTCGGGGTCTTCGGCGTCGACACCGGTACCCCGATCCTGCCGCCGGGCGAGACCGCGATCCTCGCGTTCGGCCAGGTCAAGGATGCGCCATGGGTAGACCAGGGCGAGCTGGCGGTTCGTAAGGTGTGCACGCTGGGCATGTCGTTCGACCACCGCGTCGTGGACGGCGACCTCGGCGCGGCGGTGCTGCGGGACGTGGGCGCGATGCTGACCGATCCGCTGCGGATGCTGGCCTGGGCCTGACCGGGCCCAGCCATCCGGCAGGCGGCGGTACTGCGGTACTGACAAGCCGGGAGAGAGACCGGAGGAATTCGATGATCAGGCACGTGGTGATGTTCACCTGGAAGGCTGGGGCCAGCGCGGAGCAGAAGCAGCGGGTACTGACCGAACTGCGGGCGCTGCCGCCGCTGATGACGGGCATGCGCGCCTACCAGGCGGGACCCGACGCTGGGCTGGAGGCGGGCAACTTCGACTTCGCCGTGGTGGCGGACTTCGAGGACGTGGCCAGCTACGTCGCTTACCGCGACCACCCGGCGCACCGCGCCGTCATCAAGGAAAGCATCGTTCCCATCCGCCAGGACCGGGCCGCCGTCCAGTACGAGGTCTGACGTCCCGTCCGCACGGACCCCGGTCGCGATCACGAGCCGCGGGGTTTCGGGCTGGCTAGAAGGCTTCCTCGGGTAGCTCCATGACGTCCAGGGAGGTCGCCTCGGCGATCTCGCGCTCCGCGGCCAGCCGGGGCAGCACCGTCGCCGCGAAGAACCGGGCGGCCGCGACCTTGCCCTCGTAGAACGCCCGGTCGGCAGGCCCGGCGCCCTCGTCCAGCCGGGCCAGGGCCACGTCGGCCTGCCAGGCCAGCAGCCAGCCGATCACCAGGTCCCCGAGCGCCAGCAGCAGCCGGGTGGTGTTCAGCCCGGCCCGGTAGATCTCGGCCGGCTGGGCCAGGCTCCCGGCCAGGTAGCCGTCCATCGCGGCCACGATCGCCTCGATGTTGTCCGCCGCCGCGGCCAGCGCGGCGCGCTCGGCCTTCAGCCGTCCGTTGCCGCCGTCCGCGGCTGCGAACTCGCGGATCTTGCCGGTCAGCTGGCCCAGCGCCGCGCCCCGGGTCCGGATGATCTTGCGGAAGTACAGGTCCATGCCCTGGATCGCCGTCGTGCCCTCGTAGAGGCTGTCGATCTTGGCGTCCCGCAGGTACTGCTCGATCGGGTAGTCCTGCAGGTAGCCCGAGCCGCCCAGGGTCTGCAGCGACTGGGTCAGCTGCTCGAAGGCGCGCTCCGACCCGGCCCCCTTGACCACCGGCAGCAGCAGGTCGTTCAGCGCCACCGCCTGCTCGTCCCGCTCACCGCGGGCGGCCGCGACCTGCACGGCATCCTGGATGCTCGCCGTGTAGAGGACCAGCGCGCGCATGCCCTCGGCGTAGGCCTTCTGCAGCATCAGGCTGCGGCGCACATCCGGGTGGTGCATGATCGTCACCCGCGGCGCGGCCTTGTTGGCCATCTGGGTCAGGTCGGCGCCCTGGACCCGGTTCTTCGCGAAGTCCAGCGCGTTCAGGTAGCCGGTGGACAGCGCGGCGATGGCCTTGGTGCCGACCATCATCCGGGCGAACTCGATGATCATGAACATCTGGCGGATGCCGTCGTGCACGCCGCCGATCAGCGTGCCCACCGCCGGCTGCTCCGCGCCGAAGGTCAGCTCGCAGGTCGTGGAGACCTTCAGGCCCATCTTGTGCTCGACCCCGGTCACGTAGACGCCGTTGCGCTCGCCTAGCTCACCGTTCTCCCCCACCTGGTACTTGGGGACCAGGAACATCGACAGACCCTTGGTGCCGGGCCCGGCACCCTCGGGGCGGGCCAGCACGACGTGCAGGATGTTGTCGGACAGGTCATGCTCGGCGCTGGTGATGAAGCGCTTGACGCCCTCGATGTGCCAGGTGCCGTCGCTCTGCTGGATCGCCTTGGTCCGGCCCGCGCCCACGTCCGACCCGGCATCGGGCTCGGTAAGCACCATCGTGTAGGCCCACCGGTTGGCGACCGCGTGCTCGGCGATCCGCTTCTGCTCGGGGGTGCCGAGCTCCCACAGCGTCCGGGAGAAGGAGCCCACGCTCGCGTACATCCAGACCGCCGGGTTGGCCCCCAGGATCAGCTCGCCGACGGCCCAGCCCAGCGAGCGCGGCACGCTCGTGCCCCCTAGCTCGGCGGGCAGGTCGAGGCGGAACCACTCGGCGTCGATAAAGGCCTGGTAGGACCGCTTGAACGCGGCGGGGAGCTGGACTGAGCGCGTGGCCGGGTCGAACACCGGGGGGTTGCGGTCGGCCGCGACGAAGGACTCGGCTACCGGGCCGGTGGCCAGCCGCTCGACCTCGTCAAGGATGCCGCGAGCGGTCTCCTCGTCGATGTCGGGATAGGGCTCGGCGCCCAGCAGGTCCTGGCGCCTGAGCACCTCGAACAGATTGAACTCGATGTCCCGGAGGTTGCTCTTGAAGTGCCCCATCGTGCCCTCCCCGCAGGCAGCGGCCATTTCTCTACTAGCTAGTAACGTACCTAGCCAAGGTACCCTGACCTACCGGCCAGTAACAAATGCCGGCCGCATCCTCAGCCGGGGAACAACCTCGCCCATTGCGTCGAGCCTGACCAGCTTGCGAACGACGCTCAGGGGCCCTATCCCTGACTCGTGCAAATTGGCCTGCCGATCTGGCAACCCGCCGAGCCAGGTCAACGGCCTGCCCCGCCGGTCGGGTTAGCCTGCCGTTGTGGCATCCCTGGAGGGTTGATGACTGACGGTGACGGCTCGCCAGGAGGTGGCCGGTACTCGGGAGCCCGGCGCCGTCCCGGGCCGTTGCCCGCGCAGCAGCGGCTGATGGCGCAGATCGCCGCGGGCCGCAAGGCCCGGCAGCAGCGCGCCCTGCTGGCCATCCTGGGCGGCATGTCAGCGCTCGTCCTGGTCGCCTCCGGCGGCTCCTGGGCCCTGACCAGCTACATCACCGGCCATGTCGGCCGGGTCAGCGCGGGGACGTCCGGGACGCCGAGCAGCGGGCCGCTGAACATCCTGGTCGCCGGGGTGGACATCAGGGCCGGGCTCACGCGCCGTCAGCAGCTCCGGCTGCATGTCGGCCGCACGGTCAGCAGCAACTCCGACACCCTCATGCTCGCGCATGTCCCAGCGGACCACAGCTACGTTCAGGTGATCAGCCTGCCGCGCGACTCGTGGGTCAACATCCCCGGCCACGGCATGAACAAGATCAACGCGGCGTTCGGGATCGGCGGCCCGCCGCTGATGGTGCGCACGGTCGCCGCGGCCACCGGACTGACGATCAACGACTACATCGAGGTCAACTTCCTTGGGTTCGTCAAGGTCATTGATGCCGTCGGCGGCGTCAACATCTGCCTGCCCTTTGCCGTCAACGACGCCTACAGCGGCCTGCGCCTGTCCGCCGGGGCACACCACGTCAACGGCATCACCGCGCTGGAGTTTGCCCGCGATCGTCATTCCTTCGCGGCATCCGACCTGGCCAGGATCGGTGATCAGCAGCAGCTTCTCGCCACCCTGCTGAGCCAGGTGGCGAACGCGGGCACGCTCAGCAACCCCTTTGCGCTCCGCCGGCTGCTGTCGTCGGTCACCTCGGCCATCCGGGTGGACCAGGGCCTCAACGTCGTGAGCCTGGCCAATCAGCTACGCGGAATCCGGCCGCGCGACGTCGCCTTCTCGACCGTGCCGCTGGCCAGCCTCAACTACCAGACGCCGGGCGGGCAGTCGGCGGTGCTCTGGAACGCCAGCGAGGCTGGCCAGCTGTTCACCGCACTCCGCAACGATCAGCGGCCCGCCACCTTCCCCCGCCTGCGCCTGCACCGCCGGCACGCCGCGGGCCGGGGAAAGGGCCACCGCAGCCCGGCCCCGACCACGGCGAGCCCGGCCCCCAGCCAGGCGGCACCGCCGTCCCAGCAGAAGACCGCGGCCCAGACCGCCTGCCGGTAGGTAGCGCTGCCGGCAGGCAGCCCTGCCGGCAGGCAGGCCGTCGGCCTGCTCAGGCCTCGGGCGGGAATGAGGTACCGGGGTCCGGGTCGCGGAGCGTGGTGTCGGGAGCGGGCTCCCCGAACGTGGCGTCCGGCCCGGGATCGGGGAAGGTGGAGCTGCCCGACTCCGGGACCGTCGTGCCCCCGGCCGGCGGCGGGAACGTGGTCGGTCCCCCGGACTCCGGGACCGTCGTGCCGCCAGCGGGCGGCGGGAACGTGGTCGGGCCGCTCGGCGGCGGGTACGTCGAGCCGCCGGCGGGCGGGAAGCCGGGCGGGGGCGGATCGGCAACGGGGCTGCTGCCGGGGCCGGCCGGGCCACCGGGAGGCGGGCTACCCGGAGGCGGGCTACCCGGCCCCGCCGGCCCGCCGGGACCGCCCGGTGCGGGCCAGCCGGTCGGCTGGAGGGCGAGGCTGATGCCGTTCTCCGCTTCGTGGGCGGAGATCTCGGCGATCAGCGCCGCGATCTGCTCCTGTGACTGCGGTGTGCCCCGGTCGGTCTGCTTCGCGTAGACCAGGGCCCCGAGGTTGCGCAGCAGGACGTCGGCGCGCTTGTCGGCCTGCGCCTGGTCCAGCCGCGCCCGGCCTTCCCTGGCGGTCTCCTGGGCCTGCTGCGCCAGCTGCGTGGCCTGCGCCTTGACCTTGTCCATCAGTCCCATAACTGCCTCCACGGGCACCCGGATACCGCTACCCGGAGCGCCGACGACGTGACGAGCCACTGTTGTCGCGCTACGCCGCCAGCCTACGCGCCACCACCCGCGCGGGCAGTCTCGCGGCCGCTCAGCCAGCCGCTCGGCCGACCAGGGACCGCGACCGGCCGGGTGGCCCGTAGAGAGCACGAGGCCAGCCCGGATAGTTGCACCGATCATCGCGCGAATCAGGCCGATCCGGTCAGCGTCAGCGCGCCGAGGGCCAGCGCCATCGACAGCGGGACGGCGACCAGGCCGAGGCGGCTGGCACGCGCAAGCGAGGGCTCCGCGCCCGCGCCCCGCGCCGCCCGCAGCCACAGCAGCCAGGCCAGCGAGCCCGTGACGCAGAGGTTCGGCCCGAGGTTCAGACCAATCAGGAGTGAAAACGGATGGCTCGGCGCCCGTGCCGCCAGCAGCGACGCAGCCGGCAGGTTGTTGAGCGCGACCGTGGCCAGGGCGGCCACCGCCGCGGTAGCCCAGCCGTCGAGGTGCGCCAGCAACATCGCGGGACCGGCCCAGGCCCGGCCGACGGCGCCCAGCGCGACCGCCACGCCGAACAGGCCGATCAGGACCGGCAGGCCCAGCACCGCGAGGACCTCGCCCGGCTGCTCCCGGCGCTGGGCCAGGCGGATCGCCGCGGCCACCGTCCCGACCGCCGCACCGGGATGGCCGGCGAGCGGAGCGTGACGACCAGCACGGTAGCCACCAGCACGGCAGCCAGCCCGACGCCGAGCACGGGCCGCTCGGCCGGCTCGAGGTCCCCGGACTGCCCGGCCCAGGCCCGCAGCGAGCGCCGCTCGCCGACGCCGACCACGACCGCCGTGACGGCCAGGGCGGCCATGGCGGGCAGCCACATCCGGGCGAAGAACTGGCCGCCGGTCAGGTGCAGATGGCCGAGCACGATCAGGTTCGTCAGGTTCGACCCCGGCAGCAGCAGCGAGCCCGCGTTGGACAGCAGCAGGCAGGCGTACAGCAGCGCGGGCCCGGCGGCGCCGTGCCGGCTCCGCGCGGTATACACCAGGACCGGGGTCAGGAACGCTACTGAGGTGTCCAGGTTCAGCGTGACGGTGACCGCCGCGATGATCGGCACGGCGCCGGCGAACAGCGGCGTGCCCCGCCGGGCGCCTCGCGCGAGCTGGCGGCCGGTCCAGGCGAAGAGCCCGTCGCCGTCGGCCACCAGGCCGATCAGCAGCAGCCCGGCCACGAGCACGAACGGGGACCAGTCCTGCGCCGCGGCCTGCTGGGCGTCGTGCGGCCGCAGAGCGAACGCCGCCGCGGCCCCGACCACTCCGGCGGCCGCGAGCAGGCGGGGCAGCACTGCGGACCGGTCCTGGCGGCCAGGCCCGGCGCCCGCGGCGGCCGCCGGGCCGGCGGGATCCGCGGCGCCGTCAGGGTCCTGCGACGGACTCAGGTTGCTCAGGTAAGACTCGCCAGCCGCTCGCGGGCCGCCTGCAGCCGCAGCAGCGTCCGGTCCCGGCCGAGCACCTGCAGCGACTCGAACAGCGGCAGCCCGACGGTACGGCCGGTCACTGCCACCCGGACCGGCGCCTGGGCCTTGCCGAGCGAAAGCCCGTAGCGAACGGCGATCTCCTCCAGCCGGGCCCGCAGCTCGTCGGCCTGCCAGGGTGCCACGTCGTAGGCCTCCTGAACGTCAGCGAGGATCTCCGCGGCCGGCTGCTTCATGGCCTTGGCCCACGAGGGCTCGTCGATGACGGGGTCGTCCAGGAACGCGAAGTCCACCATGGCGGTGATCTCGGCCAGCACGCTGACCCGGGTCTGCGCGAGCGGAGCCAGCTCAGCGAAGACGTCGGGGTCATACTGGTCGTCGCGCCACGACGCCGCAGGCGGCTCCAGCCACGGCTGGCAGGCCTGGATGAACTCGTCGACCGACAGCGCCCGGATGTACTCTCCGTTGAACGCGCGGAGCTTCTTGACGTCGAAGAACGCCGGCGACTGGTTCACGTCCGCCAGCCGGAACTCCGCCTCCATGGTCTCCCAGGGGACGATCTCCCGGTCACCGTGCGGCGCCCAGCCGAGCAGCATCAGGTAGTTGCGCATGGCGCTGGCCAGGTAGCCCTCGTCCCGGAAGTCCTCCACCGCGACCCGGTCGCGGCGCTTGGACAGCTTCTGCCGCTTCTCGTTGACGATGATCGGCAGGTGCGCCCAGGCCGGCGGGTCCTGGGCCAGGGCTGCCCAGAGCAGCTGCTGCTTGGGGGCGTTGGACAGGTGCTCCTCGGCACGGGCCACCAGGTTGATCCGTTGGGTCATGTCGTCGATGACGTTAGCCAGCAGGAACAGCACGGAGCCGTCGCCACGGGCGATGACGAAGTCCTCCAGCGTGGCGTTCTCGAAGGAGGTCTTGCCGCGCACCAGGTCGTCTACCACCGTGGTGCCCTCATCCGGGGTGCGGAACCGCAGCGCCCGGCCCTCGGCCAGGCGCAGGCCACGATCGCGGCAGTGTCCGTCGTAGCCTCGGTGCGGGTCGCCCGTCCGCTCGACGATCTGCTCCCGGGTGCAGTCGCAGTAATAAGCAAGGCCCTGCTCATGCAGCCGCTGGGCCGCGGCCTGATGCTGCGCCAGGTTCTCTGACTGCAGGAAAGGCCCCTCGTACTGGTCCGGGCCGATGCCCAGCCAGTCCAGCGCCGAGATGATGCCGTCGGTCCACTCGGGGCGGTTCCGGGACGCGTCAGTGTCTTCGATGCGCAGCACCAGGACGCCGCCCGACTGCCGGGCCACCACCCAGTTGAACAATGCCGACCGGGCCCCCCCGACATGCAGCATGCCGGTCGGCGAGGGCGCGAAGCGCACCCGCACGCCGTTTCCAGAGGTAGTCACGGCTCGCGAGTCTATCGGAGCGGCGCTGCCGGGCGGGCCGACGCGAGCGGCTCCAGCCCGGGGAAGGGCTGCCTAGCGGGGCCCGCCCGCCCCAGGCCGGCCCGCGCCGAGCAGGACGGCCACCGGGGTGATCGCCAGCAGTGCCAGGGCCGGGCCGAGCCCGAGCTGCCCGGCCAGGAAGCCGACGGCCAGCGGGCCGAGTCCGCCGACCAGCCCCGCCGCGCTCAGCAGCGACACCGCGGTGCCGCTGCGACCGGGCAGGCTGCCGTAGAGCTCCGCCTGCAGCACCGGGTACCACGCCGCGGTGACCAGGCTCAGCCCGGCCAGAATCCCGACCTTGGCCCAGAAACCGGGCACGAGCAGGAAGGCGGGGTAGGCCGCGACGGCCGCCGCGGCGCTGGCTCGCAGCACGACGCGGCCGGGTACCCGTTCCAGGACGGGGATCAGCGCCGCGCTCCCGGCCAGGTCGGCGGCCAGCCGGACCCCGACCGCGAGCGCCGCCCGCTCGGGCGAGACCCCGTCGACGGCGACCAGGTACAGAGCCACGAATCCGGTGAAGGCGTCGAGCAGCAGGTCGGCCACCTCCAGCAGAACCAGCCACCGCAGCACCGGCCACCCCAGCCCAGCCCGCTCCCAGGCCTGGCGCAGCACGCGCCGGCGCAGGACGGGAAGGTGGAGCACGGGACGGCGGAGGATCGATCGGCGGGGTGCGGGCCCGGCAGCGGGGGCGGTCGTCTCGGGGTGCGCCGGACTGGCGGGGTGATCCGTTATATGCGGGGGTTGACCGGCTATTTCTCGGGCTTGACCAGCTGGGTCGAGGGGGGCGCTGGCCAGGATCAGCCAGGCGGCGCCGGACGCCGCCGCGAGCACCAGGTAGGCCGTGCGCCAGCTGCCGCCCGCCGCGACCACGCCGGCCAGCAGCAGCGGCCCGGCGACCGCGCCAATCGCGCCGGCCACCGTCCAGCGGGCCATGAGCTGCGCCTGACGGCTCGGGGCCGAGTCCATCAGCGCGGCCTGCGTGAGGCTGACAAACGCGCCGGACGCCGGGAAGAAGATCACGAACGCGGCGAGCAGGCCGCCGAAAGTCCGGGCTGCCGCCGCGCCAAGCAGGGCGGCGATGAACACCAGCCCGCCGATCATCGCTACCTGGCGCCGCCGCGGCCCCGTGCCGACGACAACCCCCATGGGCAGCTCGATCAGGCTTCCGGCGATCAGCGGCACCGACACGAGCAGGCCGACCTGGCTGTAGCTCAGGCCCAGGCTGTCCCTGATTAGCGGCATGGCCGCATTCTTAGTGCCGTCGACGAGCTCGTCGGCGACCTCGACGGCCAGCGCCGCCAGTACTGCCGCGGCGACCGGAACTGGCCGGCGGCCAGACGGCCGGCGGCCAGAAATTTGTGCCCGCACGTGTCTTCCTTCCTCGTCTCACCCGGCTAGGTCAGGCGAGGAAGGGCGGCGCGCGGGCCGCTACGTCAGGTCACAGTCAAGGGAAACCCATAGCCGCGATGTTATCCGGCCGGTCCGACGGCGGCCAGCGGCACCGCCGAGCGGGCGCCGCCCAGGACACGGCCGGGGGGTCAGGGACACCGCGGAGTAGCTGTCGCAGTTACGGGCGATACGCTATTGCGAATGAGTCGCAACTCCATGGCGGCTGCGCCGATACGCTCTAGGAGGTCTGGGATGGCTGCGGTGCCCGGCCGGCTCGCGAGAATCCGCGACGCCCTGACCCCGGCGGAGTGGGCCAGGTCCGGCGGCATGGTGGGGGCGGTTGTCGGCCTGAACGTGCTGGGCTGGGGCATGCTGGCCGCCGCCGTGGGCGGTCATTATCACCTGAGCGGCAAGGCAACATTCGGCTTCGGCACCGGCATCCTCGCCTACACCCTGGGCATGCGGCACGCGTTCGACGCCGATCACATCGCGGCGATCGACAACACCACCCGCAAGCTTGTCGGGGAGGGCAAGCGGCCGCTGTCGGTGGGGTTCTTCTTCTCCCTCGGCCACTCGACCATCGTGTTCGTCCTGGCGCTGCTGCTGAACTTCGGGATCCGGTCCCTCAACGGCGCCGTCAAGAACACCCACTCCGCGCTGCATGTCTGGACAGGGCTGGTCGGCACGGTCGTGTCCGGCGGCTTCCTGTACCTCATCGCGGCGCTCAACCTGGTGATCCTGCTCGGCATCGTCGCGGTGTTCCGGGAGATGCGGGCCGGGCGCTTCAGCGACGACCAGCTCAACGAGCAGCTGGACAAGCGCGGGCTGATGAACCGGTTCCTCGGCCCGCTGGCCCGCCGGGCCGACGCGCCCTGGAAGATGTACCCCATCGGAGTGCTGTTCGGCCTGGGCTTCGATACGGCCACCGAGGTGGCGTTCCTCATCCTGGCCGGGACCGTCGTGGTCAGCGGGCTCCCGTTCTATGCGATGTTGTCGCTGCCGATCCTGTTCGCCGCGGGCATGTGCCTGTTCGACACCGCTGACGGCTGCTTCATGAACTTCGCCTACGACTGGGCCTTCGCCCGCCCGATCCGCAAGGTCTACTACAACCTCACCATCACCGGCCTGTCGGTGTTCGTGGCATTTTTCATCGGCTCGATCGAGATCCTCGGGCTCATCGGCCAGGAGTCGAAGCTGTCAGGCGGCTTCTGGTCGTTCCTGGGCCGCTTCAACATCAACGCCGCCGGCTATGTCATCGTGGGCGTGTTCGTGGTCACCTGGGCAGCTGCCCTGGCCATCTGGCACTTCGGCAAGATCGAGCAGCGCTGGGACGGCGAGCCTGGCGGCGCCACCGCCGGCGACTAGGACGGCTGAGGAGCCGGGCTGTGTTCACACCGCAGGAACGGGACCGGCTGCTTGACGCGCTGGTCGCCGCAGCGAGGACAGACGACCGCATCTCGAGCGTCGCGCTGTTCGGGTCCGCCGCACTCGGCACGGCCGACCGCTGGTCGGATGTCGACCTGACCCTGGGCGTGGCGTCAGCGCTGATCTCGCCCAGGTGATGGCCGACTGGACGGGCCGCCTCTACGCCGAGCATGGCGCCGTCGAGCACCTGGACATCACGGGCGGCGCCACGGTCTACCGGGTGTTCCTGCTGGGCAGCACGCTGCAGGTGGACATCGCTTTCGCACGGGGAACGGCGTTCGGCGCTGCCGGGCCGGCCTTCCAGCTGCTGTTCGGGACGGCGTACCCGCAGCCGCCGTCGCGTCCGCCTGACGCCGCCGAGCTGGTCGGCCTGGGCTGGCTCTATGCCCTGCACGCCCGATCGAGCCTGGCCCGCGGCCGCGTCTGGCAGGCGGAGTACATGATCAGCGGAGTCCGGGACCACGTGCTGGCCCTGGCCTGCCTGCGCTGCGGCGTGCCCGCCGTCCAGGGGCGCGGACTGGACCTGCTGCCGCCGGAGGTGACGGGGCCGATCGCTGGTTCGCTGGTGCGATCGCTCGAGCCCGGCGAGCTGGCCCGGGGCTTCCGCGTCGTGGTCGGCGCGCTGCTGCATGAGGCGAGCCAGGTCGACGCCAGTCTGGGCCGGCGGCTCGCGGATCCGCTGCACGAGCTGGCGGGCTAGCGATCGGGCCGGCCCCGGTGATGGCGCGGCCGACCGGGGCGCCCTGGTGGTGGCGTGGGCCGGGTGGTGGCGCAGTCGGCCGGGCGGCCGGGGCCGGGGCGGCCGGGCGGCCCCGGGCGGCGCGGACGTTTCGGTCACGCGGGCGACTTTCTGCCAGCCCGGATCAGCGTTTTCGGTCACTACTAGATTATCGGTTCGGATTAGACTGATGATAGCAAGCCTAACCCGAACCATTGACTGAATTCTCTTTCTGAGCGGCGCCAACTTCGAAACTGATGCGACTAGTGGGACTGCTGGGGCTCGGTAGCCGAGCGCGAGCGGCTCGATGGTCGACTGCGAGGCTCGATGGCGGGCGCGAGCGGCTGGATGGCCGGGTGCGGGCGGCCCGAGACGGCAAAGGAGCCGCCACGCAGCCAGCGGGGCTTGGGCGAGGCCGGCGCCGACACGTCTCGTCGCCGACGGAGCACGAATTTGCTCGAATCTGTCGTTACCAGACCGTGATTCCGCTAATGTCCGCTGCCAGAAGCGTTAGCTGCGGATCCAGCTCCGCCGCAGCGCATGCTGCCGAGTCTCCGGCCCGCACGCAGCCGGGGCCCGGCACTCCTGGGTGAAACGGGCGAGCGCGCCAGCCGAGCGAGGCTGACGATGCGCTCGCTGACCAGGAGGTGCCGGCCTGTCCCCGATCCAGGTCGGCCGAGGTGGCCCGGCCCGTCCCCCATCCGGGCCGGGCCACCGACACCTCAAGCCCCGGCCACCGGCACCCCAAGCCCCGGCCACCGGCACCCCAGGCCGGGCCCACCGACACCTCAAGCTCGGGCCACCGGCACCCCAAGCCGGTCCATTAGCCGCTCCGCCATACCCGCCAGGATGCGCCATCGGCGCGATTAGCATGTGAGCGTCGGCCAAAACGCCAATGGAGGCCAAAATGCCCGCGCAGCCCACCCCCGCCGACCGGTTCACCTTCGGCCTGTGGACCGTCGGCTGGAACGGCACCGACCCGTTCGGCGTCCCCACCCGCGCTCCCCTCGACCCGGTCGAGGCCGTGCACGAGCTGGCGGCACTGGGCGCGCACGGCGTGACGTTCCACGACGACGATCTCATCCCCTTCGGCAGTGATGACGCCGCCCGGGCCCGGCAGATCGACCGGTTCACCGCCGCGCTCAAGGAGACCGGCATGGTCGTGCCGATGGTCACGACCAACCTGTTCACTCAGCCGGTGTTCAAGGATGGGGGCTTCACCAGCAACAACCGCTCCGTGCGCCGGTACGCTCTGCGCAAGGTGATGCGCAACCTCGACCTGGCCGCGCAGCTGGGGGCGGCGACCTACGTGATGTGGGGCGGCCGCGAGGGCAGCGAGTACGACAGCGCCAAGGATGTCCGGGCCGCACTGGACCGGTACCGGGAGGCGGTCGACACCCTGGCCGCTTACGTGGTCGACCATGGGTACGCCCTGCGCTTCGCGCTGGAGCCCAAGCCGAACGAGCCGCGCGGGGACATCTTGCTGCCCACCGTGGGGCATGCCCTGGCGTTCATCTCGAGCCTGGAGCACCACGAGATGGTCGGCGTCAACCCGGAGGTCGGCCACGAGCAGATGGCCGGGCTCAACTTCGCCCACGGCATCGCCCAGGCGATGTGGCACGGCAAGCTGTTCCACATCGACCTGAACGGCCAGCGCGGCATCAAGTTCGACCAGGACCTGGTCTTCGGCCATGGCGACCTGATGAACGCGTTCTCGCTGGTGGACCTCCTCGAGCACGGCGGGATCCAGGGCGCCCCGGCCTACGACGGGCCGCGGCACTTCGACTTCAAGCCGGCCCGCACCGAGGACAAGGCCGGCGTGTGGGCCGCCGCGGCCGCCAACATGCGGATGTACCTGCTGCTCAAGGAGCGGGCGGCGACCTTCCGGGCCGACCCCGAGGTCCAGGAGGCCCTGGCGGCCAGCCGGGTCGGCGAGCTGCGCGAGCCCACCCTGGCGCCAGGCGAAAGCTACAGCGATCTGCTCGCCGATCCCAGCGCGTACGAAGACTTCGACGCGGTAACGGTCGGCTCTCCCGGCTACGGGTTTGTCCGGCTGAACCAGCTCGCCATTGAGCACCTCATGGGCGCCCGGTGACCGAGCTGGTCGCGGGGATCGACTCCTCCACCCAGTCCTGCAAGGTCGTCATCCGTGACGCCACCACCGGCGAGCTGGTCCGCGAGGGCCGGGCGGCGCACCCGGACGGCACCGAAGTCGACCCGGCCGCCTGGCGGGATGCGATGCGCTCGGCCCTGGCCCAGGCGGGCGGCCTCGGGGATGTCGCGGCTATCTCCGTGGCAGGCCAGCAGCACGGCATGGTGTGCCTGGACGAAGACGGCGAGGTGGTCCGTCCCGCCCTGCTGTGGAATGACACCCGCTCCGCGGGCGCCGCCGCCGACCTGGTCGCCGAGCTCGGTGATGGTGACCCGCAGCGCGGCGCGCAGGCGTGGGCCGCCGCGGTCGGCAGCGTGCCGCTGGCCGCCTTCACCGTGACCAAGCTGCGCTGGCTGGCCGAGCACGAGCCGGACGCGATGGTCCGGACGGCGGCGGTGTGCCTGCCGCACGACTGGCTGACGTGGCAGCTCACCGGCCGGATGGGCGGCCTGGACGCGCTGCGTACCGATCGGAGCGACGCCAGCGGCACGGGTTACTGGTCCCCCGCCACCGAGTCTTACCGGCCGGACCTGCTGCACCGGGCGTGCGGACGCCTGCCCGAGCTGCCGCAGGTCCTCGGGCCCACGGCCATCGCGGGCGAGGTCTCTCCAGCGGCGGCCGGGGCAACGGCGGCGGGAGCCACGGCGGCAACCGGCCGGCCAGCGGCGCTGCTCGGGCCGGGGGCGGGCGACAACGCAGCGGCCGCGCTCGGCGCCGGGATCGAGGCCGGCGACGTCGCGATCTCGATCGGCAGCTCAGGAACCGTGTTCGGCGTCGCTACGTCGGCTACCGCCGATCCGACCGGCATCATCGCCGGCTTCGCCGACGCCGCTGGTCACTTCCTGCCGCTGGTGTGCACGCTGAACGCCGCGCGCGTGATCGACTCGGTCGCCCGCATGCTCGGCGTGGACCTGCAGCGGCTGGCCAAGCTGGCCCTGTCCGCGGATCCGGGGGCGGACGGCCTGGCCCTGCTGCCCTACCTCGACGGCGAGCGCACCCCCAACCGGCCTGGTGACACCGGCGCGCTGCACGGCCTGACCAGGGCCAACACCACGCCGGAGAACCTGGCCCGGGCCGCGGTAGAGGGGATGCTGAACGGCCTGGCCGACGGGCTCGACGCGATCCGCGCCGCGGGCGTCCCCGTGCGGCGCGTCCTGCTCATCGGCGGCGGCGCCCGTTCCGAGGCGACGCGCCAGCTTGCGCCGGGCATCTTCGGCCTGCCGGTCGTGGTCCCGGCGCCCCGGGAGTACGTCGCCGACGGCGCGGCCCGGCAGGCGGCCTGGCTGCTGTCCGGCGAGGCTGCCCCGCCGGCCTGGGCCATGGGCGAGGCGCAGCGCTATGAGGGCGACCCGCAGCCGGCGGTCCGGGCGCGCTACGCCGCCGCTCGCGACAGCGCGGGATCGCTCCCCG
>Ga0208357_1000274_pt1 | contig 42180 bp, 45 predicted proteins | sample NGESurdeep092012_6_FD_184487 | JGI IMG/M metagenome (GOLD analysis project Ga0208357, IMG submission 184487) | Arctic peat soil microbial communities from Barrow, Alaska - NGEE Surface sample F52-2 deep-092012 (SPAdes) | ecosystem: Environmental > Terrestrial > Soil > Wetlands > Peat ...
GCCGCGGCCTCGCGCAGACCGAGCCGGCGCAGCCGCGCCAGCGCCGCCGGCCGGTCGGCGGGCCATGGCTCGGGCGTCAGTTGCGCGGCCAGCGCGTGGGCATCGGCGGCGCGGACCAGCGACAGCGCCGGCGGTGCCGCCATGCCGGGCGGCGGCGCGGTGCCGAACAGCACGATCTGGCGCCCCTCGCGCGCGGCATCGTCCACCAGCCGATCCAGCATCGCGCGCCGCTCATCCCAGCGCGGCGCGGCACTCCAGCCATTATCGACCGCGATCATCAGCGGACCGGTGCGCGCGATGCCGGCCGGCGGGTTCAGCAGCGGATGCGCCAGCGCCAGCACAATCAGCGCCAACAGCACCATGCGCATCAGAATGAGCCATAGTGGGGTGCGCGCCGGCGTTTCCTCGCGCGGGTTCAATCCCAACAGCAATCGCAGCGGCGGGAAGACGACGCGGCGTGGTGCCGGCGGTGTCACGCGCAGCAGGAACCACAGCGCCGGCAGCACCGCCAATCCCAGCAGCAACCACGGCGACGTGAAGGCGAACAGGCCCAGCATCAGAAATTGCGCGGCATCGCAAGCGCATTGAACAGGCCGAGCAGCGCCTGCGGTGCCGGCCGGTCGGTGCGATGGGTCCCGAAGCTCCAGCGTGCCGCGCCCGCGATCGCCTGAAGGCCGGCGCGATGGGCGGCCAGTTTTTCGATATAGGCGTCGCGCACGGCCTCGGCGCGGCTCATCAGGACATGCCCCTCGCCTTCCGGCCCCTCGAACCGCACCCGGCCTGAGAAGGGCAGCGTCTCCTCCGCCGGATCGAGAATCTGTAGCAGATGCCCGCGCACCCCGCGCACCGCATAGCGCGAGACCAGCGCGTCGATCTCCGCGAGCGGCGACAGAAAATCGCCGAACATGACGAGTTGGGAATCGCGCGGCAACAGCGCGAAGGGCGGCACGGCGGCCGGCGCGATTTGGGGCGCGGCCCACAGCCCATGCGCCAATCGCGTCAGCACCGCGCGGCCGCTATTCGGCGGCACGCCCGAGCCAAGCAGCGTCACCCGCTCGCTGCCGCGCAGCAACAGCGACGCCAGCGCCAGCAGCAGCAATTCGGCGCGGTCGCGCTTGGTCGCATGGTCCGGCGCCGAGGCATAATCCATCGAGGCCGAGCCGTCGCGCCACAGCCAGATGCTTTGCGCCGCCTCCCATTCGGTCTCGCGGACATAAAGCCGCGCCGATTTCGCCGACGCCCGCCAGTCGATGCGCGACGCGGCATCGTTGGAATAAGGCCGGAACTGCCAGAAGGTATCGCCCTGGCCGATGCGCCGGCGGCCATGGACGCCTTGCGCCACCGCGTTGGCGACGCGCTCGGCGGCGACCAGCAGCGGCGGAAACGCCGCCGCCAGTCCTTCCGCGCGATGCTGGCGCGTGGCTGTACCGCCGTCCACCATCAGCGCAACGGCTCGAGCAGTTTCTCGATGATGTCGCCCATGCCGACGCCGTCGGCGCGGGCGGCGAAATTGAGCGCCATGCGATGCCGCAAGACCGCCGGCGCCAGCGCCACGACATCGTCGAGCGAGGGCGCGAAGCGCCCGCCCATCATGGCGCGGGCACGACAGGCCAGCATCAGTGCCTGGCTGGCGCGTGGCCCCGGTCCCCAGGCGATATGTTTCTTGGCCTCCGGCACCGCGGTCTCCTCGGGCCGGCCTGAGCGCACCAGCGTCAGAATCGCCTCGACCACGCTCTCACCCACCGGGATGCGCCGCACCAAGCGCTGCGCGTTCAGCAGTTCGTCGGCGGTCAGCACCGCCGTGACGGCGCGCTCGCTGGCCCCGGTGGTGGCGATCAGCATCTGGCGCTCGGCCGCGAGATCGGGATAGCCGACATCGATCTGCAGCAGGAAGCGGTCGAGCTGGGCTTCCGGCAGCGGATAGGTGCCTTCTTGCTCCAGCGGATTCTGCGTGGCGAGCACATGAAAGGGGTGCGGCAGCGGATGATACCGCCCGGCCACCGAAACGCGACCCTCCTGCATCGCCTGCAACAAGGCCGATTGGGTGCGCGGGCTGGCGCGGTTGATCTCGTCCGCCATCAGCACTTGGCAGAATACCGGCCCCGGCAAAAAACGGAACGCGCGCGACCCCGTTTCGCTTTCCTCCAGCACCTCGGAGCCGAGAATATCGGCGGGCATCAGGTCGGGCGTGCATTGAATACGCTTGTCCTCGAGGCCGAGGACGGTGCCCAGTGTCTCGACCAGCCGGGTCTTGGCAAGACCCGGCACGCCGATCAGCAAGGCATGGCCGCCGGACAACAGGGTGATCAAGGCTTGATCGATGACCTCGCGCTGACCGAATATCACTTGGCCGATCTGTTCCCGTACCATGCCGAGCCGCTGGCCGAGCCGCTCGATCTCGGCACCAAGACCCGAAGCCGGAGAAGAAGATGAAGGTTCGGCGATGCTCACAAGGACAACTCCTCCATAGATAGCGAGATGGCCATCGACAACAAAGATACGCTATCCGATCCGCCGCGTCAGGATGCCGCCGCATCGGTAAAATTGCCGCGCATTCCCCTCGATTGCGGCGATCTGGGCATGCGCATCGCCCGGGATGGCACTTGGTACTATAACGGTTCGCCGATCGGCAGGGTGCCGCTGGTGAAACTATTCGCGACCGTGTTGCGCCGCGACGAGGCTGGCGGCTATTGGCTGATCACGCCGGCCGAACGCGGCCGGATTGTGGTCGACGATGTGCCCTTCATCGCGGTCGAGCTCGACACCAGGGGCGAAGGACATGGACAAGAATTGATCTTCCGCACCAATCTCGACGAGATCGTCACCGCCGACGACGCGCATCCGTTGCGGGTAGAGATGCGTATCGAAGGCGGGCCACAGCCTTATCTGATGATCCGAAACGGTCTGGAAGCGCGGCTGGCCCGCCCGGTATTCTACCGCCTCGTCGAACTGGGCGCCGAGGAGCGCGTCGGCAACGAAATGGTATTTGGTGTGTGGAGCAAGAACGCATTCTTCCCGCTCGGGACGCTCGACCCATGATGCGGGGGCTGACCCCCGATGCCGTGCGCGCCTCCTTCGCGGCGGCGCCGCCGCCGGGCCGGCGCGGCGATGATGTACCGCCGCCGCCCGACCGGCCGCACCGTCCCGCCTCGGTGCTGGTGCCGCTGTTGATGCGCTCGGGCGGCATGCAGGTCCTGCTGACCCGGCGCACACCGCACCTCTCGGCGCATGCCGGCCAGGTCGCGTTTCCCGGCGGGCGCACCGAGGAGTACGATCTCGACGCCGTCGCCACCGCCTTGCGCGAGACCGAGGAGGAGATCGGCCTGCCACGCAGCCATATCGAAATCGTCGGCCGGCTCGATCTGTTCAACACCGGCACCGGCTTCGCCATCACGCCGATCGTCGGGCTGGTCTCGGTGCCGTTTCCGCTGCGGCCCGACCCCGGCGAAGTGGCCGAGGCATTCGAGGTGCCGCTCGACTTCATCCTCGATCCCGCCAACCGCCAGCGCCGCGCCGGCGAGCGCAACGGCCGCCTGCGGAATTATTTCGTCTATGATTATGGCGGCCACGAGGTCTGGGGCGCGACCGCGGCGATGCTGGTCAATCTGACCGAGATCCTGGCGCCATGACCGGGGGGAAGGTGCCGTGACCCGCCTTCTTCTGACCATTGTCATTCCCCTGATTCTGCCCAGTCTCGGCTATCTGCTATGGGTCGGCGCGCGGTCGCGCGCCTGGCCGAGGGGCGGGGCCGCCGCCCTGCCGTGGCCCTGGCTGATCGGCGGCGGGGTGCTGCTTACCGCGCTCACCCTGTTTGCGGTCAGTACGCATTATGGCAGCGCGCCTAGTGGCACCTATGTGCCACCCCGCATCATTGACGGTCGGGTCGTGCCGGGTAAAGTCATTCCGGAGGCGACGCGATGAGCGGCCAGCCGGTCGATCGGATCACGCCGTTTCCGTGGATGCGGGACGAACAGGTCGTACGCGCGATGACGGCCTTGGGCGCCGATGCCGCGCGCTTCGTCGGCGGCGCGGTGCGCGACGCGCTGCTGGGCCGCGCGGTGGCCGAGATCGATATCGCCACCCGGCTGACGCCGGACGCGGTGATCGAACGTCTCGGCAAGGCCGGCATCGCCACCGTGCCGACCGGTATCGCGCACGGCACCGTCACCGCCATCATGCCGGGACGCACGCTCGAGATCACCACCCTGCGCCGCGATCTCGAGACCGATGGCCGCCACGCCCGGGTCGTGCTGATCGACGATTGGGACGAGGATGCGCGGCGGCGCGATTTCACCGTCAACGCGCTGTATCTCGACACGAACGGCAATCTCTACGATCCGGTCGGCGGGCGCGAGGATTTGCGCGTCGGGCGGATTCGCTTCATCGGCAATCCCGAGGCGCGGCTGGCCGAGGATGGGCTGCGGCTGCTGCGCTTCTATCGCTTCTTCGCGCATTACGGCAAAGGCGAGGCCGACCGTGATGCCCGCGCCGCGTGCCGCAAGGCGGCGCCGCTGATGAATCAGCTCTCGGCCGAGCGCATCCAGGCCGAATTGCTGAAGCTGCTGCGGGCGCCCAATCCGGTGCCGGCGCTGCAGAACATGGCCGCCGACGGCGTGCTGACCGTGATCCTGCCGGAGGCGATGCGGCTCGACCGCTTGGCGCGGCTGGTCGCCATCGAGCCCGAGCCCGATCCAGTGCGCCGGCTGGCCGCCGCCGTCTCGGTGGACAAGGCCGGCGCGACGGCGTTAGCGAAGCGGCGGCGGCTCGCCAACGACGTTCGCGCGCGGCTCGAGGGGCTGGCGGCGCCGGCCTGGCCGATCGATCTAAGCGGCGGCGAGAAGCGCCAGCGCCGCGCGCTCTATCATCTCGGCCGCGCCGCCTATCGCGACCTGATGCTGCTGTCGGGCGACGCCTCGCGCGCGCCGCGGCTGATCGCGCAAGCGGACAAGCTGATCGTGCCGGTATTTCCGCTGAAGGGCGGCGATGTCGCGCAACTGGGTGTCACGCCCGGCCCCAAGATCGGCGCCTGGCTGGCGGCGATCGAGGCGTGGTGGGAAGAGGATGATTTCGGCCCCAACCGCGATGCCTGCCTCGCCGAACTGAAGAAGCGCCTCGCCGCCGAGGCGTGATAAACCGGACGTAACAAAACTGTCGCAGTGCAGCGCTACGTTCGATGCCCGGTCAGGAATGCTGACCGGCTTGTTCGATTTTGCCCGATCGAACAGGCCAGGGCGCCGGCCGCCGCCATCTTGCTAGACGAGAATTCCGGGGCGCTGTTGCAACCCTGATTCGCGTTATCCGAAACTCGCGGCGCGCCGCGCTGAATTATCTTGACCTTCAAGGCGATATGGCCATTTGAAGCGGCAATGGCCGATGAGAATAACGTGCCGCCGGGCTTGCCCGGCGGCGACAGCAAGCGCAAGGAGCCGATCCCCCCGGCCCTGCGCGGCTCCGCCCCCGAACCCAGCCCCGAACCCCATGAAAGCACCGCGCCCGCCGAGGCGACGCTGCGCGCCTTCAGCGATGATCGCGCGCCGCTGAGCGAGCGGCCGGCCAGCGAAACACCCGAGGCCGCTCCGGTGCCGGTCGCGGCCGCGGCGCCGTCCCCCGCGCTGTGGCGCTGGCCCGCCATCGCCATCGCGATTTTCGTGGTGACGTGCCTCGGCGCCGGCGCCTATGGCGCGTGGCCCTATCTCAATATTGGTGGTCCGTCCGACAAGGCCGGCCCGACCCCGGTCGCGGCGGCGGCCAACCAGGCCACCCCGCCAACACAGCAGGCGCGACAAACGGCGCAGGCGCCCGCCGCGCCAGCGGTCACCGATCAGGGGGCCGATCAGAAAGCCGCCCAGCGCGCCCGCCGGCAAGCGGCCGAGCGGGCCCACAAAGAGGCGACCGAGCTCGCCAGGAAACAAGCGGCGGAGCGCGCGCACAAACAGGCGGCGGCGCAGGCCCGGCGGCACGCCGACGAGTTGGCGCGCAAGCAGGCGGCGGCGGAATCGGCACGCAAGAAGGCCGCCGAGCAGGCGCGCCTCGACACCGAACAAGCACGCAAGCAGGCAGCGGCGGACCAGGCACGCAAGCAGGCAGTGGCGGACCAGGCACGGCGCGACGCCGAACAAGCACAGCGTGAGGCGGAGCAAGCCAAGAAAGCCGAGGCCGAGACGGCGCGGCTGGCTGCCATCCAGCGCCATGACGACAAGCTGCGGGCCGAGCGTCAGCGCAAGGAAGCCGCCGCCCGGCGGATTCAACAAGCGCGTAGCCAGGAAGAGCGCGCGCTGCAGGAAGAGCTCGATCAAGCAGGCAAGGCGGCCCCGCCGCCCAATCAGCCGTCACCGGATCAGCAGGCCCAGGATCGGGAACAAGCACGACGGCCACAACAAAATGCCCGGCTGGTGCCGCGCCGCCAATCCAGCGACGGTGCCGCGTCGCCGTCGCGAGACTCCGATTTGCCGCCACTTGACGCGACCGACCTGCCCCGGCGCGCGCCCGGCACGGTTGACCAGCCGCCGACGGTGAATATCCAATAATTCCTCGGCGACGACATAGTTCCGACGTAAAGGGGCGGCTGAATCGTCGCCATGGTCGAGGCTGTTCCCGTTCGCGATGTGATCCCCCGTTACCGCCTGGGGCACTGGCCCGGCCTGTGGCACTGGACGTTCATCGGCGGCCTTGGCCTCTCCGCCCTCGCCGCGACGATCTTGCTGGCGATCGCCTACTTTGCCGGCACCGCGCCGCGCCTGCCGCCATCCGCCGCCGCGCTCGAAAATTTGCAGACCGATCGCGGTAGCTGGCCACCGATCCATGTCCAGCCGCTCGGCGGTACCGGCGAACCGGCGCCCATCGAAGCCTCGGCGATCAGTGTCCGGCTGATGCCGCATGCCAGTGATCCGTCCGAGGCCCCGCCGATCGACCTATCCGACTTACCACCGCCCGAGCGCCGCCCGCGCTAATACGCGCAAGGGCTGGCGCCCACGCACCACCTGGGCAAGGATGCGGCGTTTGTCGCCCCCCGCCCGGATCCTGCCGATGACCCAGATCATTCTGACCCGCCACGGCCATGTCGATGGCATTTCGCCGTTGCGCTTTCGCGGCCAGACCGAGACGCCGCTGACCGAGCGGGGCCGCCGCCAGGCCAGCGCCACGGCGGCGCGCATCGCGGCGGAATGGCAGCCGCGCGCCGTCTATACCAGCCCGATGGGGCGCTGCGTCGCGACCGGGCAAGCTATCGCCAATGCCTGCGGCATCCCCAACGAGATCCTGCCCGACCTGATCGATTTCGATTACGGCGCCTGGCAGTGGCGCACCGTGGACGATGTGCGCGCGGCGTGGCCCGACCTGCTGGCGGCGTGGTACGCGACACCGCATCTGGTGCGGTTTCCGAACGGCGATGCGTTGCAGGATATGGTCGCGCGCACCGCCAATGTGCTGCGCTTGATACTCGCGCGACATCCCGATGATGTCGTGGTGCTGGTCGGGCACGAGACCGCCAATCGCGCCCTGCTGTTGCAATTGCTCGACCAGCCGCTGTCGGCCTACTGGCGCCTGGCGCAGGACCCGTGCACGATCAACGAGATCGCGATCGCCGAGGGCCGCGTGCGGGTATCGCGGATCAACGATGTGAGCCATCTGAGCGGTATTTCGTGACCGCCGATGCCGGCCGGATCGCGATCGTCCTGCCGCGCAAGGAGGCGTTCGCGCGCGACCGGTTCGGCGCCATCGCGCTGACCGTCGAGGCCTATGTTCGGCACTCCCGGTTTCGCGATCGCACCGAGATTCTCGGCATGGCGGTGGCCGCGCCGCGCGATCCCGCGATGTTTCGCGCGATCGCGCCCCAGGATGCGTGGTGGCGCCGCCGCAATCTCGGTTTCGCCCTCGGCTGCGCCGCCTATCTGTCCAAGGCGCCACCGCGCCATATCGACGTACATAACCGGGCCGAGACATTCCTGCTGCTGGCGGAGCGATTTCCCGACGCCGCCGTCTCGCCGTGGTTCCACAACGACCCGCAGGGAATGCGCGGCGCCGCGACCCCGGCCGCGCGCCAGCGCATCGCCGATCGCGCGCACCGTGTTATCTGCGTCAGCGAGTGGGTGCGCGGGCGATTTCTCGACGGCGTGGCGCGGCGCGCCGAACGCGTGGTGGTGCTGCCGGAGGGGTTCGATACCGAAACCGTGACGCCGGCGGCGAAAGAGAAGCGCATCCTCTATGTCGGGCGGATCGCGCCGGAAAAAGGCGTGCTGCCCTTGGCGCAAGCCTTGGCCCAGATACTCCCCGCTTTGCCGGACTGGCGCACCGCGCTGATTGGCGCCGGCCGCAAGCCCGGCGACGATTACGGCCGGCGCGTCGGCGCGGCGCTGGCACCGGTCGCCGACCGCGTCGCGCTGCCGGGATTCCTGACGCATGAGCGGATCATGGCCGAATTCGCCGGCGCCGCGATCGCCATCGTGCCGTCGGTCTGGCCTGAGCCGTTCGGGCGCACGGCGATGGAAGCGATGGCCGCCGGCTGCGCCATCATCGCCAGCCCGCGCGGCGGCTTGCCGGATATTGTCGGCGACGCTGGCCTGCTGGTCGAGCCGGAGGCGGCGCCGCTCGCGACCGCGATCTTGGCGCTGGCGCGGGACGAAGCCCAACGCGCCGAGCTTCAGCGGCGCGCGCGCCAGCGGATGGTCGCGGCGTTCGATATCCGGCGCTGGGCGGCGCTGCTCGACGACGGGCGGGCGCAATAGCGCGCGTGCCAGCAGCGCCGCGTATCGCGCACGCAATTCGGCCAACTCGGTATCGGCCTTTAGATCAGCCCCGCCGGCCAGCCGTAGCGGGTGGCATCGGCGCGATCGAAGGCGAAATCCATCAGATAACGCGCGACGACGCGCTCGTTGAACAGGCGGTGATATTTGGCGTATCCGGCACCGGCGATCAACTGGCGGCGTTCGGGATGGGCCACGGCGTCCCGGATTTTCTCGGTCAGTTCGTCAACCGAGGAAAAGAACAGCATTTCGTCATCGCTGAACAAGGCATCGTAGCCGGTGCTGCGCTGGATCAGCACCGCCATGCCATTGCCGATCATCTGCGCGAGCCGGTCGGATGAGTAGAGCGGCCAGTCAGCCCGGCGGCTAACATTGAGCCCGATCGCCGCGCTTTCCAGCGCCTGCTGATAGGCGGCGCCGGTGAGCGTCGGCCGGCCGAGCAAGCCCGCGAGCAAGGGCCGTACGCCAGGCAGCACGTCCAGCAGCGCCGTCATGAAAGCGCCCATGTCCCGGTCCTTGCCGCATACGCTTCGGATCGGATCGCGACAGGCAAAGAACAGATCGTAGGGCAGATCGCGCTGAAGATGATTCTCGCCGCGCTCGATCGAGGGATCGACCGGATTGGGCAGAAAGCCGACGCGCCGGCCGCCCTTGCGCAACCCGTCCAACGCGGCGATGCCGGTGGAGATCAGCGTGGCATCGACGACATCCGCCTTGGCCTCGAAGCGCGCAACATATTCCGGCACGAACAAGGCATCGACATACCATTGCAGCACGCGCAGGCCCGGCACGGCGTTGCGGATTTCCGTCACGGTCGCGGGCTCGATCATATCGGTATGGCCGAGCAACAGCAGATCGGGCTGATGCATGCGGCAATAGTCCAACAAGGCGTGATTGACCGCCGCGCGGCCGAATTTGCGATGGCCCAGAACGGTGCCGGCGCGCGCGACATCGCGCTCGGAGAAATTCAGGGTGAGATGGCCATTGCGGATCAAGCCGTTGGAAATCTTGATCGCCGCGTTGTGCTGAAACCCACCTTTGGCGCCAATGGTGAAGGAGGCGGCGTGGACGATGACTGCCATGTTTTCCGGTCTGGTGTCCGCTAGCCGACCGGGTTCACAAAGCCCGCGCGAGCAACGCGTCGTGGCGGGCGCGCAATGCCGCGACGCTGGATTCGTCGTCTGCTTGCGAACTCCCGTCCGGCGCGGCGGCGGCACGCTCAGCGCGAAACGTCGCCTCCGGATACAGCGGATTGAGGCGCGGCGCATCGAGCATCGCGGGGTCGAATGGCAAGCCGAGCCAATCGCACAACCGCCGCAGTTGAGACTCCGGGTCGCGGACCAATCGGTCGAAGGATAGGAACCGTGATTCCATCCGGGGCTCGGACGGCAATTGCTCATAAATGGCAAAGGTCCGGTTCACCACCTCGCGGGCGCTTTCGCCGCTGCGGTTTCTTTCGCGGCGGCGCATCGCGGCAACATTGGCAGCCGGTTCACGAAGTACGCAGACCACCTTGAGCTCGGCTTTCGCCGCCATGTCGCGCAGCGAGAGCCGCGATTGGGGTGCCCGGTGTCCCACGCGCTTGCGCAGCCAGCCATTCCACCCGGCCAGGACCTGCGGCCAGCGGCGGCGGTGATCGAGGTTGATCTGATTCGGCGTGCAAAGCTTGACCGCCGGCAGCTTGCCGCCGATCAGGCGGAAGACGGCGCCGTCGAAATCCTCCATCAGCATCGCCACGGCCGGATGCGCCCCCAACGCGGTCGCCACCAGCGTCGTGCCGCTGCGGGGCGCACCGAGCACAACCAATATCTCCATCGTACGGCGCGGCTCCACGACCGGACTGCCGGCGTCTTGCAAAGATGTCACTCCGTCACGCCCCATCTTGCTTAGGCCGATCCCGCCCGATATTGCCACGGGCGCGGCGGTGATATTACGATGCCCCTTGCCGACAGTCATCCCATGGATTTCCCTGCGGCTTGAAGGCCGGATCGGCGCCGAAGCGGGGCAGCAAGCCGAGATACCCGCCGTGGCCGCTGGCAGGCATTGCGCCCGCTTCGGGCAGGGAGATCGTGTTCGTCGCGCGAAGAGGCCTCGGTAGGGCTGGTCAAAACCCGTCGGGGCCTCTAAACAGGCCCCGGTGAGTTCGGAGCCAGCAGGGGATATGTCGGCTTGATGCATGCGGTCCAGGTCATTGAGCCGCTCTACGCGATCGCCGGCTTTTTCGTCGGTATGCTGGTGGGGCTGACGGGGGTTGGCGGCGGCTCGCTGATGACCCCGGTGCTGGTATTGCTGTTCGGCATCCATCCGGCAACCGCCGTCGGAACCGACCTGCTCTACGCCGCCGTCACCAAGAGCGGCGGCACCATCGTTCACGGTCTCAACCACACGGTCGATTGGCGGGTGGCGGGACGGTTGGCGCTGGGCAGTATTCCGACCACCGCGCTCACTCTGTTGGCACTGCAATTCTTCTCGCCCATATCGCATTCCTCGCCGTTGATTTCGGTGGTGCTCGGCGTCGCCCTGATTCTGACGGCGGTGTCGCTGCTGCTGCGCAAACAGGTGCTGCGCCTGGCGACCCGGCGGATCGGCGGCCCGGCGCCGCGCAATACCTTCATCCTGACCGTGATCACCGGCGCCGTGCTTGGCGTGCTGGTGTCGCTGTCGTCGGTCGGCGCCGGCGCGCTTGGCATCACGGCCCTGATTTTCCTCTATCCCAATCTGCCGACGGCGCGGATCGTCGGCTCCGATATCGCGCATGCGGTGCCGCTGACCCTGGTCGCGGGGGCCGGGCACTGGCTGATGGGAACGGTCGATTTCTCGATGCTGGGCTGGCTGGTGCTAGGCTCGCTGCCGGGCATCGTGGTCGGCAGCCAGCTATCGTCGCGGGTGCCCGACGCGGTGCTGCGCACCATCCTGGCCATCACGCTGCTGATCGTCGGCGGCAAGCTCGCGCTCTAAGCGTGCGATCCGCCCAGACGGAAGCACCCTGGCTTCCGTCCGGCCGGACAAATCGCACGCTACTCATTGAGCTTAAGCCACCAGGCTCTCGGCCTCCGGCATCGCCAGCATCTCCGCGAGGGTGGTGTTGTCAAGAATGCCGGCCATGGCGTCGCGTACCTGCTGCATCAATCGCCGCGTCTGGCATGCCTTGATATCGGTGCAGTCGGCGCATGGTCGATAGGCGGTCTTCGAGGCGCAGCCGATCGGTGCCAACGGCCCATCCAGAACCCGGATAATGCGCCCGACCGAAATCTCCGCCGGCGGCCGCGACAAGACGTAGCCGCCGCCGCGTCCCTTGCGGCTATGCACCAGCCCGTTGCGCCGCAATTCCAGCAGGATCGCGTCGAGAAATTTCTTCGGAATGTTCTGGTCCTGGGCGATCGCCAGAATCCCGACCGGACCCGGCTCCGGCCGGTCGGCCAGATAAAGCATCGCCTTCAACCCGTATTTTGCCTTGTTGGACAGCATGCGTTTGGCGCAGTTACTCTATGAATTCCATCATCTACCTATATTTACCGATTCCCGGACCGAAACAAGCCCCCCGGCCCGTGGGTGGCCGGCGGTCGTCGCGGTTGACAGGTAACCCCCTCGCCCGTCACTTTCGCCGCTGGATCGCGCCGCGACGACAACAAAGGCGCGACGGGAGGAAGGCATGCACGTCGCATCAAAATTTACCTGCGCGGTCGCCGCGATCATGATGGCCGCCGCGGCTTCGGGCACGGCCCAGGCTGGCGACAAGGTCCTGCGGATCGGCGTGCTGACGGATTTGTCGAGCTTCGCCTCGACCGCGATGGGCCAGGGCTCGGTGGTCGCGACCCAACTCGCGGTCAAGGATTTCGGCGGTCAGGTACTGGGCAAGCCGATCGAGGTCATCTCGGCCGACATGCAATCGAAGCCCGACCTCGCCGCGACGCTGGCCCAACGCTGGTACGATGTCGATGGCGTCGATGTCATCGTCGATGTGCCGGCCTCCGCCGGCGCGCTGACGATTCAGCGCATGGCCAGCGAGAAGCACAAAATGTTCCTGGCCACCGTCGCCGCCACGTCGGAGCTGAGCGGCAAGGCCTGCACGCCGACCAGCATCCATTGGGGCATCGACGCGGTCGGCACCGCCGGCAGCATGGTCGCGGCGATGAAGCAGGAGAACGCCAAGAACTGGTTCCTGATCATGCCCGACTATGCCATCGGCAAGGCCATGGCCGCGGCGGCCGAGACCGCGGTCGCACGCAGCGGCGGCAAGATCGTGCGCACCATCTTCTTCCCGCCCAACAGCACCGACTATGCCGAATATCTGTTGCAGGCGCAGAATTCGGGCGCCGACGTGATCGGCGCTGGCGGCATCGGCAAGGATCTGGTGACGCTGATCAAGGAGGCGGTGGAGTTTCACATCCTGCCTTCATCGAAGCAGCGCCTCGCCGCCTTCCTGATGAATTTGAGCGACGTCAACGCGGTGGGCCTGAAGACCCTGCAAGGCGTCTGGCTGGTGCAGGATTTCTATTGGGACACCAACGACCAGACCCGGACCTATGCCAAGAAATTCTTCGCCATCCAGCAGAAGATGCCGAACTTCACCCAGTCGGCGAATTATTCGGGCGTGACAGCCTATCTGACGGCGGTGAAAGCCGTCGGCACCGAGGACCCGACCAAAGTGGTGGCGTGGCTCAAATCGCATACGCTGGACCATTTCGGCGAGCCGACCATTGTGCGCGCCGACGGCCGCGCCTTGTTCGATGTCGGCCTCTATCAGGTCAAATCGCCAGCGGAATCGAAATATCCGTGGGACTATCTGAAGCTGGTGCGGACGATTCCGGCGGATCAGGTATTCACGCCGCTGTCCCAAAGCACCTGCCCCCTCGTTCACAAAGGCTGAAGGTGAAATCATGACCGTCGCCGCCGATCCAGACACGATTGTCGAAGGCCCGCCCACCGGGTTGGTCTTTTCCCATGTCAGTGTGCCGTGCCGCGACATCGTCCAAGGCAAGCGCTTCTATACCGAGGTGCTCGGCGGCACGGTTCGGATCGACACGCCGGAGTTCGTCGGGTTGCAGGTGTTCGGCACCGATATCGGCATCGGCTCGATCGGCACCAGCTTTCTCGGGCATGATTCCGAATATCCGCACGTCGCCTTCTTCGCCAGCGCCGACGCGATGCTGCAAATGAAGGCGTGGCTGACTCGGTGCGGCGTTCCCAGCTCGAATTTCTGGACACGGAACGGCGTCGAGGCGCTGATGTTCTTCCGCGATCCCTCGGGCAATCTGATCGAATTATTTTGCGAGCGCGGCTTCACCGGCGCCGAGACGCTGCCGCATGGCCCCGCGCGCGGTCATGGCACCGCCGTCGATATCACCTTGTTATATTACCGCGACTGGCGGACGCCAACTGGCCACTGACCACGCCGCCGCCTACGCCGCGATCGACGCATGGGCCTCGAACCAGGCGGGGATTTTGTCGCCGCCGATCGGCCGCGAGATGTAATAGCCCTGGGCCGCATCGCAGCCCGCCTTGGCGAGCAACCGCAGCGCCTCCACCGTCTCGACGCCCTCGGCGACGACCTTGAGGCCCAGCCGATGCGACAGATCGATGACGGCATGGACGATCGCCGCGTTCTCGCGCGAGGTCGGGCAATCGATGACGAAGCTCTTGTCGATCTTCACCTCGGAAAACGGCAGCCGCTGCAATTGCGACAGCGACGAGTAGCCGGTGCCGAAATCGTCGATCGACAGGCCGACGCCCTTGAGGCGCAGCCGCGTCAGCATGTCCGTCGCCTGATCGGCGTTGCGCATCGCCGCCGTCTCGGTCAGCTCCAGAATGAGCTGGCGCGGCTCGAAGCCGGACGCCGCCGGGCCACGCGACAGCAAGTCGGCCAGATCGTCGCTATCGACATTCTTGGCGGAGAGATTGACCGCGACGGTCACCGATAATTGCATCGCCGACCAGGCCTCGCGCTGGCGGATCGCTTCGCTCAAGACCCATTGGGTCAGGCGATGGATGATCTCGCTCTCTTCCGCCGCCGGAATGAAGCTCATCGGCGGCACCAGCCCTAGCTCGGGGTGGCGCCAGCGCACCAGCGCCTCGACCCCGAACGGCCGCATCGTGTCGAGTGCGATCTTGGGCTGATATTCCAGATAAAGCTCGCCCGCGTCGATCGCCTCCGCGAGGCGCAGTGGCGTCACCGCGCCGGCATCGTGCATCGCCTTGCGCAGCACCTGCGTCAAATCCTCGATCAGCACCGGCTTGCGCAGCACGCCCGCCATGTTGAGGCCGCGCGCCGCCCCAAGCCGATTGGCGGCGTCGAGAATCTTATCATCGAAGCCGCTGATGATCAGGATGCGCGCGGTGATCCGTTCATCGGCGAGGAAGCGCAACAACTCGACCCCGTCGATATCGGGCATGCCGAGATCGAGAATGATCAGCGCCGGGCGCCAGTTGCGCACCCGCTGTTTGAAATCGGCTGGATCGCTGGTGACGATGACGTCGAAGCCGGCGCGGCGCGCGACCCGGCCGATGAAGGTGCCGACCGCCGGCTCGTCATCGATGACAATCAGGCGACTGGCGGTCACCGCCATCCGAACATCATCCATGGGCATATCTTTAGGTTGTTTTACGAAATTATTTCTCTCGTAAACCGAGCATCGATGGCAAGCACCGAGTGGTTAATGAAGCGACCCGATCCCTCCGCGCTGTTAATGTTTGACGCGACGATCTACGCCAAGCTGATGATGATCTTGCCGAAATGCTTGGCCGATTGCAGGTGTTGAAACGCCGCCTTCGCGTCGGCGAAGGGGAACATTTTGTCGATCACCGGCTTCAGGTGATTGACGGCAATGGCGCGGTTCATGGCCTGAAACATCTGGGTCGAGCCGACCGAGATGCCCTGCACATTGGCGCGCTTCGCCAGGATCATCATCGGGTTGAAATCGCCTTGCGGCTGCGACAGCACGCCGATCATGCTGATCTTGCCGCCATTCCTGATGGCGCCGAGCGAGCGCATGAAGGTGCCCGCGCCGCCGACCTCGACCACCTGATCGACGCCGCCCTTGGTGATCTCCACCGCCGCCTTGTCCCATTCCGGCGTGGTCTTGTAATTGATGCCGTGCGCCGCGCCGAGGGTTTTGGCCCGCGCCAGCTTGTCGTCGCTCGAGGAGGTGGCGATGATTTCGGCGCCCATCATGCGGGCGAATTGCAGCGCGAAAATCGAGACGCCGCCGGTGCCTTGCACCAGCACGATGTCGCCGGCCTTGGTCCAGCCATGCTCGACCACCGCGTGCCACGCCGTCACCGCGGCACAGGGCAGGCTCGCGCCTTCCTGCAAGGATAGATGCGGCGGCAACTTCACCACGCCCATTTCATCCAGCACGACATAATCGGCCAGCATACCGTCGATGGTGCCGCCCAGCGCGTGACCGGAATTTTCAGGTGCCGGCTCGCCGCCATACCAACGCTGGGAAAAATTGCCCGCGACTTTGTCGCCGACCTTGAAGTGCGTGACGCCGGGGCCGATCTCGGCCACCTCGCCGGCACCGTCCGACAGTGGGATAACATTCTCCTTGGTCGGCGCCCGATAATTGCCGGAGGCGATGGCAAGATCGCGATAATTCAGCGAACACGCCGCAACTTTGATCAACACCTGGCGGTGCCCCGGCTTCGGCTGTGGCAGATCGACTTGGGTCAGGCCGTCCAAACCCTTGGACGTCAATTGATAGGCGCGCATGGAAGTCTCCTTTGTATTCTACCACCCCGACGAAAGTCGGGGTCCATTCTTCCGCTTCTCTCGTGCGACCAGGATGGACCCCGACTTTCGTCGGGGTGGGTGCCAGAGCGTCTTTATGTCTTGACGGTTCTTTTTTCTAAACCGTCAGGACGATTTTGCCGAAATGCTTGTTCGCGCTCATGTATTGCAGCGCGGCCGCCGTCTCATCGAGTGCGAATGTCCGGTCGAGCGGCAGACGCAGCGTGCCGTCCTCGACGAAGTGCCAAATATCGTCCCGCATCAGCCGCGCGATCTCGCGAACTTCCTCGAGGCTGCGCGTGCGGAACGTGACGCCGATATAGTCGATGCGCTTCAGCGCATGAAGATTGAAATCGAAATCGCCGCTGGTGCCGCCCAGCCGCCCGACATTGACGATACGGCCGAGAATCGCGCACGCCTTCATATTGTCGTTCATCACGCCGCCCGACACCTGATCGACGATCAGATCGACGCCGGTGCCGGTCGCCTTCATCGCCTGCTCCGCCCAACTCGCATGCTTGGAGTCGAGCGCGAGGTCGGCGCCATAATCGGTCAGGCGCGCCCGGCGCTCGGCGCTGGTCGAGGTGCCGATCACCATGCGCGCGCCCTTGGCCTTGGCGATTTGCATCGCCATCAGCCCGACGCCGCTCGACGCGCCCTGGATCAGTACCGCCTCGCCGGCGCGCAGCCGCCCGTTGGTGACGACCGCGTTGTGCATGGTCAGCAGCGCGATGGGCAGCGTCACGGCCTCCTGGTAATCGAGCCCCCGGGGCAGCAGATTGACCCGGCCCCAATCGGTCACCGCGTGCTCGGCCCAGGCGCCGGGGCCGGAACAGGTGACGCGGTCGCCGGCCTTCACGCCCTTGACCTCGGCGCCCACCGCCTCGACCTCGCCCGCGAATTCCATGCCCAGCACGGCGCCGACGCCGCCCGAATTGCCATGCTTCTGGCCATGGGCCTGGCTGATATCCGCCCGGTTCAGCGCCGCCACCCGCACCCTGACCAGCACCTCGTTCGCCTTCGGCGCGGGTGTCGGCACTTCGCGAATCGCCAAGCCTTGTTCCGTCGCTACCGCCGCTTTCATGCCGCCGCTCCCATTCATTCGAGTTGGCGCGGACTGTAGAGCGTTCGCCCCGGCGGCGAAATCATCTCGTCATATTTTTGCGGTAGGCGAAGAACCGGGCATCGTCCATCATCTGTTAAGGTTCGGCGCGCACGATGGCGCCATGTCGCTATCCGATTATACTGCCACGCGGGTGTTCGAATCGCCGTTCCTGCGCCGCACCGAGATGGTCAGCGGCAGCGCGGTCATCAGCACGCTACTGCTCGGCCCGCTCTATTATTGGCGCAAGCAGGCGCCGATCGAGGCCACCATTCTCTTCACCGCCAACCTGATCCTGTTCGTGGTGTCGCTGCAAAACTGGAGCAGCGGCCCGTTCGCGACCAGCTATCCGGGACTGATCCTGTGGCTCGGCTCGGCCCTCTTGGCGCCAATCCTGTTGCCGCTGTGCTATCGCCGCAAGGGCTGGATCGAGATCGTCGTCATTTGACCGCGCCCGGCATCGGGCCGGCGGCCAGCATCGGGTCCAGCGCGGTCGCATACCAATAGACACCCCAATGGAGATTGGGCCCGGTGGCGCGGCCAGTGGCGCCGACCGCCCCAATGACCTGCCCCGCCGCGACATGCTGGCCCGCATGGACCGCGATCGCGGAGAGATGAATGTAGAGCGTCGCCAGGCCATAGCCGTGATCGATTACCACGGTGCCGCCATCGAGCACGAAGTCGGGCGCCGCCAGCGTCACCGTGCCGCCCGCCGGGGCCTTGACCGGCGTGCCGGCGGGCACCGCGATATCGGTGCCGAGATGCGGCGCGCGCGGCTCGCCATCGAGGATGCGCTGGCTGCCATAGAAGCCGGAGATCGCCCCGACCACCGGCCATCGCAGCTTGGCCTCGAAATCGCGGCCATCGCTATCGACCCGGTGGGTCGCGCCGATCGCCGCCTGGTCGTGCTTGATGCGCGCCAGCGTTTCGGGATCGGGCGTGACCTGGTTCTTCGGCAAGCCATTGATGCGCTGAATCCGATAATGCTGCGTGGCGACCGCGAGATCGCGATGCGCGCGCGTGCCGTCGCGATAAATGACATCCAGCACCGCCCGCGCCGGCGCTTCGCGGCCGAAGCCGAACACGAAGGCGCCGTCGGGCGCGACCCGGATGGCGCGGCCATCGAGCGTGACGCGGGCGCCCGCCTCGGTCTGACCGTGGATCAGCCCGCCTTGCTCCAGCGGCCCGTCGAGCGTCAGCGTGCCGGCCAGCGCGGGCGCGGCCCAGGCCAGCACCACCAGGATTGGCCACCACTTCACAGCAGCTTGCCTTGCTTGGCCGGGGTCGCGACCGTCACCTTGCCATCGTGGAATTCGAGCGAAAAGGCCGCGTCCGAGTTCATCTTCGCGGCGTCGATGACGATCCTGCCCTTGGCGTCGCGCACGATCGCATAGCCGCGCAGCAGCGGCTTTCGCAACGCCTGATAGGCCGTCATCAGGCGCCCGGCGATGTGGTCGGCGCGGTTGCGGTGCTGCGCCAGCTGGCGATCGAGCGCCGTCTTGAGACGCGGCGCCAAATCCTCGACCCGCTTCGCCGTGCGCGCCAATTCGTCGCGCAGAAGATTGCCGTTCACCCGCGCGCCCAGCGCCCGCAAGGTCCGATCGGCCTGGCGCAGCCATGCCTTGGCACCCAGCTCCAGCCGTTCGGCACGATCGTCGAGCCGCTGATGCGCGGCGTTGATGAGGCTCATCGGCTCTGGCAGCCCGCGCCCCAGCCCTTCGATCCGCAGATGGTCCTGCGCCAAGCGCCGCGCCATCGCGCCGGCGACGCGGCCGCTCAGCGCCGCCGTCTCGGCGACGAGGTCGAGCCGCACCGGCACCGCCATTTCCGCCGCCGCGGTCGGGGTCGGCGCGCGGCGATCCGAGGCGTAATCGATCAGCGTCGTATCGGTCTCATGCCCCACCGCCGAGATGAGGGGGATGGCCGATGCCGCCGCCGCGCGCACCACGATTTCCTCGTTGAACGCCATCAGATCTTCAAGGCTGCCGCCGCCGCGCGCGACGATCAGCAGATCGGGCCGCGGTACCCGCCCACCGGGCTCAATCGCGTTAAAGCCGGCGATCGCCGCCGCGACGTCGCGCGCCGCCGTCTCGCCCTGCACCGCGACGGGCCATAGCAGGACATGGCGCGGAAAGCGATCGGCGAGGCGATGCAGAATGTCACGGATGACGGCGCCCGTGGGCGAGGTGACGACGCCGATCACCTCGGGCAGATAGGGCAGCTTTTTCTTGCGCGCCTCATCGAACAGCCCCTCGGCGGCGAGGGCGCGGCGCCGGTCCTCCAGCAATTTCAGCAAGGCGCCGACCCCGGCCAGCTCGACGCTCTCGATCACCAGTTGATAGCGCGAGCGGCTGGGATAGGTGGTGAGGCGGCCGGTGCACACCACCTCCATGCCGTCCGCGGGCTGGAGACGAATCCGCGCCATGGTGGTACGCCAGATCACGCCGTCGAGCACGGCATCGGCATCCTTGAGGGCGAGATAGCAATGGCCCGACGAATGGCGCTTGCAGCCGGAGATTTCGCCGCGCACCCGGACATAGGAAAAATTCTGTTCGATATTGCGCTTCAGGGCCTGCGACAGTTCGCCGACCGTCCATTCCGGCAGATTGGGGCGCAGCTCGGGCGCAGGAGGGCTTTCCGTCATCGGCCGCTATGATACAACGCTCGCCGATGTCTCGGGAAAATTCATGCGCGTTTTGCTGATCGGATCGGGCGGGCGGGAGCACGCGCTGGCCTGGGCGCTGGCCGCCTCGCCGCTGTGCGACAAGCTCTTTGCCGCACCGGGCAATCCCGGTATCGCGCGAGAGGCGGAATGCGTCGCGCTCGCCGCGAGCGATCTCGACGGCATCGTCGATTTCGCCCGTCGCGAGCGGATCGATTTCGTGGTGATCGGGCCGGAGGCGCCACTGGTGGCGGGGCTGGTGGATCGGCTGGCGGCGGCGGGCATCGCCGCCTTCGGCCCTAGCGCCGCCGCCGCGCAACTCGAAGCCTCGAAAGGCTTCACCAAGGACCTCGCCGCCGCCGCCGGCATCCCGACCGCCGCCTATCGCCGCTTCACCGATGCGCGCGCCGCGAAGGATTATGTCCACGCCCACGGCGCGCCGATCGTGGTGAAGGCGGACGGTCTTGCCGCCGGCAAGGGCGTGACGGTGGCCATGAGCATCGCCGACGCCGACGCCGCCATCGACGCGGCGCTGCTACACGACCGCTTCGGCGCGGCCGGCGCCGAAATCGTGGTCGAGGAATTTCTCGCGGGACCCGAGGCGAGTTTGCTGGCGCTGGTCGATGGCGTGAATATCCTGCCGCTGGTCTCGGCGCGCGATCACAAGCGCGTCGGCGATGGCGATACCGGGCCAAACACCGGCGGCATGGGCGCGATCTCGCCCGCGCCCGGCTTCACGCTGGCGATCGCGGCGGCCGCGCTCGACACCATTCTCAAGCCCGCGGTGGCGGCGATGGCGGCGCGCGGCACGCCGTTCAAGGGCGTGCTGTACGCCGGACTGATCCTGACGCCCGCCGGGCCGAAGCTGATCGAGTTCAATGTCCGCTTCGGCGATCCCGAGACCCAGGCGCTGCTGCCGCGCCTCAGAAGCGATCTGCTGCCGGCGCTGATCGCGGCGTGCGATGGCGATCTCAAGGATTTCGATCTGCGCTGGGACCCGCGCCCCTCGGTCTCGGTGGTGCTGGCGGCCAAGGGCTATCCCAACGCGCCGGCGACCGGCGGCGCCATTCGCGGGCTCGACGCCGCAACCACGGATGGCGACACGCTGATCTTTCACGCAGCGACGCGCCAGGATGGCGACACGCTGGTCGCCGATGGCGGCCGCGTGCTCAACATCACCGCGCTGGGCGATACCGTGGCGGCGGCGCGCGTCCGCGCCTATGCCGCTATCGCGCGGATCGACTGGGCGGATGGGTTCTGTCGCCGCGACATCGGGGCGGACGCGGAATGATCGCGGCCCTCGAAAATCTCTGGATCGCGCTCCGCTGGAACCGGCGGGAGCGCGGCGGCCAGTTCATTCCGCGCGCCGTAACAGGGTCGAGGAAATAATCCCGAGCATCGCGGTCAACACGGCGCTGGTCGCGAACATCGCGCCATAGCCGAAGCCGGCGGAGATTTGCCCCGACAATATCGGGCCCAGCCCCTGGCCGATGAAATAGGCGGCGGCGAGCAGCGCCACCGAGGCGCCGCGCGCGTGCGGCGCCAACTCGGTGCTGAGGGTCTGCATGGTATTGTGCAGCAGATAAAAGCCGAAGCCCGACAGCGCGAACAGCCCGGCCATGGCGAGCCACGGCACCGGCAGCGCCACGATGCCATAGCAGATGCCGACCACGATGCCGCCGCCCGCCATCATGCGCCACGGGCCGAGCCACGCGATGATTTGGCGCGCGCTCAATCCGTAAATCAGCCCGCCCAAGGCATAGGAGGCGATGCACAAGCCGGCGGTCAGCGTGCCGCCCTGGCCGCGCGCCAGTAGTGTCGGCGCCACGAACGGAAAGACGCCGAACATGAACAACCCCTCGCACAGCACCGTGCCGCACACGATCGCCGCCCGCCGGCTGCTCAATAGGAAGGCATAATCCTGGACCGCGCGCGCGACCGAGAAGGTGCGTCGCGGCTCGTCGCGGCCGTGCAGGCGAAAGACGGCGGCGACGGCGATGGCGCCGGCGAACAGCGTCGTCATCGCGAAGACGCTGCGCCAGCCGGCATAAGAGGCGAGCGCCCCCGACAGCGCGGCGCCGCCCATCTGACCGGTGATGACGGCAATGACGAGGCGCGAAATCGCGATCTGGCGCCGCGCATAGGGCACGCGATCGCCGACCAGCGCGAACACCACCGGCACAATGCCGCCCGCCACCGCGCCGCTGAACCCGCGCGCGACCAGCAGCGTCGTGAAGCTCGGCGCGATCGCGCACGCGGCGAAGCTCAGCGTCATCAGCATCAGGCAAATCTTGATGACGATCGATTTGCCGAAGGCATCGGCGATCGGTCCCAGCACCGGCTGGGTCAGCGCATAGGGAATGCCATAGACGGTGGCGAGCCACGCCGCCCGATGCAGCGTCACCGAAAACTGATCCGCGATCACCGGCAGCATCGGATCGACCGCCCGCACCGAGATATTCGCGGCGAAACAGGCAAGCCCCAGCACGAACATCGGCAGGTAGGATTCCGCTTCAGACTGAGGAGCGATTGCCGATGCCATCGCGTATGGTCCTGATGTCGAGCGGCGGCCACCGGCCGCGTCTCGCCCGACGCCCGATGACCGCTATCGCCGCAACAGGAACAGCGCCTGCTCGGCCAGGAGATTGGCGAGGCCGGCGCGCGGATTGAGACGGAACGGGCGGCCCTCGCTGTCGAGCGTCAGGCTGCGCTCGATGGTGGCGCCCATCTCGTCGCACAGCGCGACGAAATCCAAGACCGTGCAGAAATGGATGTTGGGCGTGTCGTACCAATTGGCGCCCAGGAACGGCGTGATCGGCATCCGCCCCCCGGTCAGCAGGCCGAGCCGCATGCGCCAATGGGCGAAATTCGGAAACGACACGATGGCGTGCCGGCCGATGCGGACCATGTCTTCCAGCACCACGCGCGGCCGATAGGTCGCCTGCAGCGTCTGGCTCAGCACGACATAGTCGAACGAATCCGAGGGATAGTCCCTGAGATCATGGTCGGCATCGCCCTGAATCACCGACAGCCCGCGCCGGACGCAGGCATTGACGCCACTCTGCGACAATTCCATGCCGCGCCCGTCAACGCCCTTCCATTGCGCGAGATAGGCCAGCAATTCGCCCTCGCCGCAGCCGATATCGAGAACGCGGCTGCCGCCATCGATCATGGCGCCGACGAGCTGCAAATCACCGCGCAGCTGCTTCAGCGCGAAATTGCCGCCGCCATCGGGACTCACGACGCGGCGAGGCCGCGATGCCGCGCGCAGCCGTCGAGGAAGCCGCGCAGCGTGGCGAAGAATTCCGGCTCCTCCAGCAGGAATGCGTCGTGCCCCTTATCGGTCGCGACCTCGACGAAGCTGACATTGGCGGTGACGGCGTTGAGCGCGTGCACGACGGCGCGGCTCTCCGGCGTCGGATAGAGCCAGTCGCTGGTGAAGGAGATGACGCAGAACCGCGCGGGGGTGCCGCGGAACGCATTGGCGAGCTGGCCGCCATGCTCGGCGGCGAGATCGAAATAATCGCACGCGCGGGTGATGTAGAGATAGGAGTTGGCGTCGAACCGATCGACGAAGCTGTTGCCCTGATGGCGCAGATAGGATTCGACCTGGAAATCCGCCTCGAAGCCATAGGTGACTTCGCGCCGGTCCTGGAGGTTGCGGCCGAATTTGCGATGGAGCGCGGGCTCGGACAGATAGGTAATGTGCGCCGCCATGCGCGCGACGCTCAAGCCGCGCTCCGGCCCTTTGCCGGAGGCATAATAATCGCCGTGGTTCCAATCGGGATCGGCCATGATCGCCTGGCGCCCGACCTCATGGAACGCGATATTCTGCGCCGAGTGGCGCGCCGCCGACGCGATCGGCACCGCCGCGAAGACCCGCTCCGGATAGGACGCCGCCCATTGCAGCACCTGCATGCCGCCCATCGAGCCGCCGATGACGCAGAACAATTGGTCGATGCCGAAATGATCGACCAGCTTGACCTGCGCGCGCACCATATCGGCGATGGTGATGACGGGGAATGACAGGCCCCAGGGCTTGCCGGTCGCCGGATCGAGGTCCATCGGCCCGGTTGAGCCCATGCAGCCACCCACCACATTGGTGGCGATGAGGAAATAGCGATCGGTATCGAGCACCTTGCCAGGCCCGATCAGCGTCACCCACCAGCCATTCTTGCCGGTGACCGGATGCTTGCCCGGCCCCGCATATTGATCGCCGGTCAGCGCGTGGCAGATCAGGATCGCGTTGCTGCGTTCGGCATTAAGCCGGCCATAGGTCTCGTAGGCGATGGTGTAGGAGCCGAGCGACGCGCCGCTGTCGAGCGCCAGCGGCTCCGTCACCACCAGCGTGCGGTGGGGGCGGGCGGAGGGCGCGACTTCGGTCTGGGGCGAGGAAATGGACAATGCGTTTCTTTCGGAGGATCGCACTTTAGGGCGACAAGCCTTTAGCCTGTCAATGTTTTCTTTGCTTTCGCGGCCGGGGCGAACTATCAGTAACGGCCTCGCCTGAACCGCCATGACCATGGATACGCCAGCCCTCGATCTTGACGAATTGCGCCGCCGGCTCGACGCGATCGACGACCGCATCCACGATCTGGTGATGGAGCGGGCGGAGATTGTCGAGTCCGTGGCGGCATTCAAGGTCGCCACGGGCCAGCCGACGCTGCGCCCTGGCCGCGAGGCGCAAATCCTGCGCCGGCTGGTCGCCCGCCATCGCGGCAGATTTCCGCGCCAGACCCTGGTGCGGCTGTGGCGCGAATTGCTGGGCGGCACCGTGTCGATGCAGGGCAAGTTCGCCATCGCGGTCACCGTCCCGGAGGCGCGGCCTGGCTTCTGGGATATCGCGCGCGATCATTTCGGCGGCTTTCTGCCCCTGATCCCGCTGCGCTCCCCCGCCGATGTATTGAGCGCGGTCGGCGACGGACGCGCCTCGGTCGGCGTACTGCCGATGCCGACCGATCATGACGCGGCGCCCTGGTGGCCGGCGCTGGCCGGCGCACGCGGCCAGGGTCCACGCGTTCTGGCGCGCCTGCCCTTCGCGCTCAGCGGCAACAGCCGCGACGGCGATGGCGATGCGCTGGTGGTCGGCACGGCGGCCGCCGACCCGACCGGCGACGACCGCACCATGCTGGTGGTGGAGGCCAAGAGCGGCATGAGCCGCGGGCGCTTTCTCGCCGCGTTCGAGGGCCTGGGTCCGGTCTCGTATCTCGCCGGCTATGAGCCGGCGCCGAATGAAGTCTGGCACCTCATCGAATTCGACGGTTTGCTATCGCCCCAAGATCCGGCCATTGTCGCGGCAATGAGGGCGCTGGGCGACCATATTCACGATGTCTGGTCGTTCGGCAGCTATGCCCGGCCTCTCGCCCCTGAAACCAAATGAATATCCCATGAGCATCGATCGATACCAGCGTGAGGCCCCAATGCCGCACGCGCACATACTCGATATTGCCCCCTATGTCGGCGGCGAAGCCGCGATCGCCGGCGCCCAGCGGGTGATCCGCCTCGCCTCCAACGAAAGCGCGCTCGGCCCCAGCGCCAGGGCGATGGCCGCCTATCGCGCGCAGGCCGCCGACCTGTTCCGCTATCCCGATGGCGGCTCGACCGAATTGCGGCGCGCCATCGCCGCGCGTTACAGCCTCGACGCCGAGCGCATCGTGTGCGGCACCGGCTCCGACGAGCTGATCTCGCTGCTGGCGCGCTGCTATGTGGGGCCGGGCGACGAGGTACTGTACAGCCGTCACGGCTTCCTGATGTATCCGATCGCGGCGCAGGCGGTGGGTGCGACGCCGGTCGCAGTGCCGGAACTCAATCTCACCGCCGACCCGGACGCAATCTTGGCGCATGTCACGCCGCGCACGCGACTGATCTTTCTCGCCAATCCTAATAATCCGACCGGCACCTATCTGTCGCGCGACGTGGTACGGCGCCTCCATCAGAAATTGCCCGCCGATGCAATCCTGGTGCTCGACGCCGCCTATGCCGAATTCGTCGACCGCAACGATTACGAGTCCGGCCTGGAGTTGGCCGAACACGCGCCCAATGTCGTCATGCTGCGCACCTTCTCCAAGATTCACGCGCTGGCGGGGCTGCGGGTCGGCTGGGCCTATGGCAGCGCCGCGATTGCCGACGTGCTGAACCGGACGCGCGGCACCTTCAATGTCGGCCTGCCGGCGCAGGCGGCGGCGGTCGCCTCGCTGGCCGATACCGAGGCGCTGCAACGCGCCTTCGATCATAATAATCGCTGGCGGCCGTGGCTGGAGGATGCGATTCGTGCCCTTGGATTCGAGGTCAATCCGGCGGTCGCGAATTTTGTCCTGGTGAAATTCGGCAAGCCGCCGAAGCATGCCGACGACGCGCGCGAATTCCTGAAATCGCGCGCCATCCTGGTCCGCCAGATGGGTGCCTACAATCTGCCGGAATATCTGCGCATCACCGTCGGCACCGAAGAGGAAAACCGCGCCGTGGTCGCCGCCCTCGCCGAGTTCGCCGCGGCAAAATGAGCGTACTGTTCGACCGCGTCGCCTTCATCGGCATCGGGCTGATCGGCTCCTCGCTGGCACGGGTCATGCGCCGCGACGGTCTGGTGCGCGAGATCGTCGCCTGCGCCCGCCGGCCGGAAACGCTTGCCACCGTGCGCGAATTGAAGCTCGCCGATCGCGTCACCGCCGACCCGGCGGACGCGGTCGCGGGCGCCGACCTGGTGGTGATCGCGACGCCGCTGTCGGCCTATGCGGAGATCGGCAGACGCATCGGCCCGGCGCTGAAGGCCGGCGCCATCGTCACCGATGTCGGCTCGGTCAAGGGCACCGCGATCCGCGACCTTCGCCCATCGCTTCCCGAGACTGTGCATTTCGTCGCCGGGCATCCGGTTGCCGGCACCGAGCATTCGGGGCCGGAATCGGGCTTCGCCGAATTGTTCGACGGCCGCTGGTGCATCCTGACGCCGCTGCCGGGCGCCGATGCCGGTGTCGTCGAGAAGCTGACCAAGCTATGGCAGGCGACCGGCTCCAAGGTCGTCACCATGGGCCCCGAGCATCACGACAAGGTGCTGGCGATCGTCTCCCACCTGCCGCATCTCATCGCCTATACCATCGTCGATACGGCGACCAATCTCGAAACCGATCTGCAATCCGAGGTGATCGAATTTTCCGCCAGCGGCTTTCGCGATTTCACGCGCATCGCCGCCTCCGACCCGGTGATGTGGCGCGACGTGTTCCTGGCCAACCGCGAGGCCGTGCTGGAAATGCTGCAACGCTTCACCGAGGATTTGACGGCGCTGCAACGTGCCATCCGCCGTGGCGAAGGCGACAAGCTGCAGGAACTATTCACCCGCACCCGCGCCATCCGCCGCGCCATCATCGAGGCGAAACAGGCTTAGCGTCCGGCGGCGGTCCCGTCACTTCCAGTCGATCAGTGGCACCTTGCCGATGTCAGCGTTGGCAATGGCGATCGTGCCATCCTGCACGGTGACCGGCGCGGTGAGGCGTAAGCGGCCGTCGGCGCCGCGCTTGGCGATGAGGTCGAGCACCAGCTTGGCCAGGGTCGCGTTCTTCTTCGGCAAAATGCCGGCGGCGACCGCGGCGTTGACCAGCGCATCCTGATCGACGACGCTGGCGGTCATCGAGGCCATCGGCTGCATATTGGCGTCCAGCGCCAGGGTGCCGCCGGTTTCAAGCTCCAGCGCGCCCCATTGCAGCGCGCCGCGCGCCACCTCGACGATGCCGCCACTATCGCGCCACGCCGTCAGCGACTGGCGCCAATCGCCCGGCGGCAAGGCACCGAGGATGCGACCCTGGAGCGCGAAGCTTTCGATCGTGTCGCCCAGGGCCTTCACCCGCATCGGCAGCACCAGATGAAACACTTGCACCGAAGCGGCGAGGCCGAGATCGCGATGTGTTTGCGGCGGCCGGCGCGGCAGCGTCACCCGCGCCGCGATCGTGCCCGCCTCCGCGCCCGCGCCCGCGACATGCAGCGCCGATAGCTCGAACTGGCTATCCTGGGCGCCCAGCACCACGTCGCCGGTCAGCGATTGCGCGGTGACGGTCGCGTCGATCCCTTGCGCGTTGCCGCTCGCGCCGCGCGGCGCCACGATGCGCCAGCGCGTTAAATCCCAGGGCGCCGCCTCGCCGAAAATCGAAGGCGTGCTGACGCTGTAGGCCGCCGGATTGCCGCGCGCCAGTGTTGCATCGTCAAGCGCGATGCGAAACGCGAAGGGAAAGCCGCTGACCGTGGCGCGCGCCCACTTTATGTCGTAGCCCTCGGCGCGATGCGTCGCCGCCCAGTTTTCCAAGCCCACCCGCAGCCGGCCCGCCGTGATGAACCAATAGGCGACGTAGCCCGCGACCATCAGCACGGCCAGCGCGCCCACGATGACGGCAACATAGCGGGCGGCGAATTTCATGGTGGGGTTCCGGTGCGGCGACAGCCGGCTTTTATACGGCCCATCGGGCGCGGTATAAAGGCGGATGAAATATGTCTTCCCGATCCTGGTGGTCATCGCGATGCTGGGCGCGCTCGGCTCGCTGGGGCTTGGCCTGATCTCGATGGTGCGCGGCAACGATCCGCGGCGCTCGAACAAATTGATGCGCTCGCGGGTGCTGTTTCAGGCGCTGGCGATCCTCTTTTTCGTGCTGTTCATGCTGTTATTCCGGCATCATTGAGAGATTATCACGAGGGTATGATGCCGGTATCATGGTGAAGCTAAATCGTATCTATACCCGTGGCGGCGATCGGGGCGAGACGTCGCTGACCGACGGCAGCCGCGTGCCGAAGGACGCGGCCCGCGTCACCGCCTATGGCACGGTGGATGAGGCCAACGCGGCGATCGGCCTCGCCCGGCTGCACGCGCCAGCCGACGCCGACGCGATGCTGGCGCGCATCCAGAACGACCTCTTCGATCTGGGCGCCGATCTCTCGACGCCCGAGGGCGACAGCAAGCGCCAGGCCAGCGCGTTGCGCATTGTCGCGGCGCAGGTGGCGCGGCTCGAAGCGGAGATCGACGCGATGAACGACGACCTCACGCCGCTCGATTCCTTCGTGCTGCCCGGCGGCTCCCCTTGCGCCGCCTATCTCCATTTGGCGCGCACCATCGCCCGGCGAGCGGAGCGCGTCGCGGTAACCCTGTCGGCGAGCGAGCCGATCAATCCCGAGGCGATCAAATATCTCAATCGCCTCTCCGACCATCTTTTCGTGCTGGCGCGCCATGTCAACGATCAGGGCGCCGCCGATGTGCTGTGGCGGCCTGGCGCCAATCGGTAACGCCGGCGCCGTGCGTCCGGCGCAATGCCAACCCGCGTCTCAAAATCGTGATGATCGCGCGTGCCATCGGCCGGGTTAACCTGACCGGCCATTGATGGAGGCCCGCCATGCCCGCAGAGAAACTCTTCCACTACACCCGCCGCGCCGTGCTGGTCGCGGGCGGCGCCGTTGCCCTCGCCGCGCTGCTGCGGCCGCTCGGTGCCTTCGCCCAGCCCGACGACGGCGCCAAGCTGCGCATCGGCGTGATCGGCTCCGGCAAGATCGGCGGCACCGTCGGCCGCTTGTGGGTCAAGGCCGGCCACCCGGTGCTGTTCTCGTCACGGCACCCGGAAGAACTCGCCGGCCTGGTCAAGGAACTCGGGCCGCTTGCTCGGGCCGGGACGGTGGAGCAGGCGATCAAGTTCGGCGACGCGCTGCTGCTGGCGATCCCCTATGGCGCGGTGCCGAAATTCGGTCACGACTATGCGGCGGCGTTCAAGGGCAAGATCATTCTCGACGCCGCCAACGCGACGCCGGCACGCGACGGCGCCGAATTGTCGGCCGAGATCGAGAAGAACGGCATCGGTGTGACCTCGCGGAAATATCTGCCGGGCGCGCTGGTGGTGCGCGCCTTCAATACGCTGAACTACAAGATCCTCGAGAAGGAGGCCAACCGGCCGGCGCCGCGCCTCGCGATTCCCATCGCCGGCGACGACAAGGACGCGGTGCGGCTGGCCGCTCACCTCGTTGCCGATGCCGGCTTCGAGGCCGTCGTGGTCGGTAATCTTGACGCCGCGCGCAAAATTCAACGCGGCAATCCCGGCTACGGCCAGGCGGTCACCGCCGCCGAACTGCGGCAGAAGCTCGGCCTCGGCCACTGACCATGCTCGAGCGCTGGCTCGCGCGGGCAATCCCGGCGACGCCGCTCGAGCGCAAGGCGGCGCTGTGGTCCTTCGCCTATTTCTTCATGCTGCTGGCCGGCTATTATGTGTTGCGCCCGCTGCGGGACGAGATGGCCATCGCCGGCGGTCTGCGCGCGCTGCCATGGACCGTGACCGCGATCTTCCTGGCGCTGCTGGTGGCCCAGCCGATCTATGGCGCGCTGGTCGCGCGGCTGCCGCGCGCGCGGTTCATTCCCATCGTCTATCATTTCTTCGCGCTCAACCTGGTGGCGTTCTGGCTGGCGCTGACGCTCGGCATCGGGACGGTGACCGTCGCGCGCATCTTTTTTATCTGGGTCGGGGTGTTCAACCTCTTCGCCGTGGCGGTGTTCTGGTCCTTCATGGCCGACCTTTTCACCAGCGAACAGGGCAAGCGGCTGTTCGGTTTCATCGGCGCCGGCGGCACGGCCGGCGGGCTGTTGGGACCGATCATCACCATCGGCCTGTCGGTACCGCTGGGGCCGACCAATCTCCTGTTGATCGCGGGCCTGTTCCTGGAATTGGCGGTGTTCTGCGTCTATCAGCTGGAGCGCACAACCCGCGCCCAGGGCGGCCCGCAACCGGAGACGCGGCAGCTTGGCGGCGGCGCTTTCGCCGCCATACCGGAGCTGATCCGCTCGCCCTATCTGATCGGGGTCGCGGCCTGGGTCAGCCTGATGTCGTTCTGCGCCACCATTCTCTATCTTGAACAGGCCCATATCGTCGCGGCGATGGTGCATGGGGCCGGCGCCCAGACGCGTTTCTTCGCCAGCATCGATCTCGCGGTCGGAATTCTGACGCTGGCCACCCAGACCTTCGTCACCGCGTCGCTGCTGAAGCGCATCAGCACCGGCACCGCCGCCGCCGCGCTGCCGGCGGTCTATATCGTGGGCTTCGCGGTATTGACGATCGTGCCGGGTCTCGCGGTGGTGATGGTGACGCAGATCGTGCAGCGCTGGGCGCATTTCGCGATCACCAATCCGGCGCGGCAGATTTTTTATACGGTGCTGGGGCGCGAGGAAAAATACAAGGCGAAGAACCTGATCGATGTCGTGGTCTATCGCGGCTCCGATGCCGCCTATACCTGGGTCTATGACAGTCTGCAATTGCTGGGGTTGAAGCTCGGCGCCATCGCCTTATGCGCGCTGCCGGTGGCGGGCGCGTGGCTGGTGCTGTCGCTGGCCTTGGGCCGATCGCAGGAACACCGGGCGGCGCGAATGGCCGCCCCGGCGCTGGCGCAAGGAGATTGAGCATGACGCCTCTCACCCGCCGCAATTTTGGCGTGCTGACGGCCGGCGCGCTGCTGGTGCCGCCGGCGCTGGCACGCGCCGCCGACGCACCACCCATCACCCGCGCCATTCCGAGCACGGGCGAGCAATTGCCCGTGGTCGGCCTCGGCACCTCCCAGGTCTTCAACGACGATAATGATAAGACGCGGCAAGCGGCGACGCGCATCATGCGCACGCTGATCGCGGCGGGCGGCAGCCTGATCGACACTTCCTCGGTCTATGGCGATGCCGAGGCGGTGCTGGGCGATGTCTTCGCCGCGACTGGCCAACGCGACAAGATTTTCGTCGCGACCAAGCTGGAGCAGCCCGACGCGGATGAGCTGCACCGCTCGTTGACCCGGCTCAAGGTCAAGACGATCGATCTGCTACAGCTCCACAATGTGCGCGACCCCGGCCAATCGCTGGCGCAATTCAAGGCGTGGAAGGCACAGGGCATCTGTCGCTATATCGGCATTACCTCGACCTATCACGGCGATTTCGCCGCGATCGAGGCGGTGCTTCGTCGCGAGAAGCCGGACTTCGTGCAGATCGACTACTCGCTCGACAACCGCATCGCGGAGCGGCGCATCCTGCCGCTGGCGGCGGAGGTCAAGGCCGGCGTGCTGACCGCGCTGCCGTTCGGCCGGGCGCGCCTGTTCGGCGCGGTGCGCGGCAAGGCGATCCCCGATTGGGCGCGGGATTTCGCCGACAGCTGGGCGCGGTTCTTTCTCAAATTCCTGATCGCCGACCCGCGCGTCACGGCGGTAATTCCCGGCACCTCGGAGCCCAAGCACATGGCCGATAATCTCGGCGCGATGCGCGGACGCCTGCCCGACCCGGATCAGCGCAAGCGGATGATCGCCTTCATCGAGGCGCTGTAGATCGGGTCGTCTCCTGATGACCGATGGGTGGCCGGGTCAAGCCCGGCCAGGACGGCGGGGGGTGCGAAAAACCCCATCCCCGTCACCCGCGGGCTTGACCCGCGGGTCCATCCCAAAAAATAATTCGGCGGGAGACCGGGCATGGCGGGCGGCTGGGTTTACATCATGGCGAATAAAGCCTTCGGCACGCTCTATGTCGGCGTGACCGCCAATATCGCGCGTCGGGCATGGGAGCATCGCGAAGGCGTCGCCGACGGCTTTACCAAGCGGTACGGCCTCAAGCGTCTCGTCTTTACCGAGTTTCATGACGACATTCGCAACGCCATCCAGCGCGAGCACAACATCAAGCATTGGCCGCGCGAATGGAAATTGGACCTCATCCGGGGCGCCAATCCAAATTGGGATGATCTCTACGACGGACTCTCATGACCGATGGATGGCCGGGTCAAGCCCGGCCACGACGGCGGGAGGGAGGCGGGCTTCGCCGCGCCCTACTGTCGTGTTTCGGCGTGGCGCGCCGGTATGCGGCGATCTTCCAGCGCGGCGCGGACGGCGGTGGCGAGTTCACCGGGCCGGAACGGTTTGCGCAGCAACGGCGCGGCGCCGACCGCGGCGTCGAGCACGGCGGTATCGACGAAGCCGCTGAGAAACAGGATGCGCTGGTTTTCGTTCTTCTGGCGCGCCGCGACCGCCAATTCGGCGCCATTCATGCCCGGCATGGCAAAATCGACAATCAGCAAATCCGGGGTCATTTCCGCAAGAGCCGCCAGCGCCGCTTCGCCATGCGGCGCCTCGGTCACGTCATAACCCAGCTCGATGAGGAAGCTGCAGATGATTTCGCGCACATCCGAATCATCATCCACCACCAGCAGCGTTTCGCCGCTCCGCCCCGATGTCGCGGTGGCGTCCCCCGCCAGATTGACGACGGCGTGATCGACCGCGCGCGGCAGCGTCAGCGTGATGGTCGTGCCCTGGCCGATCTCGCTTTTCAGCGCGACATCGCCGCCGAATTGCCGGGCGATGCCATAGACCTGAGACAGGCCGAGGCCGGTGCCCTTGCCGGCGGCCTTGGTGGTGAAGAACGGATCGAAGGCACGCGCCGCGACATCCGCGCGCATGCCGACGCCGCTGTCGGTGACCGCGATCGTGACGCCGCCGGAAGCGTCCCGCGCCGGCGCGGTGGCGATGGTCAGCGTGCCGCCATCGGGCATGGCGTCGCGCGAATTGATCGCCAGGTTGAGCAATGCCAATTCCAGCTGGGTGACGTCGGCCATCGCCGGCGGCAATTGCGGCGAGAGCACGGTTTCGACCGCGATGTTGACCCCCAGCGTCTGATTGAGCAATTCGCGCATGCCGACAATCAGGGCATTGACATCGACCGGGGCGGTGTCGAGCCGCCCGAGCCGCGCGAAGGCCAGAAGTTGCGAGGTCAGTTTCGAGCCACGTTGCGCCGCCTTGAACGCGCCTTCCGCCCAGCGCAGGACCCGCGCATCGCCGGTGCGGCCGCGGATCAAATCGACATTGCCGATCACGGCGGTCAGCAGATTGTTGAAATCATGCGCGATGCCGCCGGTCAACTGACCCACCGCCTCCATTTTCTGCGCCTGAACCAGGGCCGTCTCGGCGCGCTTGCGCTGTTCGATCTCGGCCTTCAGGGCTTCGTTGGCCATCGCCAGATCGGCGAGGCGATCCTCGATGCGGCGCTCCAGCGATTCATTGAGCTCGCGCAGCGCATCCTCGGAGCGGCGAATGCGGACCAGCGCATTGAGGGCCGCGGCCAATTCCAGCGGTTCCGCCGGCTGAACCAGATAGGAATCGGCGCCGGAATCGAGACCAGCGGTCCGGTCGCTGGGCGTGATGAAGGTCGCCGAGGTCATCAGCACCATGATTTCGGGCCATTTGTCCTTGATGTAGCGGCAAACCTCGAAGCCGTTGATGTCGGGCAATTGCACGTCCAGCAGGACCACCATCGGCCGATGCTGCTCGACGGCGCGCAAACCCTCGGCGCCGGAACGCGCCTCGACGACCTCGAAGCCGTTGCTGCGCAAGTCCCGCGATTTGATGTAACGCGAGGCGTCCTGATCGTCGACGTTGACGACGATCCGTGCCACGTCTGTCATCCCACATCACCCGGTTCCAGCGCCTGACGCAGGAAACTAGCGACGCTGTCGCGCGAAATCAAATTCTTAGCAATAACCTTGACGTTCGGGGGCAACCGCGCCCGGAGCGCCTCGTCCATGGTGAGCGAGCTCGAGACGATCACCGGTATCGCGCGGGTGCGCTCGTCGGCGGCAAGCTCGCGCAGCACGTCGAAACCATCCAGCTTCGGCATATGCAAATCCAGCACGATGGCGTCCGGCCCGTCGGCGCGCGCCCGTCGCAATCCTTCCTCGCCGTCGCTGGCCTCGATCAGGGTATAGCGCGGCTCGTTGGCGACGATCTGGCGGAAGACATAACGGAACGTGTCGTCATCATCGACCAAGAGGATGGTCTTGGGATCGAGATCGGCCGGCGGCGCGATGCGCGGGGTCTCGTCGAAGACGAGGGGGATGGTCAGGGTGAATACGGAGCCGTCTCCCGGCACGCTTTCGACCCCGACGGTGCCGCCGATCAACGCCGCCAGCGAGCGCGACAGCGGCAAGCCCAGTCCGGTCCCCTTCACCCGATCTTGCAGCCGGGACTTTATTTGAGAGAATTCCTCGAAGATGCGATCGATATCGCCGACGGCGATGCCGATGCCGGTGTCGCTGACGGCGAAGCTGACATAGCCATCCTTGAGATCGCGGCGCGCGACGACCCGGACCTCGCCCGCTTCGGTAAATTTCAGCGCGTTGGAAATCAGATTGCGCAGGATTTGCGCGACCTTGCCCTCGTCGCTCGTCAACACCGGAATGTCGTCCGCCGCTTCGAAGATCAGTTCAACCGCCGCGGTTCGCAGCGGCCGCAGCGCGCCGCGTAACGCGCCGAACATACTCTGGACCGTGAAGGACGACAGCGTGACATCGATCTTGCCGGCTTCGACCTTGGCCAGATCGAGGAGATCGTTGACCAGGTCGAGGAGGTTTTCGGCGGAGCGCCGGATGAACTCGACCTGCTTTTCCTGCTCCGGCACCAGGGCGCCGTCCACACGATCGATCAACAGCCGCGCCAAGGCGATGATCGAATTGAGCGGGGTGCGGAATTCGTGGCTCATATTCGACAGAAAATGCGACTTGAGTTCGCTGGCCTCGCGCAGCTGCTCGGCGCGGCCCTCCAGCTCGGCATAGAGCGCGACGACCCCGCGATTGGTATCGCTGAGCTCGCGGTTGAGCATCGCGGATTCGTCCTCGTGCCGGCGGATCTCCTCGAGACTCTGCAACAGCTCGCGGTTCTGCTCGCGCAGCGCCACCAGCGGGTCGGCCGATTTTTCGCGCCCCAGCACCGCCGCGATTTCCCGCACCTTCGCCGGCGTCACGGGGGCCGCGCGTTTTGGCAGGCCATGGGCAAGATCGACGACCGTGCCCTTGCCCGGCGCGGATTCGATCGTGAATTTGTCCATCAGCCGCCGCGCGCCGGCGATGCCGATGCCCATGCCACCCTGCGAGTGGAAGCGGCCCTCCAGAATCGCCGCGACATCCGCGATGCCGGGACCGTTGTCGCTCAGCCGCACGCGAAAGGTCGGGTTCGCCTCGGTCGCATCGACCGCGAATTCGGCCCGGCCGCCGCCGCCATAGGCAAAGGCGTTGCGCGCGATTTCCGAGACGGCGGTCGCGATCCGGGTCTGATCTTGCCGCTCGAAGCCGAGCAACTCGGCGATGCGCCGCGCCCGCTGTCGCACCGCGACGACATCGCCTTCGCTCTCGATCGGCAGCGTGACGATGGGCCAGCTCACGTCACGTCCATTTCCCGACGAGCACCGTCGCATCGTCGCGGTGGCGGCTGAAGTCGCGATACAACACGCCCGCGATCAGCGTCGGATGCGCCATCGCGAGTTGCGGATAGCGCGCGAGCGACACGCCGGTCGTCAGCCCGTCGGAATAAAGGATCACCAGCCCATGGCGGAAGGGATAGTCGAATGCCTGAATCCGCCGGACATTGTATCCGGCCATGCCCGGCATCGAGACCATGTGCCGGGTCTCGCCATCGACGGCGATCAGGCCCGCGACATTGCCGACGCCGGCGAATACGATTTTGCCGCCGGCGGGGTCAACGCGCGCGATCGAGATCGCGGCGCCACGGGTCGCGCGCAAGCCGCCGTGAATATAGTCGAGCAGCGTCGGCACCTGATGCCGATCGAAGCGATGGAACACGCGGATCGCCTCGCTGGACGCCTCGGCCGCGTGCGGCCCGTGTCCCAGCCCGTCAACGACACAGAGCGTGCCGATATTGCCATCGCGGGCGACCGTCCAGCCGTCGCCGCACACCGCCTCGCCGGCCATCGCGATCGACACCGCGCCGAAACGGATGGCGGGCGCCGCGCCGCCCTGCGCCGGCCGGCGCGTCGTGGCCGCGAGCCGCGCCAGAATGGCGGTGCCGATGCCCGGCGCGGAGACGATGTCGAACAACTGGGCCTTGCGAATGACCGCGCCCAGGCCCTGACCACGGCTTCCGACGCTGGAAAAACCATCGGCGACGCACGCCTGAACGTCGGCGATTCCCGGCCCCTGATCCAGCGCCAGGATTTCGATGCCCTTATCGTCGCCATCCTCGAACGGTCCGACCAGGATTTCGCCGCCGCCGCCATGCTTGATCAAATTGGTCGCGAGCTCGGTCGCCACCAGCGCGACGCGGCCAATCTCCTCTTCCTCGAAGCCGTGTTGCCGCGCGGCGGTGGCGGCGCCGCGCCGCGCCTCCGCAACCTGGGATACTTCCATGACCGGGACGGCGATCATCTCAACCTTTCCAACGGCCTATGGTCACTTTCGTCCCCACGCCGGCGGTCGAGGCGATCGCGAATTCGTTCGACAGCCGCCGGGCGCCGCCAGCCCCAACCCGAGCCCGTCGCCGGAGGAGAAGCCATCGCGCAGCGCCTGTTCTATATCGGCGATGCCCGGCCCTTTATCCTCGAACACCAGGCGCACGCCCTTGCGGGAGCCCTCATCCCGCAGCGAGACGGTGACCATGCCGCCGCCGCCATGGATGACGGTGTTGCGGGCGATTTCACTCGCCGCGGTGACGATCTTGGTCTGATCGACCAGACTCAGCCCGGCTTCGATCGCCAGCACCCGCGTATGTTGCCGAACCCTGATCACATCCTCGGAGGACCGCAAATCGAGGCGTTCAGTCTTCGCCGTCGTCATCGTCGTCCCGCGGTGTTGCGCGCGTTTTGATCAGCGCCATGCCGCGTTCGACATTCAACGCGGTCTTCACCCCGGTTAGCGACAGACCGAGTTCCACCAGCGTGATGGCCACCGCCGGACGCATGCCGACCACCACGGTATCGGCGTCGAGAATCCGCGACACGGCGGCGATATTGTCCAGCATGCGCCCGATGAAACTATCCACGATCTCCAGCGCCGAGATGTCGATCAGCACGCCCTTGGCGCCATGGGCCACGATTTTGGCGGTTAGATCCTCCTCAAGGGCGGTCGCCAGCTGGTCGTGCATATCGACCTGGACCGTGACCAGCAGCGCGTCCCCCAATTTCAATATCGGAATGCGATCCATCTCAGCCGACCCTGTCCTCGTCGAGGCTTTTCCCGTTGTCGGGGGCGGCACTCTTGAGCTTGGTTATGGCTCGTCCGGTCCGGCGCAACGCGACCTGAAAGGCATCCGCCAGCGTGGCCTTGCTGATGACGTTGAGCTCGACGCCGAGATGAACCATGGTCTGGGCGATTTGCGGACGAATGCCGCTGATGATGCAATCGGCGCCCATGAGGCGCGCCGCCGCCGTCGTTTTCAGAAGATGCTGCGCCGTCAAAGTATCGACCGTCGGCACGCCGGTAATGTCGATGATGGCGATCTCGGCGCCTTCGGTGACGATCGCCTGGAGCAAATTTTCCATCACGATCTGGGTCCGCTCGCTGTCGAGCGTACCGATTACCGGCAGGGCGAGGATGCCTTTCCACAGCTTTACGACCGGCGTCGAGAGTTCCGAAATCTCGCGCTGCTGACGCGAAATGATGCTTTCCCGACTCTTTTGATACACTTCAACGGTGTAAAGGCCGAATTGATCGAGCAACGCCGTGATCGCCCAGATCATTTGTACAATCACCGCCGGCGCCAAGCCTTTTTCGCGATTGACGACGTTGAACAACGGCTGCTTGAGCGAGAAGACAAAGGTTGCCGTCTCGCTGGGCGAGAATCCCTGCACGGCCCGCGAGCGGGAGAAATCGGCCAAAATCTCACGCGTCTCCGCGTAGCTCTCATGCCCCGCGTGGCTATTGCCGCCCGCCAGCCCGTCGCGCAGCGCATGCAGAAAACTTCGGCAGTGGGTCGCGAGTTCCCCTTCCTTCAACCGGCCGCTTTGGAGGATACCGCTGGTCTTGAGAAGATCGAGCCATTCCGGAAGAATCTTCCCCTCATTGTTGCTGACAATGTTGGCTAGCGTGCCGAGTTCGCCCGTCATTCCGTCTCCACTTGTCGATTGTCCTCGCCGACCACTAGTAGCGTGGGTGGTGACGCTTGGCAATTCGGACAGGCGAGAGCCAGCTTGTCGCGGCGGCACACAGCCGCCTTGGCCGGGCCAGCCACGCGTCTTCGCATTTTACTCTTTTCCCTCTCCCGCCCGCGAAGCGGGGGGAGAGGGTCAGGGTGAGGGGGGGCGGCAAACACGGACACGGAAGCCGCACATCGACGGCACAAAACGGGTGAGGCCGCACCAAGCGGATCCGCCCCCTCACCCTGCCCTCTCCCCCAAAATTTGGGGAGAGGGATAAGGGGCCGATCCCGAACAACGCCAAGGCGCAGACGCCAAGGTTTACGATCTTCGCGTCTTCGCGTTTTACTCTTTTCCCTCTCCCGCCCGCGAAGCGGGGGGAGAGGGAGATCTTTCGCTAAACCGGACCGCCGGGGGGTCAGGCGCCGTTCGGCACGCGGGTCACCTGATGCGCCTGGAGCTTCGGCAGCACCTCGGTGCCGAACCGCCGGATCTGCGTCAGGAACATTTCCTGCGGCATGGCGCCGCGATTCATGTTGATCAGGATGGTGCCAGCGCCGACCTTGTCGGCCTCGGCGATGATGCGATCCGCCACCTCGTTCGCCGTGCCCATGGCGGCGCCTTCGGCCTGCTTCAGCACTTCCTCCATCGTGGTCTCGCGCAGGCGCATGCTGTCGTCATGCGCGCTCGCGCGCAATTCGGTGCGCAGATGCTCGGCCGAGGATTTCTGGTAATAGCCGCCGACCTGGCTCGCCGGGACGTGGTCGAAATTGAACAGCGTATAGAAATAATGCATATAAGGGCTGTACTCGTCGAGCGCCTGCTGGCGGCTGTCGGCGACGTAAGCCTCGACACCGATATTGAGATAGTCGGGCGTGATTTGCGTGCCGCGCTTGGCGAGGCATTCCGCATAATAGCGGATGGTGTCCTCCCGCGCCGGTCCGCCAACGCCGGGCGTGATCGGAATATCGTTGGCCGCCGCCCACTCGATCGAATCCTTGGAGCCGGTGACCGGCACCCACACCGGCGGATAGGGCTGTTGCACCGGGCGCGGCCAGATCGCGATGTTCTTATAGCTGTTGAATTTTCCCTCGAAGGAGAAACTCTCCTCGGTCCAGGCGCGGCGCATGATCTCGAAGCATTCGTCGAACCGGGCGCGCGATTCATCCAGCGGCACATTCAGAATGCGATATTCGCGGGCCGCGCCGCGCGCGACGCCGCAGATGATCCGCCCGTTGGAGAGGCAGTCCAGCATCGCGATTTCCTCCGCCAGCCGCAGCGGATCGTGCAGCGGCAGCAGGTTTCCATACATTAGCAGCTTGAGCTTCTTGGTGCGCTGCGCCGCCGATGCCGCCAGCAGGTTGGGCGAGTTCATCATGCCGTAGGGCGTCGCGTGATGCTCGTTGAAGGCGACGCCGTCATAACCCAGGCGATCGAGTTCGGCCCAGGCATCGAGATGCTCGGCATAGGTCCGAACCGCCGTTTGCGGGTCGAAATATTGCTTCGTCATCGGGAACGGCAGGCGTCCATCGACTTTGAGATGATTGAGATTCTGGGCGTACTGAACCAAATCGAACACGAATACTTTCATGACCATTCCCTATCGGCGCGAATTTCGCGGGCAGTATGCCGCATGGCACGCCGACCGCGTCAACCGGATTCAGACGTGGAGATGGGCGAGGATGCGGCAGCGATCGATGGTCGCACGCATTCCTTCCAGCACGGTGCGGCCTTGATCCATGATCAGATAGCGGTCGGCGATGCGCTCGGCGAAGGCGAGATTCTGCTCGACCACGATGAACGCCGCGCCCGCCGCCTTCTTCGCGGCGATGGCCGCGTCCATGTGCAAGATGTTCTCCCACTGCACGCCCTCGCTCGGCTCGTCGAGCAGCACCAGCGGCTGGTCCTCGGCCAGCCCGCGCACGAAGGAGAGGATTTTCTTCTCGCCGCCCGAGAGGGTGCCGGCATGCTGGCCGAGGCGGCGCTCCAGAATCGGAAAGCGCGCGAAATAGGGGCGGAACGGATCGAGCCGGCGATCATCGCGCATCAGCGTCAGATTATCCCGCACCGAGAGATCGTCGAAGACCGGCCGCTCCTGCGGACAATAGGTGATGCCCGCGCGACGACGCAGCGGCGGGGCCAGCGCATCGAGGGGGCGTCCGTCGAGGCTGACGCGGCCCGCGACGCACGGCAGGAAGCCGAACAGCAGCTTCATCAGCGTGCTCTTGCCGACGCCGTTGCGGCCGAGCACGCACAACACCTCGCCCGCCGCGACGGCGCCGCCGATCCCGCGCACCACCACCGAGCCGCCATAGCCGCCGGTCACCTGCTCGAAGGCGAAGCGCGGCGCGCTCATTTCTCGGCCCCGACATAGACCGCGCGCACCGCCGCGCTGGCCTGGATGGCCGCGACATCGCCATCCGCCAGAAGGGCGCCATTGTGCAGGACGTAGACGGTCTGGGCGAGTTCCTTCACCAGCGCCATGTCATGCTCGATGATGATCACGATCGCGCCGGAAAGCTGGCGCACCGCCCAGCGGATGGCGTCGATCACCGTCGCCGTCTCGTCGGGCGACAGGCCGGCGCACGGCTCATCGAGCAGCAGGATGCGCGGCTCGGTCAGCAGCGCCATCGCCAGCTCCAGTATCTGGCGCTCGCCATGCGACAGCGCCGCCGCCGGGCGCGCCGCGTCCGCGAGGAAGGGATAGCGCAGGCGCAACTCCGCCAGCATGGGGCTGGTCCAGCGCCGCAGCCTTGGGTCGAGCAGCGCCAGCGCCGAGGCGCGCCCACTCCACAGCGCAATGGCGAGATTGTCCGCGATGGCGAGGTCGGGAAAGACGCTGGGGATCTGGAGCTTCCGCGCGATCCCGCGGCGGGTGACGCGATGGGGTTGCAGCCCCGTTACCGCGGCCCCGTCGAGCGTGACCTTGCCGGCGGCGGCATCGAGCTCGCCGCTCACCAGATTGAACATCGAGGTCTTGCCCGCGCCGTTCGGCCCGATGACGCAGAAGACGCCGGCCCGATCGAAGGTGAGCGACAGGCCATCGAGCAGCGTGACCTCGCC
>Ga0208357_1000276_pt1 | contig 41971 bp, 58 predicted proteins | sample NGESurdeep092012_6_FD_184487 | JGI IMG/M metagenome (GOLD analysis project Ga0208357, IMG submission 184487) | Arctic peat soil microbial communities from Barrow, Alaska - NGEE Surface sample F52-2 deep-092012 (SPAdes) | ecosystem: Environmental > Terrestrial > Soil > Wetlands > Peat ...
GCTCGAACACTACCCGAAGGTTCCGGACGGCGATCGCATCAAGATCGCGGAAGAGCTCAAGAAGTTCGTCGGGCAGGAATTGAACGTCAAGATCATCGACGTCAACCCGCGCACGAATAAAGTGATCGTCTCCGAGCGTGAAGTGCTCTCGGCGAACGTCAAAGAATTGCTCGGCGCCTACACCGTCGGCCAGATCGTTGACTGCATGGTGTCCGGCACCGCCGACTTCGGCGTGTTCGTACGCTTCACCGACAATCCGCAGATTGAGGGTATGATCCACATCTCAGAACTCGATTACAAATTGATCGACAACCCGAAGGAGCTCGTCAAAGTGAATGATCCGCTCAAAGCAAAGATCATCGATATCAAGGAAGGCCGCGTCTTCCTTTCGCTCAAGGCGCTCAAAGAGGATCCATGGGTTAAGGCCGGCAACATGTTCAAGCCGGGCGAGACCGTCCAGGGCAAGGTCTACAAGTTCAATCCGTTCGGCGCAGTGGTCGCTCTCGACGGCGACCTCCAGGGCATGGTGCACATCTCCGAGTTCGGCGGTCAGGATGAGATGAAGAAAGCGCTCATCGTTGGTGAGAGCTATCCGTTCGTAGTGGACCAGGTGAAGCAGGAGGAGAAGAGGATCACGTTGAAGACGAAGAAATAAAAAAACAGCCCTTCGGGGCTGTTTTTTTATCGGCGGATAGAGTGTTTACTTATCAACAAAAATCCGATATTCTAAGACCTGAATTCATGCCGGATTAGCTCATCGGTAGAGCGCTGCCCTGAAGAGGCAGGCGTGCCCAGTTCGACTCTGGGATCCGGCACCACAAAAAATTAGAGGTTTATTTTTATTCCCTCGATCCATCCCATGACCTTGTAAAAAAGATCCGTACTATTAATTCTGATTTGAATAACACCGTGGGGCAGACGGTCGAAAGGACGCTTTCCCATACTCGACCTACTAAGACCGACGTGCGTTTTTGTAAAATTATCTTTCGGGATACCTATAGGAGTCAGCTCTTTCTGAATATCGGTATATGTTTTGCCTTGTAAGCGAAGGCGTAATGCTTTTTGTTTATCAAGCCGCGTCATGCATGGAGCATAGCAGATGCACATTAAAAAATGATTAAATCTCTACTCTTGTGCCCCTTCATGGTCTCGGATTTATAGGAGTGAGACCCCATAAGCGTCCTTGAAGATCTCTTCCAATTTCTCTTTGAGGCCTCTCGGTCAGGAGCTATAAAAATAGTATAGGAGATATTAAGGGGTCTTTCTAGAGATTGGGCATCTCGGTCAGTAACCTCGGAATGTTACAAATGTGACACTTTTTTGAGATTTCGAGGTGTCACTTTTTCGGCTTTACAACTGGTTTTGAGAAAAATTTATAAGGATTAAGGCCAAGACGTTTCAGATCGTCGTGCAGCAGAACCATGCCCCGCCATCCCAACGGATGGCATTCTGAAAATGGTTTGCTGGAATCACATAGGCACGCCTTGCGACCCTTCGGTTCTACAAAATGTGCTCGATATTTCCGCCAGTTTGGGTTGTCTCTAAAAGAAGGCAGGATCAGTTCCAAGGAATCCTTTGTATGCGGTTCTGTTTCTTCCGTGTAACGTTCGAGAATGCCGAGCACTCCATGGGCGTATTCTCGCCAAGGCCACCGACCATGTTCTTCAAAATAACTGAGTCCATAAAAGTATGGTATGACCAAATTTTCAATAAAGAAAACTATATCCGATCCGGGCGGAAACTTTATCTTTTCTTCTTGCTTCACACATAAGCATGCCCCGTTTTGCGTACTCCAATGAGCGTCTAAGACGTTTTTGTTATGCTTCGCTGCGGCTTTAACGGCGCGCCCGCCCAATTCGGAGACATGGGGAAATTGATTTGGATAAGCCGCAGGAACGCCTATACCAATATCGTGACTGTCGATGATTCGATAGTCACGATATACATGATCGAACTCTAGAATTCCCTTCCAAACCCCAGGCGAAAGATATTCCAGTTTCGGGAAGCGGCTTTTTACGGCAGCAATTTCTTCCGGGGTAAATTCATAAAAAATCATATCCCATAGCTATTGCGCCCATTGGCCGGAAGGATTGCGAATAACGGAAGGGCCAGTCGATGGCGGTGCGGAAAACTTCATCGGCTCATCGTTATTTTCACGAAAGACCCTCTTCCAGTCCGAGACGTCGTCGGATTCCGATATCTTGCCGACCGCCTCCTCTGCCGCCTTCACGACCATCACGCGGTGCGATGAACTGATGAGTTGCGATATGTCGTTATTTGAGTTCGCGGGATCTTCAAGGTGTAATTCACCGAATTGATCTTTCATTGCCTCCATAACTTCAATGAACGCCGCCTTGGGATTATTTTTATTACTGGATCCATCCAACGCCTTAACAACAAAGAGTTCGAGTACGAATGTTTTGACGTGAAGATTATTCCGGCAGTTCCAAAGCTTTATGAGGCGTATGGTATCCACGCATCCGCTGTCCGCGACGTGCTCGATGTGCGTCTTGAGGTTGGTCTGCATCCGTTCCTTGTCGCCGTAAGCGACATGGATGAAGACGTCCTTGCTGTCCTCAATGAAGCGTCCAGGCACAACGTCTATGTGATAGTTGTGCGGCGTAGACGAATCCTTAAGGTTGGTTATCCTCTCGGCCGATGCCTTATCTTCCATGACGTATTTCTTGCTTAGATGATCCGATACGTCGTCGCGAATTTCTTTGAGCGTACGAGTGTCGTCGCTCGGAAAGTAACAAACGATGTCGAGGTCGTAGCTCTCGCGTATCATTGTGCCTTTCGCGTGGGAACCGGCATATTTGATAACCGGCGCATCGCCGAACTCCTCGCAAAGAAAATCGGTTACTTCTTTTTTGTGTTCCGCCAGCGCGTCTTCCTGATCCGTGGACAGATCTTGGGAAGTGAGCAGTCCTTCTAAAAATTCTTTTATAGTCATGTTGATTAGTTAATAAATGGTTAATATTTGCTGAAACCCTCCTTGATCTCTTTCGTGGTCATACACGGTCATCGCCGGATCAGCTTTCGGTAGGAGCTCCCTCCCGCAAACAACGGCAACCGGAGCGGGAATTGCCGGAAAGAGATGCAGCATCACATCACCTCCGTGCCGATCTCTGATTTGGCTCAGGAGGCCTCGGTACGTCTCTCGAAATTTCTGAAGCTGCGAGCTTCGGGTTAGAAACCCAGGGTTAGGAGTGTCGATGAATATTTCGTAGAGATGGGGCTTTTGCTTGAACAGCCGATAAACCTCTTCCTCATGAATCTTCCCGCTTAAAGAAAGAACGACTGCAATATTCTTCTCGTCTTCTCCGGGCAGTTCGCGAACTTGATATTCGAACACTTCCTCCGTTTCGGGCTTCCATTTCCAGTCCTCGGTATCGCGATGTCTCTGGTAGATGTCTGCGGAAACACTATTGCCGATTGCGCGACCCATATGAATTAGAAGTGGGATCGGACCCAGCGCGAACACCGAGATATGGTCTGGGCGCGGCCTGTCGTTTCCGGCGGCAAGGTCACGGCTAACCTGAGCGGTGATCTCGGTCGCAAAGGAAGTCCAGTAGTCCGCCGCGCCGCGACCGGGGCGGTTCGTATAATCCATTAAAATTCCCCGGTCATCGGCGGGAAACCTAGGAAGGATGGCGCTATGAGCTTGCGGTAGCCCTACTTGCACGGCACGGTCGCCGATGTTCGCCATAAACCGCAACACCGTAGTCGTCATTTCCGGTTGAAGTTCGGTTTGTCGCCGGATCCTATCCTCGTGCGCTTGCTTATAACGTTGTAAATCTTCAAGCGAATATTCCGTCTGGTGTTTTCCGTCGATCAGTTTTGAATGAAGCAGACAAACCAGCATCAAATTATTAAAATCGGTCGCTTGTTTCGGGGAACGAATCTCGTCACCGCGCGGACCATTGGGACTTGCCGCGACGAGATGAGCCATATGGGCAAAGTTATCCTCCTGAAGCGTAAGGCCGTCACGCCAGACGTATTTGTTGCATCCCGGAAATTCACATCGGCCTCCCGAGAGGACCCAAAGCTTCAATTTTATGTTGTCGGGTATACCCGGACGGTTCTTACTCATATAGTATTTTTCGGAAACACGGCATCCACGACTCCTTGGATCATGAAATCGTCGGACAGCACGATGGGTTTATATTCTTTTTTTGTAGAATGCGGCTTCAGAACAATGACGTCGTCTCCGTAATGGATATGCTTCACTGTCGCGTCATCATTGATAAGTGCAACCACTTTTTCTCCTTCCTCTGCGGTGGATTCTTGCCGGACGAGAAGAAGATCGCCGTTATCGATGCCGGATTTGTTCATGCTCGAACCCGTAGCGCGGAGAAGAAAATACGTATGGTTCGGCTTCGCAATGCGAGTGGAGATCGGGATGAACGCTTCGACATCCTGCTCGGCAAGTGTGGGCGAGCCACAAGCAACCGATCCCACAAGCGGGACATCTACCGTCCGCTCCGACATGGGGGCTTTGTTGGGCGAGAGCTTGATGACGCCGTTTATATAGGAAATAAAGCCTCGTTTCTTGAGCCGTTCAAGCATGAGCTGAACGGAACGTGGCGAGGCATAGCCCACGGCTTTTCCAATCTCCCGGAGAGATGGCGTCGTTCCTGAATGCATAATTTGGTTCCGAAGGAAGGCATAGCCTCGAAGGTCGTTTTTGTCGGTGGTATTCATTGGAGGTAAGTATAAGGGATTGTCCACATCTGTCAACTATGCTAAAATGCCGTCATGGCAGAGCCAAAGAAATTTAAATTCAAAGTCGCGCGGCGTATATACGACAGGAACTATTACAAGGCGCAAGCCATGCTTCACGATCCATGGTTCGTGGAAAAAGCGAACTGGCTCACAAAACGTTTCGCCGAGGTTGGCTGCCCTCTCCCCAAGCGGCCGTTCAAAATGTATAAGGACTACCTCGCGTGGAACGACCGTTACTGGAAGCGTCACGAAGAAATGGAAAAAAGCGAAAAATTTCTGGAAGCGAAGCAACGGATAACGGGAGGAAAAGCAATCATGTCCGCGGAAGAGTTTTATGCGCTTGAAGATTTCAGAAAGGTATTTTTGCCGCCCATATACGGCCAGATTTTCAAGGAGATTCTGGAACATTTTAAAATCAACCGCGAGGATAAGGGCTTTAACCATTTCCTCGAATTCTATTTCTTCTTCGGGCAAAAATATTACTATACGTCGCCGTTTTCGGTGATATCGAAGCGCAACGAGGAGACGAATGAGATGGAGTTATTTTTACATATCCATGGCTACACGAAAAAGGAAGATATCGTGCGTCACTGGAATTGGGTTGCCGCCGACCAAAAATATCTCAAGGATTTCGTCGGCAAAAACAAAGCGTGGAAAACGTTTGATCGCGACATTGAAATTTACGGCGTCTATAAGCAGCTCAACGCACTAATGGGAACGCGTTGAAATTTTTTACCGATTCGTTCAGCATAGGCATCAAGTGCATTTTCAGAGAACGACTGTTTAGATAAAAGAGAAAGGTCATCAAAGCGGGAAAGATAATCGGCAAACGGGATATCGAAAAGCAGTTTATTATGAAGCGAGCTTTTAACATCCTGCGCGTTGAAGACGAGAGCGGTTACTGGTACAACAAACTTCTCATTACCATAGTTCGTCATCGGGCTTGGCACGACGAGTTCGGTCTGCGGACATTGGAAGAGATAGCAATTCTCCTCTGGCGCTGTCTGCGACTCCAGCATCAAGCCAACCTCGACCAACTGGTGGCTGGCACCCACAAAACGATCCGCAAAAGAACCTTCCGCCGTAGGACGAGGCGACTCCTCAAAAACCATTTTCATAACGTCGACCCTGGAATTCTCCGGGGTCGTTTTCTGGAGAAAATCAAAAAATTCTTCTTATTGTCGGGATGCAGGGAATTGAACCCTGTCTAACTGCTCCCAAAGCAGTCGTACTACCGGTATACGACATCCCGTCGCGTCCCTTTAAAGTATCTTACTTTTGGTTTAGAATCAATGCGACGAAAGAAACGCGGCGTTATGTCGCGATCGCCCTTGTAGCTTAATGGATAAAGCAGGACTCTTCTAAGGTCTTGATGTAGGTTCGATTCCTACCGGGGGCACAACGCAGTGAGACCGACCATGAGGCTTAAGCGCTACGTTCTTTAAAGTGCGTCAAGGCGACGCGCGTTATATGAGAATTTTCACAGAATGGACGGCGATCTCCCGCGATAGCTAGCCGTGGCTCGCTCTGAGCCATTTATCTTGAAGTTCGTCGGCGCGTTTTCGTAGGGCATGAATCTTAGCGGCGGGTGACAAAAGCTACGGCGCCGAGAAGCAGAAATGCTGGCCATGCGGCGAGGAAAATTCCCCAGAACATGACCACCGTCATCCACAAGCCTTCGACTATGGCTTTGCCAAACAATTGCCCGATTTGGGCTGCGAATTGTGTTGAATTTGGCATATAATTTATTTACTGCCTTTCGGCGATTTGTATTCCTGTGCTTTAGAGGAGATCGACGTTTTATTTTTTCTCTTCTCATGGCGCAGGTAGGCTACCCTTGTATTTTACAACCAGTCGTTATAACATGACAAGGAATAAGTTATAACAAATGGTGTTCACAATAACATAATGTAATTCTACGAAACCCGTTATCCCCAAACCCTTCATGCGAAAATCACTAAAGAGCGGTAAACTTAAAGCAGAAGCGCAGGATCCGAAGGAAAAGGCCACGGAAGAATTGCGCTGTGAAATTGGTAAGAAAATACAGGAGATACGGAAGGCATCCGGACTCACCGCTCTGAAGGTATCAGAGGAGCTGAACATCAGCCGGGAAGCCCTCACTCAAATTGAAACCGGACGCAACAACGTGAACGCCACGATGCTCTGGAAATTAGCGAATCTCCTCGGGTGCGAAGTTAGTGCGTTTTTTCCGCCCGTGACAAAAGATTACGCTTATACCACCGTTGATGCAGCGAAGGTTAAAAAAATCAACGAGCGTGCAGCCGAGTGGGCAAAAACCATTTTTACCAAAAAAGAAAATCATGAACGCTAACGAAATAGAACTTAAGGCCCAGGAGATATTGGGTGATTTGAATTTAAGTGCCATCCCGGTTCGCGTGGAGGAGGTGGCGAAGAAGCATGGCATTCAAATCAGCGATGCGCCGAGTAAAGAATTTTCGGGAATTTTAATACGTAAAGATGGCAAATCATTGCTTGGGGTAAATAGCAGCGAGTCCGAAGCGCGGCAACGATTTACTATTGCTCATGAACTTGGACATTATTTTTTACACAGTAATCGGGACGTTTTTGTTGAATTTGTTGAACATCGGGAAACAAGCAAGCCGGGTAAAAAAGATAGAAAGCCACGAGATCTAAAGGAAACGCAAGCAAATGTATTCGCCGCGGCACTACTAATGCCGAGAGAGCAGCTCGAAAAAGATTTTATATCAATCACAAAGAACGGAATTTTAGACGATCATCATCTTGAGATTCTGGCTGAAAAATACGACGTAAGTCCAATGGCCATGAATTTTCGCATTCTCAATCTGAAGCTACCCCAAGGTTAGTACTCGTGGTTTTTGGAATAGGCTACCTTAACCCTCGCCAAAGCGCCTCTGTAGAGGCAGAAGGATTTGAAGCGATCCATTAGACGATCTTCACTTCCTTCTTCGCCAGCGTTATCTTGCTGCGTAAGCAGGAAAGCAGTTCCCGCTTTGCGAGGATCGTCCCGTCCCGTAGGACATACTTCGCATAGTTTCGTACGTCGATGTCGCCGACTTTGACGGCTTTGCTTTTCGTGCCGAGCAGCCCCGACTCGAATTTTTTGTGCTGTTCGATTTCGACTTTGATCCGCTCCTTCATACCGATCTCGTCGAGATGGATTTCATCCATCAGCTTCGCGAGCTGTTCGATCAGCTCCTCTTCCCGCATGTAGCCGGATTTGCAGTTCTTGTCTTGGAACCTGCAGCATCCGTAATAGACGTATCGGTGGACGCCGCCATTTTTTAGCTTTTTGAATTTCTCGTCCGCCGTGACGCCCGATCCGCACAGTCCGCAGGTGATCAGCTTTGTGAAGGCGAATTCTTTTGTCTCGCCCCGCGCGGCATAATTTGCCATCTTCTCCTGAACCTGATCGAACAATTCCTTAGTGATGATGGGTGTATGCTTGCCGACATACCACTGACCTCCGCCTTTCGGATATTCGAAGGAACCATAGTAGAAAGGATTTCGTAAGGTGATATAGATATTACTGATCGTAAGGGGCTTTCCGCTTCTGACCCTGAACTTCGCCTCGTCTTTGAGCCATGCATGTAATCGTCGCCCGCTCATATTTTCATAGGCTACGTTTTCAAACATCTTCTTAATCATGGGTGCACGATGCGGATCAATCTCTACGACACAACTCTTTTCTTTGCTCGTGCTATTCAAGTAGCCGGTCGGTGCCGTACACGGCCATACCGGCCGTTGTCCCGCCTCCTTCGCAGAGTGGCTTTCCTTCTTGATTTCGACAACCTCAAGATGGTCACGCTCCGCCATACTGAGCATTTCCTTGATCTGGCTATCTATGGAGAGGATCTGCTGCTCCTCGGATTCCGTTGATTTTCTTGCATACAAAACATATTTGACCTTTATGGGGGCTTGTACCTCTTTCGCCATAGCCCCGACTGGCGCTTGCGTTTGGTTTGTCATAACTCAATTGATGACGCGAACCCTCAAGCGAGTCCAGGCGGGGTGGATCTCCACATCAGGCGACGAAGCCCCGAAAAAGTCCAGCTCGCTTAATTATTTTCAATAATCATCGGGCTATGCTATGCTTCACCTAACAATTTAATAAGAGTCGCCTAACCCATCAAATCTTGATGGCACGGCGCAATAAAACTATCCCTAGTAGAGAGCTCGTCACCAGAGCAACTAGGGATAGTCATATCTTGAAAGAGATATGGGTGCCGCAAGGCATCGCTGGCGGCGAGCTTTGTGTTTTCCGCCAGCGGCATAAAAACTATCCCTAGTATGCCGGATCAAACAAACACAATCGCCAAAGATCGAGTTAAGGATCTTGTACTAAAATACAAGGCCGAGGTCGCTTCGGGTGGCTTCAAAAAATACACCGAGGAAGATATAAAGAAGGGATTCATCGAGCCCCTTTTTAAAGCACTAGGTTGGAACATCGAAGAACGCAATGAGGTTTCGACTGAGGAATCTATCAAGTCGTCCGGGAGGGTTGATTACGGATTTTACCTGAACGATTCGCAACACACGATCGACCGAGTTCGATCCGAAGATGATCGCGAGATTGTTGTCTTCGGTCAATATTCGGATGATCGAATGTTCATCGTCGACACAATGGAGCAGGCGGGCTTTCCTACACTTCCGGTTCGACACCTGATCGCGCTCGGCTTTCAAGCTCATGATCCTCAATCCTCCTTGAAAATGTAAATCTGCGCTTCCTAATTTGATTATAGAACATCTTTTCGGGAAAACCTGTGCATAAGCCCCATCTTCCTGTGGATAGCGAGGATACGGATTGCAAACCTCCCCTCTTTTCGCTACCATTCTCTTCAATAGCATTGGACGCGCGCTTAGCTCAGCGGTAGAGCAACTCGTTTACACCGAGTGGGCCGGGGGTTCAACTCCCTCAGCGCGCACATCACTGCACAAGAAAAGTGCCGTCCATATAGGGAGCGGCACCAAGAACTGAGATGGGGATGCTGTGATAAATCAGCGAGCGACGATCCCTATCGCCGCGAGCGATTCTTTCATCTGCGCGGCAACGATATCACGCCTCCACTGCGTATCCTTCCAGGCAGGTATTCCTTCCTGGGAAACCAGGATTTCCACCACTATTTCAAATTTTTCTTTCGCCACCGGGCCCGTGTGAGAGGAACAAAGCGCCCAGTGCTCCAACACTTGGTCTGCGAAACACTGGTCCGCCATAGAGCGCCTGAATTGTTCAACGCCCATCCCATTAATGAGTCCGCATAGCGCCTCATTTGATTCGGCATTCACGTGTGGACCCTCCTAAAAGAATTATCTCCCCACAGGAGCTCAACGTCAATCGTTCAGTGTGCAAAAGTTCTCGAACAGTTTTGCTACGAGCACCGGGCCGGTGCCGCCGGGGGTTTTGGTGTAGCGGATATTCTTCTCGTCCACGCCTGCCGGATCGAAATCGCCGGTGGATTTACCATCCGTAGTGCGGTTGAAGCCAAAGTCGATGACGATCGCGCCCTCTTTTAAATGGTGCGTACTAAAAAGGTTTGCGTGGCCGGCACCCGAGATCACGATGTCTGCGTCGCCAAGTTTGTTGTGAATATTCTTAACGCTCGCATCCAAGACCACAAGTTCAGCCACGCGGTTCTGCAGCCAGAATCCCACCGGCTTGCCGATCAAAAATCCTGCGCCTATGACGACCGCTTTCAAATCGCGTAACGCGCCCGGTTCGTCCGCAAGCTCGCGATGTTCGCGCCGCAATATTTCTTCCACGGTAGCCACGGACGGCGGCGCAATCTTCCCGCGCTCCGTATAAAAGGCGCCGAGCGCGGCCTCGCTCAGGCAGTCAACATCTTTTTCTTTCGGGATCGCGTTCAAAACATAATAACGATTGATCACCTCCGGCAACGGCAATTGCACGATGAACGCGCCGCATGTTTTCGGCGCAGCGAGCCGGCCAATCTCCGCGCGGAGCTCGTCCGTCGTGATCGTGAGCGGGAGCTGGTGCAGGCGGAACTCGATGCCGAGCTCGCGCGCCACGCGCTCTTTCTGCTTCAAAAAATTGAGTGATGCGGGGTCGTCGCCCACAAGCGCCGCGCCAAAGAACTTCCCGGCGCCGGATTTCGGTCGCGCGCGCAGTCGCTCTATTATATTGTCCGCGATCGTTTTGCCGTCGATGATCATATCCCCTTGAGTATAGCAGTATAGTTTATTTATTATCGCCGCTCGCCCACAAATATCGCGAGCCCAAGCTGCGATATGGCTTCCATTTTGCGGTGATCTTTTCCGCTTGCGCCGGCGTCGGCGGCTTCTTCATCTTGTACAGACGTTGCAGCGCGTTTCGCAGGCCGAGGTCGCCGTACGAGAACACGTCGTCGCGCCGCAGTGAGAAAATCAAAAACATTTCCGCGGTCCAGCGGCCGATCCCCTTCACCGCCACGAGGTGCTCGACCACTTCTTCGTCGCTCATTTTATCCATATGCTTGAAATCGAGCGTGCCGTCGAGTGTTTTCTTTGCAAGGTCTTTAATGAAGCTCACTTTCATGCGCGACAGGCCGCACTTGCGCATTTTGGGCACTGGCATTTTGAGGATCTCACGCGGCGTGGGGAATTTGCGGCCCGGCGTGAGCGCCACGAAACGCTTGAAGATCGTGTCTGCGGCTTTGATGGAAAGCTGCTGGCTCACGATCGCTTCCACGAGCGCCTCGAACGGCCCGCGGGTGACGGTGATCTCGCGCAGCTTCACTCCCTCTATTACTATCTTCAAGCGGGGGTCGCTCTTTTTAAGATGGGCGATCTTTTTATGATGCGCGGTGGGCATAGTGTTGTTTCTATTCTATTCGATCCCCGGCACGGGAAATCGCAACGAGAATTTTTTGATCTTCTCCCGAATCGCGGCGAGCGCTGCCTCGTCCTCTCGATGCATGAGCGTCTCGTCCAAGAGATCGGCCACCGTCTTCATGTCGTCCAAGCCGCACCCGCGCGTGGTGAGCGCCGGCGTTCCTAGCCGGATGCCCGACGGATCGAGCGGTTTGCGCGGGTCGAACGGGATCATATTCTTGTTGATCGAGATACCAACTTTTTCGAGCGCCTTCTCCGCTTCCTTGCCAGTGATGTTCTTGCTGCCAAATACGTCCACGAGCATCAGGTGATTATCCGTGCCGCCGGAGATGATCCGGTAGCCCTTCGCAGCGAGCGCGGTCGCAAGCGCACGAGCGTTCGCGATCACGTTCTTCGAATACTCCGCGAACTCGGGCTTGAGCGCCTCGCCATATGCGATCGCTTTCGCGGCGTTGATGTGGTCATGCGGCCCGCCCTGCACGCCAGGGAACACTGCTTTGTCGATCGCCGACGCGAATTGCTCGCGGCACATGATCATCGCCCCGCGCGGCCCGCGCAACGTTTTGTGTGTGGTCGTCGAGACGACATCGCAGAACGGGATCGGATTCTCAAGCTGCTTTCCCGCGATCAGTCCCGCAATGTGTGCGATGTCGGCAAAGAGGAACGCCCCGCACTTGTCCGCAATCGCGCGGAATCGCTCCCAGTCGAGCGAGCGTGAGTAAGCAGAGAATCCCGCGAGGATCATCTTCGGCTTTTCCCGCATCGCGATCGCCTCAACCTCGTCCATGTCAATGCGCTCGGTCTGCTTGTCCACTAAGTACGGGATAATAGTGTAAAGCTTTCCGGAAAAGTTCAGCGGGTGTCCGTGCGAAAGATGTCCGCCCTGGTCAAGCGAAAATCCAAGTACCTTATCGCCCGGGTTAAGCAGCGCCATGTAGACAGCCAGGTTCGCCGGCGATCCGGAGAGCGGTTGCACATTCACGTGCTCTGCGCCGAACAATTCCTTCGCGCGCTCGATCGCCAGATTCTCCGCCTGGTCGATGATCTCATTGCCGCCGTAGTAGCGCTTGCCCGGATATCCTTCACTATATTTATTGGTGAGGATGGAGCCCATCGCCGTAAGCACGGCAGTCGAAACGTAATTCTCGCTCGCGATCAGTTCGATGCCCTCTTTTTGCCGCTGCTCCTCGCGCTTGATGATCTCATACACGCGCGGATCTTCTTTTTGTATCGCAGAATAATTCATGGAATTTTAATGATTGGCTAAGTTAATATATTCAACCGGGCCGTTTGAGTGCTAGATCATGACATAATCATACTCCCAAAATGTTGAAAAAACAGCCGAATCCGTGTACATTAAGGGTGCGGATGAGCCGCCCGCGCCGGGCGGCGAAATCTATAATGGACCGCTTGGCGATCATGATGGTGCCTATAGCTTAATGGTAAAGCTCCGCTCTGTGGCAGCGGCAATACGGGTTCAATTCCCGTTAGGCACCCTACCCTTAATGGGAAATAGAACCTCAACAATTTCCAATTCTCTTCATTTGCAATACATGGCGATGACCCATTTATAAAACTTACCGTCTGCTCGGTTAAACCCGCTTGCAAACCAAGTAATTTACTGAAATAATATCTCCATTCATGGAAGCCGAATCCGAAAAAGAAATTTTAGCGCGGCGGAAGGAAATCGAGAAAGGGCTTTCGGACATGCTGAAAGAAACCGGCAGTGATTTTACTTTAAAGGATATTAAGGACGTAATTTATAATGAGGAGGGGCAAGACGATCTGACGAAAATCATCGCGATGTTTGATCGTGGTGGAGACACGGCCGAAATCGAAAATATCCTTGAGGTGGCGGGCGATGCCTGGAATTATTTTCCGCATAAAATCATTGGCGTGATCTCCCCGGCCGAAGCAATACTGAAGTATCGAAAAAATAGCTGAACGGCATCCTATACGGGTGCCGTTCTTACTTTTCTTTCCGTTCCACAATCGCGTACCCCGCAAGGACCGCGTCGCAGATGAAATCCTCCAATAGAGTGAGGTCATCCTTTGTCTGTGCTTTGTTAAGATATGCAATATACAACCGACGGTTCTCCTGCAAGATGACGGCGGGCGACAGATTCTCACGCAATGCCATGCCGTTCATGAGGAGCCTCCCGATGCGACCGTTGCCATCGCCAAACGGATGAATCGTTTCGAAGCGAGCGTGGACGAAAGCTACATGGCGAATAGCATCTTCTGCGGTTTCTTTTTTGTTGACATCCGCCATCAGCATCTTCATGAGATCCGGCACCTTCACGTAATTCGCCGTCGGGACACTCGCACCAGCGATGCGCACCCCGTGATTGCGATACCCTCCGGCATCGGGGCGGATGGCGTTCATTAAAATACTATGCAGCTTCATCACGAGCGCTTCGTCGATCTTTTTCCTATCTTTTATGTAGCCGAAAAGGTATTCCAAAGCGGCTTGATGATTCTTTACTTCAAGCTGTTCGATGATGCTCTTATCTGGCAAAGCCGCGCCTTGGAACATGATGGCCGCCGTCTCGCCTTCCGACAGCGTGCTTCCTTCGATCCGGTTCGAGTGGTACGTGAGCGAGAGATAAAATTGATCACGGATGTCGGGGTTATCCAGAATCATCTTCAAAATGCGGGGGTGCCGCTTTTGTTTCTCGCGAATAATCCCCTGTTTTGCCTCAAGCACGCTCTCTGGCACCTGTTTCTCGCCAGAATACTCTTTGTAAAGTTCGCCGATTCTTTCGAGCGTCTTCGGGTGTGGGGTGGCCTTGTCATTCATCCATCGATTGAGCGCGACAAAGGTAACCCCGAGGCGGTTCGCCAACTGAGTCTGCGTTAGCCCTGAAAGTTTCAGGAGAAGTTGAAGTTTTTGTTTTGGAGTCATAGACCGATAATACTAAACTATATATAGTTTGTCAAAACATGGCTTCCATATATAGTTTATGCTCCGATAGCGGTTCTGACTTCCTTCACCAAGGCACCCGGCGAATTATAGGCATTCTTGCTAGAATGTATAAATGAATACTTTGACTTTCTATGCATCTCTCTCAAATTGGCTTTGGGGAATTATGCTCATTGTGTGGTTAGCGTTAACCTTCACTAATAAGCGCACCGCTAAGCGAGAAGGGTTATTCGGCCAATTAATCGTGCTCATTTTCTTATTTATTGGATTTGCGTTTGTATTCGATCCCAATATATCATTTCTTATTTTCCGTTATTCTTTTACCGTAACCCCATTCATCGGCTGGGCTGGCGTTTTCATCACTGCTTGCGGTGTAGCGCTAGCTATTTGGGCAAGATTTATTATCGGCAGAAACTGGAGTGGTGCGGAAATAACCTTAAAAAAAGATCACAAATTAGTAACCGCTGGCGCATATGGCATCGTTCGCCATCCTATTTATACAGGAATTTTATTATCTGCCATTGGTACGATGATAGCAAAAGGGACTCCGGGTGATCTTATTGGAATTGCGTTTCTTTTATTTGCATTTCTCATAAGAATTCCCAAAGAAGAAAGGTTTATGAAAGAACAGTTTCCCGCTGAATATCCGTCGTATATGAGCAGGGTTAAAACCTTGATTCCATTCGTATGGTAGTTTTGAGTGTTAATATGTTCATCGTATCCCCGTATCACAATTGATAACAATATTCTGCGATCCTCCCGCGCTGACCTGAACCTGCACATTGGCGCAACGAGGATATACCAGCCCGCTTCCGGCATGGATTACATATGCGCCGGGAGCAAGCGATAAAACGAAGATGCCCGAAGCATCGCTCGCGGTGTTCTTGTAGGGAGTGGCAGTATCGGTCGCCTTGAACGCCACGACAGTCGTTTGATATGGCTTTGCCGCACAGAGTGGATCGGGAGGGTTACGCTCAACGGGACATGTCGGCCCAAGAAGTAACTGCCCATGGATTGTCCCTACCAATCCATGCGTTGATGTGGCTGGCGAAAGATTTACTACGGTTATATGGATGAGATAATCCGAAATGCCCACTACGCCACTCTTCGATCCGATATCAACGGTACCGGTTGAACCATAAGAGCTCGAAGCGAGATCGAATTCAAAATAATAAGACCAGCAACCAGGCTTACTCTGTGCACCAAGCGCATATCCGTATTGACCACCGTTCGAGATATAGTTCGCATTTGCGCCATGCGATGTTATGTCCAGATTGATGTCGGGATAGATGTCTTTTGGTATGTTGATGAATATCCGTGACGTTTCCGTGGCATTCTCCATTACTCCATTAGGCAAAGAATCGCATGCGGAAAGACGATCCTGCAGGTTGATACTCGCTTGAGGATTTTGTTTTGGAATATAAAAAGCGGCAACGATTGCTATAATGGCTATCACAATCACCGCACCGATAATGCTGTTTTTAATCACCCCATCATTATATCCCTATCCCTCAAACCAGGTTCTGACATCGTGGACTAAGGCACCCGGCGTTCTATATCCCATATTTTAATTGAGTTTATATTTTGAGACCCTAACGGGAATCAAAATTTTGTTACATAATGATGATTATGAAAACGAAATTGCGAATTCTTTTTTGGATTACTATTAGCAACTATATAGTCCAGATCCCTTACGATTTATACCTCTATCATACGCTTGCTTCCAGTTTGCCCGGGTTCCTGCTCCTGGCTGCAACTTTTTTATTGTTCATAATTCCTTATATTCTTTTTAAAAAAAGCGCGAAGGTTGGCTATGTCGGAATGATCATTTTTCTCTCAATTGAATTTTTATTCTATATTTCGAATTTACTTTTTTCGATGGTCAATGGATACCCTCCTTTCTTCCAATTAGGGAATCCTGACCCGATTTTATTCGGGGCATTTCTTATCGGATATATCAATCTTTTTGCCTCGGGATACTTCCTGTATTATTTTTCAAAACATTCTCCAAATAAAAAGTGAAGCTCCTTCTACCTACCCGTTGCTTTTAGTAATTCGCGTGGATCGAAATATACTTTGATAGCGATGATTTTTCCATCTCGAGCTTCTATCCAATCAGCCTCTTTCAAGGTGACAATTCCCGCTGGTGTTTCAACGTTAATTTCGTAAAATGAAGCTACTGCAGAATCTGCCGTAAATTGCTTTAATAAAGCATACGTCTTCTTTGTCTGCAACCACCGCTCAAATCCATTTACAAATTCCTCCTTGCCGGAGGCTTTAAAAAGAGGGCCGTTAAAAATGATATCGTCCGCTATAATATCCGATAGTCCTTCATTATTGCCGCTCACGATGATTTTATTAAGTTTTTGCACTAATTCTAATGTGTTCATATAAGAATTATATCAAAATCGGATGTGGCTAGCATTACTTATTATTCAAAACAGGTTCTGACATCCTTCACCCACGCACTTTTATATCGATCCTGAAATCCTCGGCAATTATATCTTTTTCAAAATCTTGGCGATCTGCTCTCTGAACATCGGGAGGTCTTCTTGGATGGTTTTCCACAGAATTTCTTCATCCACGCCAAAATACTCGTGGATGACCTTGTTCCTCATCCCTATCATCTTTTCCCAAGGGATATCTGGGTGGGTCGCCGTAACCTCGCTTGGGATATTACGCACGGCTTCACCGACAATCTCAAAATTCCTCACAACAGCATCGATCACTAGTTGGTTCGCGGCAAATTGTTCAAATGAAAGGCCGCTTGTATACTGCTCGATTTTGGCGAGCGCATTTTCAATATCGGCAAGATAGAGCTTTGCGCCGCGTTCAGACATAAACGGCGTCTTTTAAGATTTGATCCTTCACGGCTGGCTTCAATGCCCGCTTCGTTGCCAAATCAACCTTTTTCCCAAACGTCTTGCTTAAAAAACTTTCCAGATCAAGAAAGGTAAAAAAACCAACTGGCTCTGAAAATTCCACGAGGACATCAACATCGCTGACTGCTGTTTGTTCTCCCCGTGCAACTGAACCAAAGATACCGATTTCCTTCACGAGATATTTATCCCGGAGGAAGCTGCGGTTTTCATTGATAATATTGAGGTATTTCCTCGAATCGCTTTCCATATGTCTATCGTACTACATCTGTTCAATTTTTCATATATTGCCTATGTCGGGCTTTAAAATGGACGCGAGGTAGTGGAAAAAAATCACCGGCTTATGAGCCGGTGATTTTTAACGATCATTTTTCCGTCAAACAGGTTCTGACATCCTTCATCCAGGCACCCACTCTAATTCGCCACGCACGTTCCTCCGACATCGCCGAAGGGAAGATGAGAGCCGGGCGTAGGAGCACAGTGATATCCGGTGGCACATGTGGCTGCGGTGGTCATGTTCCCACCACAATGCTCGCCTGCTCCGGCCACCGGCGACGCCGCTTCAAGTGTCACACCGTTTACCAAAAAATATTTTGTGACCGCTACCGAAGGGGCTGTCGTCATCGGCTCTCCCGGATTACGATCGGCATAGTTCACTACGATCTGCCCGTTTTGGATTGCGATGTTTTGCGGAGCGATCCGGTCACCCAAGAGCATGGCGTTCGTCCCCGCAGTACCGCTCGCGGTATTGATCGCCGCAGCAACATAATAGAACGTTCCGCTTCCGCCGGAATTTTGCGTAATGATGAGTGCCGCATCCGCAGTTCCATCTCCGTTCAGATCTCCCGCCGCCGGTTGTCCGAATATTTTTGTAACGGTCTGCTCGGCGGAGCCAGGAGCCGCAGGGGCTTGCGCGCGGCCGTCCATTAGAACTATAGAGCTATCATTAACGACGTATGTTGCGTTGAGTGGATCAAACGCGGCAACCGTGGGAGCATTTGCCTTATAATGATTACCAGATAATAAATAGATAGTAACGCCCACCACGACAACCCCGATTACGATCATCCATAGGTTTTTATTCATATAGTAAGTATAGCTCCTTTTTACTGAACCGCCGCAGGCGCACTTACCGAAAAGGTCGCTGTAGCATTACTGACTTGCGTGAGCGTAATACCGTAGTTTGCGGCATTGTACGTTTGGCCGACAGAAAGTGTTCGTGGCGGGATCGGCACGACAGCGATCATACAGCGGACCTGCGGTGGCGGATCCGACGGGAATGAGTTCCAGCATCCGACCTGCGTGATCTGGATAGTCGCCAAGGAAGCGGAGGAGAGGCCCTGCAGGGTGAAGTAAAAACTTTTATTGCGAACTTCGGCGATGCCGCCGGGCGGCAATGACACACTTCCGGGCGTATTCAGTTGGTGAATATAGAGAGTAGCGCTCGTGGAGTTTACCGTGACCGTTGCGGTGCCAAGGATCTGCATATTGGGACAATTACATATGCCGCCTGCCGGGCAAGCACAGGCGCCGCTCGTGAGCGTCGCCGTATACACGCCCGCGGAAACATATGTATGCGAAACGATTCCGAGTGCATTACAACTCGAACACGTTGGAACAACGCCGAGATTTCCGCCTGTACCGTCGCCAAAGCTCACCGTATTGCCGATGGTGCCTCCCTGTGGTGCCGACGACGTGAATCGCACTGAAAGCGGAGCTGCGCCGGATGTTGGAGAAGCAGAGAAGCTCGTACTCGTGTTTTGCGTGGAGTTCGGGTCATAGGCAGTTGCCTCTGTCTGTAAAGCGCCTGTTTCAGTAGAGGCATTTATTGATGCGCCTGCCTCTGCAACAGTTTCTGCAAGCTGCGGAGTGAAGCTACTTCCGCCGCCATCGCCGATGACGAGGAATTGCGTCGTGCTCAATGGGATAATGGTCGTATCGAATCGACGTCCGCTTGGAAGCATCACGAGCCCGGATATTGTAGTCTTCGAAGCATTTGCGGTCGTCGTCGCGGCTGAACCTCCGCCATTCGTGCCTTGCGGATAGTCCACCATCCATCGGCCCGAAGCACTGTCATAAAAATATTGTGTTTGGGCGATCGGGCTTGCGTGATTCGCGGGTTCATCGGTGATCATGCTCGACGTGGAATTTACCACATACATCGCTATGCCGCCGGTGGGGCCGACTTGCACTGTTTCCACAGCGACACCGCCCGGAAAGTCCGTGCTGTCATTCGTAGTCGTAGTCGTTATTAAAAGGGCGCTTGGATACCAGAAGGAGAATCCGTATGTTGGATCAGTGTATTGACTCATACCGTACGTCTCGCTTGGCGTGGTGCTCGTCGAAGTTGTCGTTGGCAGAGCAGTTTGGGTCGGCGTTTTTGGCGCCCACAGAACATAGCCGAGAATCCCAGCGATGACGACAACAATAACTATAATTACGATCCACTTAGTTTTCATATGAGAATAATATCACTAATCATTACTAATGCCGCTCCAAAGACGATTATATTACAATCGATTTTGTTTTTACGGTAAGCTTTTCGACAAAAGTGCGGGGCTATTGCCCCCCCACATCTCAATCCTCGCTCTAACATCCTCCACTATTCTACTCTACTCCGAACTGTGCGCCTTGATTTACTGATGATGTTGCATCTCAGCATGCTCATGATAGACATGCCTATGCCTCATAGGATTTTTCATGTTCAGATAAATAAAATATGCTACGGCCGATCCGAACATCAGATTGAGCCAAAACGTATAATTGAAACTAAATTGCGTAAGCTGTGATTGAATATTGCCTGTCGGATGGGGTATCTGATGGAGCAACGCGAACGGTACGAACATGATGAGGCCTGCGAGCACCATCGTGATGAAGAAAATGCCCAACATATACCACATCATTTTCCAGCCATAATATTTCTTATACACCAAGAGAAGCGGGAGGACTATCAGATCCGCATATAAAAAGGAGAGGACGCCAGCGAAGTTCATTCCTTGCGACCACAATATCGCTGCAAGAGGCACATTGCCGATCGAACAAACGAAGGTCAGGATCGCAATGATGGGAGCGATGAAAGCGCTCCCCAGAACCTGCACCACCGGCGATGAATTTTTTAAAAAAAGAACGCTCCACACCGCGTGAGGAACAAAAATTGCTACAAGGCCCGCAATAAGGAATCCGATGACCAGATCTTTTTGGAGCATTGACCACTCCATCACAAAATTTTGGGCAATGACGATATGTGTTTCTCTCGTTTTGATCTTCTCCCAAAATGTCCCGCCGTTGGCTTTTATTTCATGATGGTCGTGCTCGCCTTTTTCTTCTTGATGAATACGTGCATCTTCTATTATTTTTTTGGGATAAGTAATTTTTACTAGGAAGGCCATGAGCGCAATCAGCACAATCCCGCCGATCCACTCGGCAACGGTAAACTGCCATCCCATTAAGAGGAAAAGAATGATGCCAAGCTCCAACACTAAATTGGTGGAGGAAAATAAAAATGCCATCGAAGATATAAATGACGCTCCCTTTTTGAATAATGCTTTACTCGTCGCGGCAGCAGCATAGGAACAGCTTGAGCTTATTGCTCCAAGCCCCGTAGCCAGGACGATCTCTTTTAGGCCGCCGCCGCCGAGTGCTTTCTGAATATTCTCTTTTGAAATGACGGCTTCAATAACCGCTGCAATAATAAACCCCAAAGCCAAACTCCAGCCTACCTGCCAGAACATGCCGAGGGACATAAAAAGCGCCATGCCAATATTGGAGATAACATTCATCTATAACTCGTGTCTCTTTTTCTATTTGAATGCAAAAGCCAACAACACGATGGTCAATGCATTAAGGAGCACTAATACTATTGCCTCTTGTGGGCGTGACGGAAGGGGTTTGATCAAAATATAGACCGTGTAGATGATCGCGACGATCGCCGCACCAATGAAGTTTCCTCTTACCATGTTTTTAGAATGGATTAATTAAGCACATCGGCCTTTTATTAGTTCTTACGTCCGAACTTGGCGAGGCCCCAGAAAAAGATACCCACCCCCGCCATCCAAATCCCTACGCCCACCGGAGATGCCCAAGAAAATAGAGATGATATGTTCATATTGATAGATGCCGTTCTACAAGCTGGAATATTACAACGCCACGCGCGGATAATGTGGGATGAGGCGAGCGATAGATCATTATGTGGTGGCGACTTGGCCGTCATCCCCATTTCTAGAGGTGACCGACCTGATCCTCTCGATCAGATCTTCGGATGAGATGTCGCGGTCGCGTTCCACGTTAAGATCGTCGGCGATGGAGTTTAATTTCTCCAACGCCTCCGGACTGCCATCATTTGCAAGCGATTTGAGATACTCAAAATCGGGTTGGCCATGTTCATTAAGCCAGTCTTCTTTTTCCTGGGTTTCATTCTCTATCATTTCGTTTGATTCTGATCTTCGAGCGCGGCAGCGGCCTCGGGAGTCGAAACGGTCTTGCCCATAAGGAGAAGACTTACGATACCCCACGCGATGACCGAATAGACGATCATGGCAAGGACGGTCGTCCACTCGACGACACTGCCCGCAACGACCGTGGTCCGGAATACGGCAAAGAACGGCTCTACGAACGGCCAGCTGATCGAATAAACAAAACTAGTGAATCCCGCGTCCGGGTTCGCTCCTGCAAAGCGCAGAAAGAAACGGAATATAAGAATGATCTCAAGCAGATCGCAAAGATACCAGACGACTTGCGTCGCTCGGAACAAAGGTTTTGTGGTGGGAGAATGGTAAGCGTCCATGGAGTGTTAATGAGATATACGTTCGTCGTTCAATAATATTACTTTACTCGCTAACTAAGCCGCCCCCGAGACAAAAACATTACAATAACCACAACAATGCTCATCCGTGCTATAATATGATCATATGAACAAAAAAATTATTATAGGCGTCGTGGTAGTCCTCTTAGTTGCGGGCGGTATCTATTGGTATGTGGAAAGCCAAAATAACGGAGGGATGTCATACTCCGAGGCAACCAACACTTCGTCAACGGCACCCGCAACGACGACCCCCACTACTCCGACGGCACCCGCTCCAACCCCCACGCCCCTTGTCACTATCAAGACCAGCGCCACACTTGGCACGTACCTCGCCGCAACAAATGGCATGACGCTTTACACCTATTCCAAAGATAAGGCGGGCGTCAGTAATTGCGCCGGGTCATGTGCGACGAACTGGCCGCCGTATACCATCTCGGCATCGCAAGTGCTCACTGCAGGAGCGAACATCAGCGGGGACCTCGGCAACCTCAGCCGAGGCACGAGCGTCCAGCTTACCTATAACGGCATGCCGCTTTACTTCTGGTCGCAAGACAGCAAACCAGGCGATGTCACCGGCAATAACGTGAACGGGTTCGTTGTTGCAAAACCATAGGACGGGTAAAAAAGTCCACCTTTTTGAGGTGGACTTCTGATAGCGGATACCGAAGGATCACTTATCTTCTCTTTGTTTTTTCGCTTCGTCGGTGTGCTCCCGCGCTGCCGCTTCATTGGCCTCAGCGGCCGTTTTTTGAGTTTCGGCGGCTTGTTGATCTGCCTTTTGAGCCTCTCCGTCCGTTTTTTGTGTATCGGGCATAGTATTATTTATTAGATTTATTTGATCGGATTTTCACCACGAATGACCCTGATGAGGAAAAGGATGATCGCAGCGACAAGCAGCACGTAGATGAACCCTCCTAACGTGTATGAGGTCACAAGACCTAGTATCCACAGCACAAGCAAAATGACAGCGATAGTGACTAACATATTTTTTGGGAATTTATTTCATATTATCGACCTCTTTTTTTAACCGATCGACCTCGGTCTCCAGTTTTTCCGTCCGCGCAGTTACTTTGTTTTCGATCGTGGCGGCGTAATCCGCGAGCTGCGTCGCAACGATCGTCATTGCCGTGATATCGACCATAGCCAGGAGTATGATGGGCGGGAAAATATCTTCTGTCTCTCCCTGCCTGTATATACGCCGCCCGTTCAGTAACATTACTTTTCTTCCTATCCCTGGAAATTCATGGTCAACTTCAAAACCAGCAAAAAATGTGTCTTTGGGCAATATTTCGAGGAGCAGGGTCTTTAACGCTGGCGCACTCCACTCGCCATCCCCGATTTCATACACATACTTGTGTTCTGTATCCTTTATTTCAACCTGGAACAACTTATAATACGACCTATTCGCCGCGAGTACACATAGGTCTTTATCGAGGACCAAAAACGGTTCGGTCGCGGTATCGACGATCGTTTTTATATAGGTCCAGCCGTCGCCCCACGTTTGCTCGGCCCATTCGGTTCCATGGCGTTCTTCTAGTATTGTTTCCATATAGGGTATGCCGACGTGGATCGTAAACCGTTACATTAGATCTTCCGTTTGCGCGAATTATGCTTCAGTTCTCCCACATCTTTTTTTAACTGCCCTACATCCACTTCCAATTTTTCTGTCCGCTCGTTCATCTTTTTCTCGATGCGGTTCGCGTAATCCGCGAGTTCTGCGGCGATGACGGTCATCTGAGTGATGTCCACCATGGTGAGCAAGATGATCGGCGGAAACATTTTTGAGGTCTCCCCTTCCTTATATATCCGCCGGCCGTTCAAAAGCATGATCTTCTTCCCGATGGAAGGAAACTCACGGTTGACCTCGAAGCCGTTGAAGAATGTATTCTTGGGAAGGATCCCGGAGAGGAGCGCGTTCAAAGCAGGAATATTCCACTCTCCCCTTCCCAGCTCGTTAACGTGCTTGTATTCCGTGCTCTTCGCTTCAACCTGAAAGAGTTTGTAAAAAGATTTATTGGCCGCAAGCACGCGTAGGTTCTTGTCCAGGATAAGAAAAGGGTCGGTCGCTGAATCAACGACAGTCCTGATGTATGTCCAGCTCTCCTCCCACATGCGCTCCGCCCATGCGGTTCCATATACCTCCTTTTTTACGACTGCCATATAAAAGAAGCCGCCGCCGGAGGGAAATTCTTACAAGGGTCCGTCTTGTAATAAATGGCCCCCCAAAACGGCAATGTGTTTATAGAGAAATAACAATGACCGCTCTCAAGATCACACTATTGCAGCTCGTGCGGCACATCCTCCGCGGCATCATTAACGTTCTCCCTAAATAATATTCCTATGCTCTGGACGATCATTATCATTTTACTGGTCCTTTGGCTCCTGGGATTCGGATTTAAGGTGGGAGGCCGCCTGATCCACATCCTGCTCGTGATCGCACTTGTCGTGCTGATCATAAGGCTCATCTAAATAAGATAGAGAATTTTCAGCTTCGCGAGCCCCCGATGCGCTTGCACGGCGAGCGCGTTCTGTGATTGCCCGGTGATGAGCGACATTTCCTTGAGCGACAGGTCCTGCACATAGCGCATCCGCATTATTTTTTGATAGGCAACCGGAAGCCGTGCGATCAGGAGCAATGCCGCCTTCCCGTCGAGCATCTCGTAAAACCGGGCGGAATTCCCTGTGTTCGGCTCGAATCCTTTTTCTATCAGTGTGTCGAGCGAGCTTGTTTTGCGTTTCCGATATTCATCCACGATGAGATTATTGAGCACGTGGTAGAGGAACGCTTTCATTACATCGATCTTTCCTCCACGCAGGAGATATTGCCACGTCTTTATGAACGTGTCTTGCACGAGATCTTCCCCCGTCGCATGGTTATTGAGCTTGAAATACGCGTGTTTATTGAGCCCGTCCTCGAAGTCGTGGTGCGCAAGGGTGAATGCCGCATGCCGTGCGGCTTCCTGCTTGGGGGTCATATAGATAGGACGTTAGGGGTATGTAATCATTACACTTCATAGCTGGATCTTCAGTATGGCCCTTTATCTCTTTAATAGCGAACCGTAATGATTTTCTCTCTTCTCCGTCTATATAGCTATGAAAACCAATAATGACGGGGTAGCGACGGGGGCGGCAACGGTTGATGCGGACTTTTTTGAAGGATTATGGGAGGAAAGTTGGACATACATCAAGACCGTTGTGGACATCGTCCGCGAGCCGGTGCTGATCCTTGATAAGGACCTTCACGTGATGGTAGCCAACGAATCGTTCTATCGCGCATTCCAGGTGGAAGCGAAAGACACAGAAAAGAAACTGGTGTACGATCTCGGCGACGGGCAATGGAACATTCCCGCATTGCGGAAACTGCTCGACGACATCCTTCCTAAGAACACGTTCTTTAAAGGATTCGAGGTGATCCACGAATTTCCGGCGATTGGTCGCAAGGTGATGATATTGAACGCGCGCCAGATCCACTCAAAGCAACTACCGCCGATCATTTTGCTCGCGATGGAAGACGTGACGGAAATGATGGCGGTCGCTGAAACGCTCGCGGGACACGCAAGCGCCGCGGAAGTGCGCTTTACGGAGAAGACACAGAAGCTGGAACTTCATATTGGGCATCTTGAGGAAGAGATCAATGAGCTAAAAAAGAGGACAGTGTAACCGACGCGTCCAAACAACGGCATCAATAAGAGAGGAGTACACAGGGAGTCGACTATGCCAACCCATCATCAATCAATTCATCAATCAATAAACTAACCATTTAAAAATCATGAATAAATTACGAATCGGCTTCCTATCGGGAGGGGCTTTTCTTGCCGTCCTCTTCGTCGCATCGGCGGCATTACCGTTGGCGCACGCACAGATCACCGCAGGCGAATTGAGCGTCGGCTCATCGGGCAGCCAGGTGACCCAACTCCAACAGTTCCTCGCGACCAATTCCAAGATCTATCCTTCGGGAGACGTCACGGGATACTTCGGCCCGCTCACGCAGGCCGCAGTCACGCAGTTCCAGGTAGCATACGGCATCTCGCAGGTAGGCCAGGTCGGCCCGATCACATCGGCCAAGATCAATGACATCATGGCATCCGGCTTCGGTCTTGATACGACCGTGCCGGTCATGAACAATCTCGGCGTCTCGCAGATAAATCCGACGACCGCCGTCGTAGACTGGAATACCTATACGCTCACGCTCGGCCAGGTGTTCTTTAGCACGAGCCCGATCCAGACCAACGAAGCAACGGGTGTCTACCAGATCCCGTACATCGGTGGCAATGGAGCAAACACGAACAATGACGCGAGCGTCGGCACCAATCATTCAGTACAACTGACCGGCCTCCAGCCGAACACATTGTACTACTACATCGCCCGCTCGATAGACCAGTCCGGTAACGTCACTATGAGTGAGCCAATGTCCTTCCAGACGAATTAAAAAAGTTTTTCTTACGGGACGTGCTTAGATAGTGAGGAAAATCACCGCGTTATGACCGGTGATTTTTTATTAGCGCGAAGGCGCCGCCGATGCGCCCAATCTGATCAAGCAGGTTCTGGCTTCGTGGACTAAGGCACCCACCCGTCTAAGAAATAAAAAGCAGCGACCGTATGTCGGGGTCACTGCCCGGGCTGGATGGCGGAGGGCCCGCGGGGGCTCGGCTGCACATCTTCGTTATGTGATCTATGTGGCGAGATGGAGCGGATTGTTTTCCGCAGGATCCGGCCCGCTTTTTTGAATTCTATGTGATTGCTTCCCTCTCCAATGATCCTGTCGTCGAACTGGCGATCCGACAGGATGACGTGCATAAGTTTTTTCTTGTGGGGCGTGCCATGCCTGCCCATATCGCCTCCTTTCAATGAACTGGGGCATCTGCGTTGCGTGGAACCCCCGCAGTATACAAAGGATGTGAAAATAATCAAGATGTTCCGATAGAAAGACCCCAAACATGGGGTGTATCATTAACCCATGGACAGAAAGTGGGATCTCTGGCGGGTTCTTATGACATGCCTCGGCGGTTTTTGGTTGTTGGACGGAATACTACAACTCCAGCCGGCGATGTTTACGAGCGCTTTCGTGAACACCGTGCTCGCACCCAATTTACAAAGCCAACCACACATCATTGAAACCCTCGTGGCGTTCGGCATCCGAGTTTTCAGTATTAATATCTTTTGGTTCAATCTCGCCTCGGCGCTGATCCAGCTTCTTATCGGTGTCCTTCTTCTCTTCCCGTTCCGCCGCGCTACAGGGCGTTTCGATACCCAACGCTTCGGGCTCTGGCTCTCTATTATATGGGCGTTCATCGTCTGGATATTCGGCGAAGGGTTCGGGCTCCTCTTCACGGGTAGCGCCACGTTCTATACCGGGGGCCCAGGCTCCGCTCTTTTATATCTCATCCTCGCGCTCTTCCTGCTCTACTCTTCCAGCGACTCCGGCGGCAAGCGGTTGCCGCTTGCGGCGGGGATCATATTCATCCTCGGCGGCCTTTTGAACCTCGCGCCGATGTTCTGGCAACCGACAATGCTCTCCATGCTCGCGATGACGCCCGGCGTGTCCGCAACGCTTAGCACGTTCGGTGCGCAAGGCACGATGATCGGCAACCTCATCGCGATTGACGTGCTCGTCTTCATTGGCATATTCCTCATCCTCGCGCCGAATCGGCCCATCGCGTGGATCGCGATAATATTCCTCGCCGTCATCTGGGCGATCGGCCAGAACTTTGGCGGCCTCCAGACGTTCCCATTCGGCACCGCGACGGACCCAAACTCCGCGCCACTCCTCGCGCTCTTCCTGTTACCGATATTTTTTACTATGCCGCCCGCACAAACTTCCCCACAATAACGCCGATCACGATCGCCGCGCCGCCGAGCAGCATCATTTTCACCGCGTGGCTCCATAGCTTCACGTGCACGATTCTGGCGCTTATCATTCCTACGATCAAAAGCGCCACAAGCGAGAAACCGATGGAATACCAGAGTGCGGCGGTTAGGCCAAAGATGAGATAGGGAACGATCGGGATGAACGACGCGAGGATGAATGAGAGGAACATCACGACGCCCGCAGTGAACGGCCCCGTCCCCGCGGCCTCGCCCTTCACCTCGTATTCCTCTGCGGACTGCTCCGAAAGGAAACTTCCCACGGCCATAGAGAATGCTTCCACAAACGCGTAGACGATGCCCGTGAGCAGGATCGCCTGCCGCGGCGTGCCGGCGGCGTCGATGCCGGCAAGGAGGCCGACGGTGGAAACCAAGCTGTCCGATATGCCAAAGATAATATTGCGGAGATACAGTTCCGTCGTTTTGACCATGAGAGTAATTTTCTCTATAATTGTAATACATTAATTAACTTTCTACTTCGCACCCATGTCCAACCTTACCAAGAACATCATCTGGGCGGTCCTCACCCTGATCATCATCTCGCTTATCTTCTCGTACTTCGTAGGACCCACGACCACGCCCACCTCCCTCAACCTGGACCAACTCGTGGGTGATATCAATTCCGGGCAGGTGAAGCAGATCAAAGTGAACGGCGACGAGCTCGACATCACAATGACGAATGGCAGCGCCGCCATCTCGCAGAAGGAGGATGGGGTGAGCATCACGGACACGCTCAAGAACCTTGGCGTGGATCAGACGGCGATGCAGGGTGTGGACCTTGAGATCGTGAACCAGACGGGCTGGGAATTCTGGCTAAACCTGCTCCTTCAGCCGGTGCTCTTCCTCCTCGCGATCGGCGTGCTGTTCTGGCTGATGTTCCGCCAGGCGAAGAGCGGCGTGAATCAGGCGTTCAACTTCGGCCGCTCGAACCTCAAGCTCTCCAACGTCAAAGACAAAGTGATGTTCAAAGATGTGGCTGGATTGAAAGAGGCAAAAGAGGAATTGATCGAGGTCGTGGATTTCTTAAAAAATCCTCAAAAGTTTCTTGACCTCGGCGCGCGCATCCCGCGTGGCATTCTTTTGATGGGGCCCCCGGGCACGGGTAAGACGCTTGTCGCACGCGCGGTCGCGGGCGAGAGTAACGTCCCCTTCTTTTATATATCGGCATCCGAGTTCGTGGAAATGTTCGTCGGCGTTGGCGCATCGCGTACCCGCGACGCCTTCATGCAGGCCAAGCGTGCTTCGCCCGCAATCCTATTTATCGACGAGATCGACGCCGTCGGCCGCCAGCGCGGCGCCGGCATGGGCGGCGGCAGCGACGAGCGCGAGCAGACGCTGAACCAGATCCTTGTGGAGATGGACGGCTTCGATCGTGACACGCGCGTGATCGTCCTCGCGGCCACGAACCGCCCGGACATCCTCGATCCCGCGCTTCTCCGACCGGGCCGCTTCGATCGCCGCGTCATCCTTGACCTCCCCGACATGAACGACCGCGAAGCGATCCTCAAGATCCACGCCGAAGGGAAGACGCTTGAGAAGAACGTGGACCTTCGCCGCGTCGCGGGACGCACGCCAGGTTTCTCCGGCGCTGATCTTGCAAATTTGATGAACGAGGCCGCCATCGCCTCCGCGCGGCATAACAAGAAATCCATCGGCCAACCTGAGCTCTTCGAGGCCGCCGAGAAAGTGATCATGGGGCCGGAGCGCAAGAGCCGCGTCATTTCCCAGAAAGAAAAAGAGATCACCGCATACCACGAGGGTGGCCATGCGCTCGTCGCCGCGTCCGTCAAGGATGCCGACCCGGTGCAGAAGGTCTCCATCATCTCCCGCGGCTTTGCCGGCGGCTACACGATGAAGCTGCCGAACGAAGACCAACATCTCAAAACGCGCAATCAATTCCTCGCCGACCTCTCTATGATGATGGGCGGCTACGTCTCGGAGAAGCTCACCTTTGGCGATGTCTCTACTGGCGCCTCCAATGATCTAAAAGAGGCTTCCGAACTCGCGCGGCGAATGGTGGTCAAATACGGCATGAGCGAGCTCGGCCCGATCGTCTTTGGCAAGAGCGAACAAATGATGTTCCTCGGCCAGGAGATCTCGAACGACAAGAATTATTCTGAGCGCGTTGCGTCGGACATCGACGAACAGATCCGCAAGCTTCTTATTCATGCTCAGGACATCGCAGAAAAAATATTGAAAGCCCATAAGAACGCGCTCAAAAAGATCGCGGACACGCTGATGGAAAAAGAAGTCCTAGAACAGGATGACTTCAACGCAGTGCTAAAGCCGTTCAAGATCAAGCCGATTGCGGCATAAAAACACCCAGCGCATTTCGCTCCAGCGTAGGAACGCCCACTCGCTCAATGCGCTGGGTGTTTTTATGCCCGTTTTTTACATGTGGGCCGGGAAGGACTCGAACCTTCGATCGTCTTGGTATAAGCAAGATGCATTAGCCGCTATGCTACCGGCCCGTAAAAAATCTTTCTTTACTTCTCTATACTATCAAATTTATCCATCGCCTGCCCGGCCTGCGCGTTGAAGGTGTTGATCAGGTTCACGTCGGCGTTGATCTGGCTCACGATGTTTTCCACTGTGGCGTCCGATTCGGGCGTGCCACTGAACCGCGCCTGAAGCACGGCGAGGAGCTTGTCGAGATCGTTGCTGTATGAGATCAGCTCGTTGATGACCGCGAGCCGAACCGTAATGGATTGCAGCGCCGCCTGCTGCGCGTCCGCATTCTTGATATCCGGAAGGTCGTTCGTCATCTGCGTCACCTGTGTGGAAAGCTGCACCGCTTCGTTGCGCAATGAGGCGCTTTGATTTATGAGGTCCGTCGTCGAAGCGAGTGCATCGGCGTAGTCGCCTTCCTGATCGTATTTACTGATCGCATCCAGTTCGGTCACGGACTGGTTGGAGTTGTTGACGATCGTCTGTGCGATGATCGCTCCCTGCAGCCGCGCGGCGGTAAAGCTCGCCGGCACGCCGTTCTCCGCCTGCCAGAACAAAGCAAGGCCGTATCCCACCGCCACGATGATGATAAAAGCCGCGATGATCTTGGTGCGACGTGAAAATCTGGACATGTTCGGATTCCCTATTTTTAGCAAAAAACGTTGAAAAAAGCAAGCAAGAATGGTAGATTGAACACAATATCGCGGGTATTGTATAACGGTATTACGTCACCCTTCCAAGGTGAAGTCAGGGGTTCGACTCCCCTTACCCGCTCATCTGATATTTCCTTTGAGAGAGACGGCGTTCCGGCCTGCTGGCCGGCCGCCTTGGCGCTCGGCATCTTCGTGCCTCCGCGACACTCTTGCGAGAGCATACTTCGGATGAGCTTCGAGTGATATATAAAAAAGCGCCCGACATTGTTTTGCCGGGACGTCGAATAGGCGTGAGCCCTAACTTACTTTGTTCCCGTCCCGTGGAGAGCTAGGCCACACATCGCCGAACTGGGCGGGGAAAAGCCTGACCCACACGAAGGCAGCTGGACGGCTATACAACCTGCCGCCCCAGAATATGGCTACGCCACTACGGATCATTTCCCAGCGATCCCTGAGGTTTGCCTTACGCTCCGGGTAGTCATTCGCATCGACAATGATGTGGAGATCGAAAGGAGTACGAATTCCTTCGGGCAGTATCTCGATCTCCACTTCCACACCCTCAGGATCCAGATGGCCTTCAGGATTCTCACAGGTGAGGGCCTTCGCCACGATTCGCGGTAGCTCCTCGGCAAGCGCATTTACGAAAAACGGTTTGAAGGGGCGTCGACACCGCACAAGCACTGATGGCATATACAACCTCGCTTTCTGGAAACTCCTGCCCGCATTCTAACGATTGACGGATGGATTGTCAAATGATATTATGCGTTTAGAAATTCAACTGGCAACTATGCCCAAATAGTGGATGAGGTCAGAATGGAGTAGGCATGAATAAAGAATCTGCATCTGGATGGGCAGAGCAGCTCTGGGAAGCCGGATCGCTGACCGACGCCGATTGGCTATTTCTTGAAAGGCTCTTCGCCCGCAGGAGGGGTTGGCCGCGCAAACTGATCGATGACTTGAGAAAATCCGGGAACCGTTTGCCAAAAACCTCTTGGGGCGTTGGCGGCAAGGCGAAGCTTATAAGGGCGATGAATGCCGCGAACTTGAAGCTTGGCGCCAACTACTGCTCCTACCGGATCGCCGTCCCAAGGTATAGCAGGAATATCCAGGTGCTCACCCTGGTAAAGAAAAACCTCTGCCGAACGTCGCAGGCCTTACGACGGGCTTCGACCTTGTCGGCAAAGGGTTCATTCTCGAAAATGATTCCCTGCAGATCAAGCTACGCGCGCCGACGTCAGCTGTTGGTATTGATGAGATCGGCCTCATGACCGATTTCGGATCGAAGACGATCCTGGCCCATCTACGCTGGACGCAAGGACAACACGAATTCGTGATCGAGATCCCCAGGATGTGAAGATCTCATTCGCCGCTCGGCACCGCAAGGTACCGGGCTTTTTTATTCAAAATGTTCTACTCTTGCCCACTTGCCGGCTTGTTCAGGAAAGTTTCGGCGGCTGCGGGGGAGGAACGATCGGCGCCCCCGCGGCGGCCGCATCTTTTTTAAAGTTGAGATTTGAAAATGCGAGGAGCAGCGTCGGCACCATGAGATCCTTCCGGGTAAGCATCCCGCCGGAGAAAAACATAATCGGATCATCCTCGCCCGCCAAGCTCTGCGTCATTGCATCAATTTTGATACTGCTCTCCTGTATTTGTTCCATCATCCACAGCGGCACCTTGATGCCGGGCGTGAAGCTCTCGGTGTGCTTACCATCCTGGTTCTGCATGGAGATGCCGATCACGTAATACCACTGTTCCGTGCTGTAGATGAATGTGAGCGAGTTCTCGATGCCGATGCCGATCTCTGCGTTATCAAGCCGGAGGGCTGCCGCCGAACGTTCCCTCGCCCTCTTGAACATTTCCTCGAACCCGAACGTCTGCGTCGGCAAGGAGGGTTGGAATGACTGCACGATTGACACGCTCGTCCCCGGCGAGAACTTTTTGACCGCCTCCTCCACTGCCGCTTTCTTCAAATCGAAATAATGTGCCGATGTATAAAGGCCGATCGTCATACAGTGATTATAGCACCGTGCTAGAATATAGACATGGCGATCATCCATAAGAAACTCTGGCCGGAATACTTTGATCTCGTGGTGTCGGGAAAGAAGCGATTCGAACTGCGCGTTGCAGATTTTGTAGTCGCGGAAGGCGACACGCTCGTACTCGAGGAGTGGGATCCGCAGACAAAATCATACACTGGCAGGAGTGTGGAAAAGAAAGTGGACTATATTCTGAAGTTCGATTTGAATAAGCACGGGCAGAAGGATGAGATCATCGAGAAGGGGCTGTATGTAATACAGGTCGTTTGATAAAAAAACGGGGCGCGATTGGGCGCCCCATTGTCTTAAAAATCTATCTCTGACGAAGACTGCGTCTTCACCCAAGGATGCTTCATCCTTAGTTTGAACGCGGCGAATGGATCCTTGCTATCGGCACGAACCGCTTCCCTACGCTTTCTTCGATTTTTCCGTCTTTCGAGAAGAAATTCCAGAACCTCCGCTGGAAATGGCTTCCGCAGATCATCAAAGCGACGATTGTGTTCGCGGACCTTCGGATGTTCTGCACACCGCCAAAGGCATGATTTCAAGGCTTGGCCGTGTCCCAACAGCATCAACTTTCCACAACGATCGGGCCGGTAGAACACACGCCACCGGTTCACGCGGCCATTGAATAGTAGGTTGTCAAAAAAATCCGAGCTGGTCCGAATGAATGGGCCGATGGAATAAACTATCTTTCCGGCGCCATCCACAATAATCACCCACCCCGAATCCACGCTGACAAAACCTACCCTCCGCTTTGTGCTGCAAATGATGACTTTGTAGTCGTTCTCCCGGGCCCTTTGTTCTTCCGGAGGTTCGTAGACAAAACATATTTCCCCGGGCTCCTGATAGCTCCGCGACCTTGGCCTTTGGAGATGGAATCCCCGCACGCGTGCCATCGTTTCGCGAAAGCTCCGAGGGAAAAAGCCGAATTCGGCGGCGTCTGTTTCAAATTTTTGGTACTTCTCCGTAAGCAGTTCAAAATCCAGCACTCTCCACCTCTTCCTGCTCCAAAAAAAGATCCCTTAGAGCTCCGTATGTTATACAAAAATCCTTACGGAATTGCAATGCTGGTTTATAGAAAAGACAAAGCGCATCCCGGAGGAGGCGCTTTTTGCTTTTAGAAACTGTGGCACATATGAGTGCGAATGATGCTGGTAGTAATTACTACTATATAAGTTCGCTTTTTAGGGCGATTGAGAAATGATTTTTGACTGCTTTATGACGAACTATAATTAGTATACCAATCTCCCCGGGCGGCGCAAACCCTCCCTGTGGATAACTAAAGAATAACCTTGAAAAAGCGCTTTTTGCCTACCTTTATCACTTCTCCACCCTTGAGCATGAGGGGCGATTGAAGGTCCCGACAGGGACGGTTATCCACATCGAATCCCCCTTGCTCCACGAGGCGGCGCGCTTCGCTCCTACTCTTAAAGACGCCCGAGGCGACGATGATATCCACCGGCAATATCGTGCCGTTGGTTATTTTGAGTGTTGGGATCGCGTCCGGAATTTCGCGCCGCGAGAATGTTTTTGCAAAGCTTTCCGCCGCAGCGCGCGCTTTTTTCTCTCCGTGATAGCGCTTGACCACTTCAAACGCAAGGATTTCTTTCACTTTCTTTGGGTTATCGCCTCCTTTTATCCCGTCAACATATTTTTTGATCTCTTTTTCCGAAACATTCGTCGCAAGATGGAAGTAGTTTGCAATCTGGTCATCGCGTACAGACATTACTTTACCGAATTGGTCGTTTGGAGCGTCCACTATATTAATAACATTACCCCAGCTCGTAGACATCTTGCGGCCGTCGGTGCCAAGAAGCATTTTGCCGGTCATAATGTCCTGCGGTTTTTGCTTATAACGCTCCTGGATCTTTCGCCCGGCAAGGAGATTGAAAAGTTGGTCCGTGCCGCCAAGCTCCACGTCAGCTTTCACTGCCACTGAATCGTATCCTTGCATGAGTGGATAGAATAACTCGCGCATGCTGATCTCCTTATGCGCATCCCATCGGTCCTTGAAATTACGGCGTTCCACCATCTGTTGGATCGTGAACATCTCTGCGAGCTCGGATATCTCCTGAAAGCCCAGTTTTGCCAGCCATTCGCTGTTGTAGCGAACTTCTGCTTTCTTGAGATCAACAATCTTTCCGATCTGCGCAAGATAATCCTTCAGGTTCTTTTTGATCTGCGCGGACGTAAGGAACGGACGCTTTTCTAGTTTATCGGAAGGGTCCCCCACTTGTGCGGTGAAGTCCCCCACGATGAGAACGGCCGTATGCCCCAGATCTTGGAACTCCCGTAACTTCCAAAGTAGTACCGCGCGGCCGATGTGGATCTTTGCGCCCGTCGGATCAATGCCAAGCTTCACTCGAAGTTTCTTGCCCGAAAGAAGCGCTGCCCGAAGGTGCTTTTCGTCGATCGCTTCCTCCACGTTGCGCGAGAGCAACGCTTCGATTTTTTCCTTATCTATTGTTGTACGAACCGCCATGTAACTCCATTCTAACATGAAAAAGATGTTATGATAATCGTAGATGGTCTAGATGGACGCCGACCGGCGCAGGGAGGACGCGATGTCGGGACAATCAGATTTGAGTTTTCTCGAAGAGTGGATCCCCGAACGCATGGATCCTGGCACGATTTTTGTTCTTGAGAATCAGGCCAAACTAGGAAAGGCAGAAAATCCCTATGTTGCGGTCATGTCGTGCCCGCGATGCGGCACCCTCGGGCTCATCACGCAACGCCAAATACATGGCCACGAACCGATGATCTGCGGCGGTGATGTTTGTTCCGCAGAATATCGTCTGGACGGAGAAGCTATTGTGTACCGCTCCTCGCAATAGAAAACTTTTCTAAACTAAAAACCCGCCGCTTCATGCGACGGGCCTTTTTCTCTTCGCTAAATTTGTCTAGGATTTCTTCACGATCTCATCCACCACGCCATAAGCCTTCGCCTCTTCCGCAGAGAGCCAGAAATCGCGTTCGGTATCCTTTTCCACTTTTGCCAAGTTCTGCCCCGTACTTTTCGCAAGGATCTGGTTGAGGCGCGCTTTCGTCTTTAATATCTGCCGTGCGGAGATCTCGATCTCCGTCGCCTGGCCACCGATCGAATCCACTGACACCTGGTGCAGAAGTATCTCCGAGTTCGGGAGCGTCAACCGCTTGCCTTTCTTGCCGGCGGCGAGGAGGAAAGAGCCCATGGACGCCGCGATGCCCACGCACATCGTCGCCACATCCGGCCTTACGAACTGCATCGTGTCGTAGATGGCCATGCCGGCCGTGACCGAGCCGCCGGGGCTGTTGATGTAGAGCTGGATATCCTTCTTGGAATCCTCGTGCGCGAGGAAGAGCAACTGCGCGATCACCGTGTTCGCAACGGCATCATTGATCGGGCCGCCAAGAAAAATGATGCGCTCCTTGAGCAACCGCGAATAGATGTCGTACGCCCGCTCCCCGTTCGAGGTTTTCTCGATGACCGTTGGGATCAGATACTGGTTTTCGTATTCAAATTTTTTCATTATGAGTGTGTTTCTTTTTCGTACACTGCCTGAGCCTTCTTTATTTCTTCCTTTGCCGCCTCCGCATTACTCCATCCGGAGGTCTTCACTTCTTTCTTTTGTAAGGTCTTATACGTTTCAAAAAAGTTCACGATCTCTTTTAAGAGATGGGGGTTATACGCCTCAATGTCTTTGATATCTTTGATCGTCGCGAATCGCGGATCGTTCGCCTGGACGCAAAGCACTTTGGCATCTGGCTCGCCGGAATCGATCATGCCGAGCAGGCCGATGGGACGCACTTCCGTAAGGCATCCGCAAAAGAGCGGGTCGCCGCCCATCACGAGTGCATCCAAATGATCGCCGTCCTCGGAGCGAGTGCCCGGAATGAATCCGTAATCGAGTGGATAGTGATACGAACCGTAGATGACCCGGTCAAGCTTGAAGACCCCAAGCTTCTCGTCAAACTCATATTTGTTCTGGCTGCCCTTTGGGATCTCAATGATCACATTGATGATCTCCGGCGCATTCTCTCCAATCGGAACTTTTTCCCAGGGTGACATAGTTTAGTTTTCTTCTATTATATAACTTTTATATTGCAATATCCTCTTTGTCGTCCTCCTCCGGCGCGGCGATTTGGTCGCCGCCTGCGGTGCCCGCATCAACAAGTCCCGCGACGCCACCCTCCACTTCTTCCTCCGGCCGCGTTTGTGACCGCACGTCAATCTTCCAGCCCGTCAGCTTTGCCGCAAGCCGCACGTTCTGTCCGCCTTTTCCGATCGCGAGCGAGAGCTGGCTCTCCGGCACATACGCGCGCGCTTCGCGCCGCGGCAGGATCTCAACCTTCTCAACCTTCGCCGGCGAGAGCGCATTCGCGATGAACTTCTCCGGATCGTCGGACCATTCCGCGATATCGATCTTCTCGTTGCCGAGCTCATTGTTCACTGCCATCACGCGCGTGCCGCGCTGGCCCACAAGCGCGCCCACCGGATCAACGCCGTCCGCCTTTGACGCCGCCGCGATCTTCGTACGATTGCCCGGTTCGCGCGCGATCGCCTTGATCTCGATCGCGTCCTCAACCAATTCCGGTACTTCCATGCGGAAAAGTTCTGCAACAAATTTTGGATGTGAACGCGAAAGGATTATTCCCGGCAAGCGCGTGTCCTCTTGCACTGCCACCACCAAAAATCGCAACCGCTCCCCTGCTCTATAGTGTTCTCCCGGAATGGATTCGTTCCCAAACATCACGCCAATCGTACGCCCGAGGTCCACAAAAATATTTCCGCGCTCAAAGCGTTGGATCACGCCGCTCACAATCTGGCCTTCGCGGCCACGCCACTCGTTCAAAATGGAGTCGCGCTCGGACTCACGTAGTTTCTGCAGGATCACCTGCTTTGCGGTCTGCGCCGCGATGCGCCCAAAGTCCTCGTGCGTCTCTAATGGAAACATTACCTCTTCGCCGAGCGCGGCATCCTTTTTAACTTTCTTCGCGTCAGCCAAAGTAATGTGCCGCTCGGGATTGAAACGCGGAAGTTTTTCCTCTTCCTTGCCTTCCCCGGCAGCGCCTTCAACGGCTAGGGCTTCTTCCTCTTCATCAACAAAACGCACCATCGTATCGTCCACGACGGTCTTTGTCTGCCAAAAGTTCAGCTCGCCGGTCTTCTGGTCCATCTTGCACTTCACGACCTCGCCGCGTTCGCCATATTCTTTTTTATAAGCAGCCGCGATGGATGACTCGATCACTTCCATGACCTTATCCGGATCCAATCCCTTCTCTTCTGCAACCTGCTTCAGCGCTTTTGATAATTCCTTTATATTTAACATTTATTTAATTGTTATTAAGTTGTGTCTCTTTAAAAAAAGCCGCTTCAAAGCGGACTTACATCGTCCTTTTATTGTATTTGAAAACGGCGCTTTATGTCAAGGGCATAAAAACAAAAAGGATCCTCTAAATATTCTCATAATGTCGCAAATCGCCAAATGTCCCATTTCTGAGGACAATTGCGATAAGGTCTATCTGCCATCCCCTATTCTCCCAAGCCATTCCCGGATTTCTTATTAGGAAAGCCTGAGCAGCTCGGATCATCTTCCGACGCTTCATCTGGCTAAGATTATCTTCAGGCATAAAACCACCCAAGGATGACCCCCTTTGGGCGGTCAAGGTTTTTACTTCACAAAACACCAGTGTTCCGTCCCGATGGCGAGCAATAATATCTATTTCATCGAATCTTTCTTTATGGTTTCTCGCCAATATTAAATACATATTATTTAATAGATATTTATATGCGATATTTTCGCCGATTTTGCCGGTTTCTATATTTTTCATAGGGGAACCATTAATTTATAGGCCTCATTTTGGTCTAAACATTTTAAATGTGTTTTACGAAAAACACATTTAAAATGTTTTACACTTTTTATTGCTTAAAACACGCATTTTGAATTAAAATTGTGTTTTCCGTAAAACAATTTTGGAAAACATTTTTGTTTAACGCTAGGTTTTATAGGCTTATCGGGTTTTGCCGGATTATTTCTATTTAATCCTGCAATCCGGCAAAGACGCTTATGGTCTAACGACCTATATCTATAGTTATCCACATATCCTTGGGTTGACCCATCCACGGATGTCGACCTCGCTCATACATATTGCCTTCGGGAGCATCCCGCCGTATTCTTATAGAACTATGAACCAAGACCAATTAAAAGAATATAAAACTGCTTTAGAAAAGGAGCGGGCGATGGTCGCGGCGGAGATCGCACGAGATGAGCGGCCGGTCGATTTTGGAAGCGATATTGATCACGGCGACGAGGAGAGCGATAAATCCGAGCAGGTAGGGGACCAGCTGGCCGCTGCGCAGGAGTTAAAGGATCGTTTGAGTGAGATCGAGATCGCGCTCGGGAAGATCCAGTCCGGCACCTACGGAATTTGTGAGAAGTGCGGAAAGCCCATCGAGCGCGAAATCCTCGCGATCGATCCCGAATCACGTTTCTGCAAAGCCTGCAAGTTATCTCTCTAACCCTGGGATTTAAAAAGCCATACCCTTCTTGTACCGTTGCGTCCGCGCACTAGGTACAAGAAGGGTATGACTTTTTAAATCCTTTTAATGCACGGCATGCCATAGTGCATGCATGAGCAAAAAAATGGGGCGGCTATATTCGGCAGCACTCGAGGGGATCGACGCAAAGATCATCGAGGTAGAAGCAGACATCAACGTCGGGTTGCACTCGTTCAATATCGTCGGGCTCGGCGACCGGTCTCTCAGCGAGGCGAAGGAGCGCGTCAACTCCGCGCTGAAAAATGCGGGGATCAAACCGCCGAACCGCGAGAACCGGAAGATCACGATCAACCTCGCGCCAGCGGACATAAAAAAGACCGGCTCGCACTACGACCTTGCGATCGCGCTCGGATATCTTTTCGCCACAAAGCAGATACGGGAATTTGATTGTTCTGATAAAATATTTTTGGGTGAACTCGCGCTTGATGGACGGCTTCGTCCCGTGAGTGGCGCGCTCAATGTTGCTCAGAAGGCCGCAGATGAAGGCTTCAAATATTTATTCCTTCCGCGCCAGAACGCCAACGAAGCGGCGGCGATCGTGGGTCTCAAGGTTATTCCGGTTGCTGATCTTCGCGAGATGATCGGCATCCTGGAAGGTAAGATCGATCGCATGCCCGTACGATTCAATGAGGGGAGAGATCGGCACCGGATCATCACTGCGGACTTTTCTGAAGTCATCGGGCAGGAGAATGCGAAGCGCGCGCTTACGATCGCTGCGGCGGGGATGCATAACGTCCTGCTCTTCGGTCCGCCTGGCGTGGGAAAGACATTTCTTTCGCACGCGCTCGTGGGCATCATGCCGGACCTTACCACGCCCGAGGCCATTGAGACGACGAAGGTGTGGAGCGCCGCGGGATTAAGCAATGACGGGCTTATTCGCGAACGGCCGTTCCGTGCGCCTCATCACACCGCATCCATCACGGCCCTCGTCGGCGGAGGACAGGATCCGCGTCCGGGAGAGATCAGTCTCGCGCATCGCGGAATACTTTTTCTTGACGAGCTGCCCGAATTTCAAAAGAACGCGCTTGAGGCGTTACGCCAACCATTGGAATCGGGGGTGGTGCATCTCGCGCGCACAAAACAGAGCGTCACATTCCCCGCAAAGTTCATTCTTGTGGCGGCGATGAATCCTTGCCCATGTGGATTTTATGGCGATGCGGAGAAAGAATGCAAATGTTCCGCGTACGAGATAATAAAATATCAAAAGAAAATATCCGGGCCGTTGCTCGATCGCATCGACATGCAGGTGAAGGTGGGGCGGGTCGCGATCGAAGAATTACGGACGAGCTCCGTCGGAGAAGCGCGGGGAGAAAGCGCGGCGATAAAAGAGCGCGTCATCCGCGCAAGAGCGACGCAGATCAGGCGATATGCAAAGCTGAATGCCGAATTGAGTTCGCGGGAAGTGCGGGGAACGATCAATATGGACGCGGAAGCGCGTTCATTCTTGGAGACGCTGGATAACAGTCATCTTTCTCCGCGGGGATATTACCGCCTATTGAAGATAGCCCGCACGATCGCTGACCTTGAGGAAAAAGATGCCGTCTCATCCGAACACCTCGCAGAAGCATTCAGCTATCGGCTGAAAGAGATATTCTAAATATCGTTCTTGCCAGGAATGACGATGGAAACACCGGGCTCAAGCGGGGAAAAATTTACAGATGGGTTGAATTGAACTATCGTATTCATAGGAACCTTGAATGCAGTGGATATGGATCGCAGGGTATCGTTCGCGACCGCCGTATAGATGATGCCTTCTGCTAACACTGTCGTTCCACCACTTCCCGAATTGGTCGTCTTAGTCTTTACCACCGGCTCGGAGTCCCTAAGGGCGCCCTGGCCATAGAGTACATCAACGTTCTCAGCCAATTGGAGATTACTGGCGCCAGCATTGGGGGAAGCGAGGAAGGGGGCGCTCTGTGGGGTAAGCGCCGCGCTGTCTATCTCGGCGCCCTCCGCCTGAGGGATCAAAAGGGGACTGCCCGGAGTCCTATGTTCCTGGACCATCCCCGCCGGGCCGGAAACAAAAAGAGAGCTCCAAAGAAGTCCGGACAACAATCCGCCAACCGCCAAAAAAACGGCCACTCCTAATGGCTTGTAGTCGCTTTTGAGCTTTTGGATAGTCGTACTTATGAATTCTATGATACCACAATGACCCCCAAACCTCAACCCAAACAAGCGCAAATGACGGCCAAAACCGCTCAAATACCCTTGAATTCGGCTCAAAATGCGGCGGTACACGCGCCCGGGGCCCCTCTATTAATAGTGGCGGGGG
>Ga0208357_1000277_pt1 | contig 41943 bp, 40 predicted proteins | sample NGESurdeep092012_6_FD_184487 | JGI IMG/M metagenome (GOLD analysis project Ga0208357, IMG submission 184487) | Arctic peat soil microbial communities from Barrow, Alaska - NGEE Surface sample F52-2 deep-092012 (SPAdes) | ecosystem: Environmental > Terrestrial > Soil > Wetlands > Peat ...
GCTGCTCGGACAGAAGTACCGTCGACAGCCGTTGCTGCTCGCGGCCGTCGTCGTTCTCTAGTCGCCCTTTTCCGGTTCGCCGTGATCGGCGTTGTTGCGGCCGACACGCCAGAACGCCTTCATGTTGATCGACCCTTCGTCGAGTCCGCGATCGAGCAGGGCCTCGCGCGCCGCTCTCATCACATGGAACTCACCGAAGAGGTACGCGTGGCCGCGCTCCGGGGGAAAGGCGAACGCCGAGAGTCCGCGCAGGAGACCGGCGGGATCGTCCTTGGCGCGTCCCATTCGATCAACGAAGATCCCGGTGACCGCGATGCCCTCGTCGAACGTCGTGGTCACCGCGTCGTCGGCGTGGTCGGTTTCCACGATGAAGACGACCTTGCCGGGCGATTCGACGCTCTGCGCCATCCGGTACGACGAGCCGAGGCACGTGATGTCGCCCATGAAGAGGTGCCAATCGGCCTCGCTATCGACGACGATCTTGCCCCGGGGGCCCACGATGTCCACCTCATCACCCGGCTGGGCAGTGCGCGCCCATACGCTGCCCGGTCCCTCGTGGGCCGTCGTGATCCACAGAGTGAACTGATCGAGCTCTTCGTCAACGGCGTGCACGCTGTAGCGACGCCGCACCATTTTGCCCGTCGGATTCGTGAGCTGCACCATCACGTCATTGCCCGCAACGCCGCACAAGAGGGCGGCCTGACCTGCGAGAACGACCTCGTGGATCGAAGAACTGAGCGGCGTTGAGGAGACGAGATGACAGACGCGCGCGTTGGAGTCGAGGCGCGCGGCGAGTTCGATCGAGGAGTCCTGGGGCGTTGTCGGCACCGGCTCAGCATAAGGGGATTGGCACCGACTACGAATGAATGTTCGGTAAGTTTATTGGTTGTGGCACAAGCACGACACAAGAAAAAGCCGGTGAAAAAGACGGCTCGCGGATCGGCCGCGACGGCCCCCAGTGTCTGGGAGCGCCACACCCGCGACCTCTGGATTCTCCTGCTCGTCGTGATCGGTGCCTTCTGCGCGTTGGCCGAGGCCGGGGCGCTCGGACCGGTCGGTCGGGGCATCTCGAAGGGCCTCGCCATCGCCTTCGGCGTTGGTCGATTCGCCCTGCCCGTCATGTTGCTCGCGTTGGGCGCGGCGTTGATCGCCGGGAGGATCGAAGTCGAACGACCCCGGGTCATCTGGGGGATCGCGCTCGGCGTGATCAGCATCTGCGGCATCGGACACCTCGCCGGGGGACGACCGTCGCTGCAGCACGCGACGACCAAGGAGTTCGCGCACGCCGGGGGCTGGCTCGGCGCCTTGATCGGCGGCGGCCTCGACAAGGCCATCGGCATCGCCGGCGCCCTGGTCGTGCTACTGGCGTTGTTGGTCATCGCCATCATGATCGGCACCGGTATCGGACTGCGCGCCCTCTACGGCGGCACCTCGACGTTCCTTCGCGCCTTGGGCTCGTGGCTCGCGCGTTGGTGGTCGAGCCGTGAACGCCCCGAACGTTCCCACGACGACGAAGAGCCCGAGGAGGAGCCGGCGCCGCGGCGCGTGCGCGCGACGGCACCGGAACCGGAAGTCTTCGAAGAGCCGGTCTACGAGGATGAGTACGAAGAGGAAGCCGAAGAAGAGGAGTACGACGAGGACGAGGAGGAAGAGTACGAGGAGGAAGAGTACGAGGAGTACCCGGTGATGGAGAGCGACTGGGAGTTGCCGTCACCGTCACTGCTCGTTCGCACCAAAGACGTCAAACAGGACCGCGCGGCCATCGAAGACCTCGGGGGCGAACTGGTCGAAGCGCTCGCGGCGCACGGCGTCGACACGACGCTCGTCGGATTCACGGTCGGACCGACCGTGACGCGCTACGAACTCGAGCTCGGGCCGGGCGTCAAGGTCTCGAGCGTGACGTCGCTCAATAAGGACATCGCCTACGCCATGGCGTCACCCGACGTGCGCATCCTCGCTCCCATTCCGGGACGGTCGGCGATCGGCGTCGAGGTGCCGAATCGACAGCGCACGCTCGTCGCCCTCGGCGACCTGCTCGCCTCCGAAGAGGCCGCGAACTCCAATCATCCATTGGACGTGCCCATCGGTCGCGACATCTCCGGCAAGACGATGATCGCCAACTTGGGCGAGATGCCCCACGTTCTCATCTCCGGTGCGACCGGCGCCGGTAAGAGTTCCCTGATCAACTCGATCGTCACCTCCCTGGTGATGCGCGCGACACCGGACCGGCTGCGATTGATGTTGGTGGACCCGAAGCGCGTCGAGATGGGTCAGTACAACGACCTGCCGCACCTCTTGGCTCCGGTCGTGGTCGATCCGAAGAGGGCCGCCGGAATGCTCGCGTGGGCCGTGAAGGAGATGGAGCGCCGCTACGACATCCTGGCCGAGAGCGGCGCGCGCGACATCACGAGCTACCAGCAAATGATTGCCCGCGGCGAACTCGAGCCCGGGACGACCGACGACGAACGCGTCGCCGAGATATTCGAGCGGACCACGGGTCTGGAGTCCGACGTCGAACGACCATCCGGACCCGAAGACCTGCCCTACATCGTGATCGTCGTCGATGAGTTGAACGACCTGATGATGGTCGCGGCGCGCGACGTCGAAGAGTCGGTCGTGCGCATCGCCCAGATGGCCCGCGCCGTGGGGATCCATCTCGTGCTCGCCACGCAGCGCCCGAGTGTCGACGTCATCACCGGCGTCATCAAGGCCAACATCCCGAGTCGCATCGCCTTCGCGGTCTCGTCGCTCGCGGACAGCCGCGTCATCCTCGATCAGGCCGGCGCCGAGCGCCTCATCGGCAAGGGTGACATGTTGCTGGTGACCGCGTCGTCCAACGTGGCGCGACGACTCCAAGCGCCGTGGGTCTCAGAGAGCGAGGTCCAGCGCGTCGTCGAGGCGTGGCGCGCGCAGGGCGGACGACGCGAGAACGTAGTCGCACTCGACGTGCCGGCCGGTCGCGGTGGTTCGATGGGCGGGGGTTCGAGTGACGATGACGACGAGGTGCTGGCTCAGGCGCGCGAGTTGATCATCCGAACGCAGTCCGGGTCGACGTCGATGTTGCAGCGCAAACTGCGCGTCGGTTTCGCGAGGGCCGGGCGCATAATGGACCAACTCGAGCAAGAGGGAGTCGTGGCGGCCGGCGACGGTTCCAAGGCCCGCAAGGTACTCGTGACGCCCGAAGAGTACGACGAACAGACTTCGCTGTAGTTCGTGAGCAGGAGATCGTCTCGCCGCCCGGTCCTTCGCGGCCTCGTCACTCGATTCTTCTCCATCGTTCTGGGCGCCGTGGTCGCCGGCGGGCTGATCGTCTCGATGCAGTTGCCGTTCCTGCACGAACAGCCCACGCTGAGGATCTCGCTACGTTCGTACGCCAGTTTCCAGTACACGCCGCCGCCATTGATATGGCCCACGCAGGGCAGCGCGGCGATCGATGTGCCGGCTCTGGGCATCACGCGCGTCTGGCACAATCGCGTCGTCCCCATCGCCAGTCTCACCAAGATGATGACGGTCTACGTCGCTCTCAAACGCTTTCCTCTGGCCATCGGCCAAACCGGTCCGTGCATTGTCGTGAGTGACAGCGACGTCCTCAATTATGAACGCGACAAGTCCCAAGACGACTCGGCGGTCATCGTCACCGCCGGCGAACGACTCTGCGAGAGTGACTTGTTAAATGGCATGCTCGTGCACTCGGCGGCCAACTACGCCGACATGCTCGCGGCGATGGTCTCGGCGACCCCGCAGGCGTTCGTGGCGCGGATGAATAGCACCGCGAGGTCCCTGGGACTGCGTGACACGCGCTACGCCGATGACACGGGTGTCTCGAACCAATCGGTCTCCACCGCGCTGGACCAGGCGAAGCTCGCGACGATGCTGATGCGTTCGCCGCTCGTGCGAACGATCGTCGACCAAGCGGTGGTCGACCTCCCGGTCGCGGGCTTCGTCAACACATTCACCCCCCTGGTGGGAGTGAACGACGTCGTGGGTGTCAAGTCCGGTCGGACCGCGGCGGCCGGGGGCTGTGACGTGATGGCGGTGGCGTATCGTCTAAACGGTCGACGGCACCTGATCTTCACGGTGGTGCTAGGACAACAGGGCGGCGACGTACTCGCCAACGCTGGTGACGCGGCGTATGGATTGGCCGTATCGGCGGAGGCCAGCCAAGCCGACGTCGTGTTGGCCAAGGGAGATGTCTTGGGAACGATTCGATTCGGCAAGAACGTCGCGCCCTTCGGACTCGCGCGCTCGAGCCACGTGTACTGGTGGGATCAACACAACGGCCATCCCTTGCACACACGGCTTCGGCACGTCGGCACCACGATCCATCGCGGTGAAGTGGTCGGATGGATCGAGGTGCACGGCATCGAGAAGCCCGTACCGTTGGTCGCGCTTCGGTCCGTCGCCGCGACCACGCTCTGGCACCGCATACTGTAAAGCCATGCTCGCGCGCGTTCCCGCCAGTTCGGCCAACTTAGGACCGGGTTTCGACTGTTTGGCGGTCGCCTTGACGCTCTACCTCGAAGTCACGATTGAACCGGCCGACGCCTTCGCGATCTCGAGTGAAGGCTGTGGCGCCGGTCTGTTCGACGACGACAACAATCTCGGCGCCCGCGTCGCTGGGGAGGTCCTCGGACACTCGAACTTCGCGATGCACGTGACTTCGGAGATCCCGCTGTCGCGCGGTCTGGGATCGTCGGCCGCGCTCGCGGTCGCCGCGGCTGTCGCGGCGGGGGCGCGAGACCCTCTCGCTATGAGCACGCGGGTGGAAGGACACGCCGAGAACGCGGCGGCGTCGTTGCTGGGCGGACTCGTCGTGGCGCGCGCGCACTCGCGAGGCGGCGCGGTCGCGCGACCGCTGGCGCTCGACGCCGAATGGCGTTTCGTCGCCGTTATTCCCGATCAGGAACTCCCGACGATCGCGGCGCGTCGAGTGTTGCCCGAACGAGTGCCCTTCGCCGACGCGGTCCGCAACTTGAGTGCCCTGGGTCTGCTGCTCGCGGGACTGGCCGATCACGACGCCTTCGTCGATGGTTCGATGGACGATTACCTTCATCAGCCGTACCGGATGGGTCTGTTACCCTTCGCCGAGCCGCTGCTTGCCACACTGCGAGAGAGCGGCGCGGCGGGATCGTGTTGGTCGGGCGCCGGTTCCACCATGTTGGGACTCGCGACCGCCGACAAGGCTGAAGGGGTCGCGAAAGCGGCGCGAACGTTTCTCCACGACCAGGGCGTGGCCGGCATCGTGCATGTGCTCGAGGCTGACCGAACCGGCCTGGTGACGAGTTGACCGAGGAGCGCCACTCGAAGGGTGAGGCAGTTAAGGGCGCCGGGTACATGTTGCTCGGCGCGTCACTGATCCAGTGGTCGGCCGCGATCGTCACGCGCGTCTTTGGACAGATCGGTCCCTCGGCGACCAGTGCGTGGCGATTCTTCCTCGGCGCCATTGTCTTGATGGCGTTCACGCGGCCGAACCTGCGAGCGTGGACGAAACAGCAGTGGCTCGGGGCGCTGGCCCTCGGCGTCTCGGTCGCGTTCATGAACCAGTGCTTCTACCAAGCGATCGCGAGGATCCCGCTCGGCGCTGCGGTCGCCATCGAATACCTCGGTCCGTTCATGGTCTCGGCCCTCGGCAAGCGCACGCCACGACACTTCGCCTTCGTGATCCTGGCCGGGCTCGGCGTGCTCGCCATCGCCCGACCCGGCGCCGGATTGAACTACGAAGGGGTACTCTTCGCCGCCGGCTCCGGACTGGGGTGGGCGTCCTACGTGTTCGCGGCGCACCGCGTCGGGGGACAGGCCGAGGGTTTCGGAGGTCTCGCGGTCTCGATGTCAATCGGCGCCCTCGTGACGTTGCCGATGACCATTGGCTCGTCGCATTACGTGCTCAGCCATCCCGCGACGTTCGGGCGTCTCGCGCTCGTCGCGGTGATGGCCATCGTGCTGGGATTTGCGTGTGAACTGCAGGCGCTTCGCCGACTGAAGCCCTCGACGGCCGGCGTGCTCTTCGCGCTCGATCCCGCGGTCGCCTTCGCCATCGGCCTCATCGTGCTGAGTCAAAGTATCCACCCGTGGGACCTCATCGGAATGGTCTGCGTGGTCATCGCCGGTGCCGGCGTGACCTACGACGCCGCCAATTCGAAACCGACCCTCGTTCAGTAGGGTTGTTGCGTGGGAACGCCCAAGAAATTCGCCATTCGGACCTTCGGGTGCCAGATGAACGAGCACGACTCCGAGCGCCTCGCCGGACTCATGGTCGCCGACGGCATGGTCGCGGTCGCCGATGAATCCGAAGCCGACGTGGTCATATTCAATACCTGCACGATTCGCGAAAACGCCGACCTGAAGCTCTACAGCGCCCTCGGACAGATGAAGGCCCTAAAAGAACGACGTCCCGAGATGCAGATCGCGGTCGGCGGGTGCATGGCTCAAAAAGACCGTCACCAGATCCTGGAGCGAGCGAACTGGGTCGACGTCGTGTTCGGGACGCACAACTTGGCCGCGGCACCGCGTCTTTTGAAACGTTCGCGGACCGAGGGTCCGATAGTCGAGATACTCGACGCCCCAGATCCGGAGACCAATCGCGAAATGGCGCCGGCCCTCTACGCGGTGCGCGAATTGGCGTTCGCGGCCTGGATCACCATCCAGACCGGTTGTGACAATACCTGCGCCTACTGCATTGTCCCGTCGGTGCGTGGCGAGGAGATCAGCCGACCTTTCGATGACCTCGTCATCGAAGCCGAGATGCTCGCCGAATCCGGCGTCAGTGAGGTCACGTTGCTCGGCCAGAACGTCAACTCCTACGGGCGCGACATCACCCATCGGAGCCCCCTCTTCGCGGATCTCCTCCGAGCGCTCGGTCGAGTGGAGGGGATCGAGCGGATCCGATTCACGAGTCCCCACCCCAAGGACCTGAGCCCCGCGACCATCGCGGCGATGGCCGAAACCGCGACCGTCTGTCCGCAACTGCACCTGCCGTTGCAATCCGGCTCGGACCGCGTCTTGAAGGCGATGCGTCGGGGCTACAAGGTCGAGCGCTACATGGACCGGCTCGCTCGAGCACGCGCGGCGATCGATGACCTCGCGGTCACGACCGACTTGATCGTGGGATTTCCCGGCGAGAGTGACGCGGATTTCGATCAGACGCTCGAGGTCGTGGCGGCCTGTGAGTTCGATTCGGCGTACACATTCATCTTCTCGCCGCGCGAAGGGACGAGGGGCGCGCTGATGACGTCGCAGTTCATCCCTGAGGACGTCATCAAGTCCCGCTTCGAGCGATTGAAGAAGGTCCTCGACCGTTCCGCGTTGCGCAAGCACGAGGCGCGCGTCGGTCGGCGCGAAGAGGTGCTCGTGGAAGGTCCGTCACGACGCAACGAGTTGATGCTGTCGGGCCGGACCCGTCAAGGCAAATTGATTCACTTTCCTCCGGTGGACGAGCCGCTGCGCGCCGGATCACTCGCGATGGTCGACGTAACCCACGGCGCGCCGTATCACTTGTTGGGGGAGTACGCGTCCACGGTGCGCGACCCGCGTCATAAGGTTCGGATTCCTCTTCTCCTCTCGTGAGTACCGAACACGTCGCGGTCGCGCTCGTCGGGCCAACGGCGTCCGGTAAGTCGGCCCTGGCGCACGCGTTGGCCTTCGACCACCACGACGAAGTGGAGATCCTCTGCGTCGACGCCATGACCGTCTATCGCGGCATGGACCTCGGCACGGCCAAGCCCACCCGCGCCGAACGCGCTGAAGTGGGCTACCACCTCCTCGACCTCGTCGATCCGAGTGACGAGTTCACCGTGGCCGAGTATCAAAAGGCCGCGCGCGTGGCGGCCGCGGACGTCTGGCGAGCGCACCACAAGGTCCTCTACGTCGGCGGCACCGGTCTGTACGGTCGTGCGGTGCTGGACAACCTCGCGATACCCGGCCAGTACCCGCACGTTCGCGCGCTGCTCGAAGAGCGGGCGCACGAGGAGTTAGCGGTGCTCTACGCCGAACTCGAGGTGCTCGATCCATTGGCGGCGAGTCGAATGGAGGCGACGAACGCGCGCCGCGTCGTGCGCGCGCTCGCAGTCACCCTCGGCGCGGGCCGACCGTTCTCCTCCTACGGGGAGGGCCTCGTCACCTACGGTGCGGCGCGCGTCGTCCAGGTCGCGCTGCAGAGTGACTTCGAACAGTTGGACCTGCGTATTGCCGATCGATTTCGCGCGTGGATGGATCAGGGGCTGCTTGATGAAGTGACGGCGCTCGCCAGTGCGCCCGGCGGGCTGAGTCGCACGGCGCGCCAGGCCGTTGGCTACCGCGAACTCTTGCGACACGTGGAAGAGGGCGCCGACCTCGAGGCGTGCGTCGATGACGCGATCATTCAGAGCCGGCGTCTGGCCCGCCGACAACGCTCGTGGTTCTTGCGCGACCCCCGGATCGAGTGGTTCGACGACGCGCGCGAAGCTCGCGCGCGACTCCTCGCCGTGCTGAATGGTTCCGACGGGTACGTGCGAGACTAGGAGAAATGGCCTTGCGATCTCTCCAGAAATGGCACGGTGCGGGGAACGATTTCCTCGTAGAAGTGAGCGAACACGGCAGCGCGCCGTGGTGGGACGCGACACGCGCTCGTGCGCTCTGTGATCGCACGACGGGCGTCGGCGCCGACGGCCTCTTGCTCGCCACGTTGGGTTCTGAGGTCTCGATGGCGCTCTACAACGCCGACGGCTCCGAAGCTGAGATGTCCGGCAACGGCATTCGTTGCCTCGCCGCAGCGGTTCGGCGAACCACGAACGGCACGTGGGACACGCTCGAAGTGCACACGGTCGCGGGAGTTCGCACGGTGACCCTGAAGATGGAAGAGACCTCCGGGTACGGCAGTGTCGACATGGGCGACGTCACCTTCGGTGAGACGTTGCCCGGCACGCTCGGGGTCGCCTACGTGGGTAATCCCCACGTCGTGGTGCGCGACGACACGAAGTGGACTGACGCGATGCGTGAAGAGCTGGCCCAGGAACTCTCGCTCGACCTGGACGGCGTCAACGTCGAATTCTTGACGATCGAGAGCGACGATCACCTCTCGATCAAGGTGATCGAGCGCGGCGTCGGCTGGACGAGGGCCTGCGGGACCGGGACGTGTGCGGTGGTCGCCGTCGCGCATCGCGACGAGATGTGCGGTACTGACGTCACGGTCGACAATCCCGGAGGAGCGTTGCACGTTACGCTGAACGGGGCCGCGGCCACGCTGAGCGGACCGGTGAAGTTCGTCGCGAACGTGGAATGGCTCGAAACGTGACCTATATACCCACTACCCTCATCGACCGAACGATTCGCGAGAAGATCGTTCTCGTCGGAGTGCAGTTCCCGGGCGTCAGCGAGGACGAACTCGACTACCAACTCGACGAGTTGGCGCTCCTCGTCGATACCGCCGGTGCCGACGTCGTGGCCCGCGTCGTCCAGCGGCGCGACTCGCCGGAACCCGCGACGTTCCTCGGTTCGGGGAAGGTCCAAGAACTGCGAGAGATCTGCCTCGCGGTCGACTCCGACACCGTGGTCTTCGAGCACAACCTCTCGCCGGCCCAACAACGCAACCTCGAGAAGATCCTCGGGCGCACCGCGATCGACCGCACCGCAGTGATCCTGGACATCTTCGCCCAGAACGCCCGCACCCCCGAGGGCAGGGCCCAAGTGGAGTTGGCCCTCTTGCAGTACCGCCTGCCGCGTCTTCGTCGCGCCGGCGGATCGTTCTCCCAACAGGCCGGTGGCATTGGCACCAGGGGCCCTGGTGAGACCCAGCTCGAGACGGACCGGCGCCGCCTCGTGAATCGAATCCACGCCATTCGCCGCGAACTGAAAGAGATCGACCGCACTCGCAACGTGCAGCGACAAGGACGTAAGCGGGGCCGTCACCGAGAGGTGACGCTCGTCGGCTACACCAACGCCGGGAAGTCCTCGATGCTGAACGCCATAACCGACGCCGGCGTCGAAGCCGAGGATCGACTGTTCGTCACGCTCGATCCGCGCACTCGCCAGCGTCAACTGTCCGGTGGCGAGACGGTCCTCTTCACCGACACCGTCGGCTTCATCTCGAACCTGCCCCACGACCTCGTCGACGCATTTATGTCGACGCTGAAATCGGTCCAGTTGGCCGACCTCTTGGTCCACGTGGTCGACGGCTCGAACGATCACGCCGAAGAACAGATCGCCGCGGTGCGCGAAGTATTGCGCGAGATCGGCGCCGACCTCGTGCCGGAGTTGCTGGTCTTCAACAAGGCCGACGTGCCGGGCTCGCGCTCGCGCGACTTGGCCAAGTTGCACGAAGGCAGCGTCTGGGTCTCGGCCGCGACCCACGAGAACCTCGAGGTCGCCATCGCCACGATCGGTGATCGACTCAGGGTCAATGATCGCGTGGTGACCCTGCACTTGCCACTCGACCGCGGCGACCTGCTGGCGCGCGCGCACCGCGAAGGTGAGGTGGTCGACACGTCGATCACCGACGACAGCGTGGTGGTGCGCGTGCTGCTCGATTCGGTGAGCGTGGCGCACTTCGACGAGTGGCGGGTGCCGGCGTGAGTTTCACGCCACCCCCGTATCCCTACGAACGACTCGACGTCTTAGGCAAGCTCGCGTCGGTGCACGACGGAGGACCGATCGACTGTTCGATCGGTACGCCGATTGACGCACCGCCCGAGGCAGTGCTCCAAGAGTTGGCGAAGGCCACCGGGGCGCGAGGCTATCCGACGTCGCAGGGCTCACTCGACCTACGCGACGCGGCCGCCGGGTGGATGCAGCGACGTTTTGGCGTGACGATCTCGAGCAATGACATCGCGGCCTGCATCGGCACCAAGGAGTTCGTCGGCACCCTCGCGGGCTACCTGCACCTGCGTACTCCGGAACGCGACACCGTGCTGTATCCGGCGATCAGTTATCCGACCTACGCGATGGGCGCGACCCTGGCCGGACTACGACCGGTCCCCGTCACCATTCGCGACGGACGCCTCGACTTGGCGTCGATCGATCCCGACGACGTCGCGCGCGCGCTCGTATTGTGGGCGAATTCGCCGTCGAACCCGACCGGGTACCTCGACGACTTAGAAGGGATCGCTGCCTGGGGTCGTCATCACGGTGTACCCGTCGCCAGTGACGAGTGTTACGCGGAATACACCTGGGCCGGTGCGCCGAGGTCGATCCTCGAACACGGCTGCGACGGCGTCCTCGCGGTCCATTCGTGCTCGAAACGTTCGAACCTCGCCGGTCTGCGCGCCGGCTTCTACGCCGGCGACGAAGAGTTGGTCGGCTTCCTCAAATTGGTACGCCAGCACGCCGGCTTCATGGTGGCGGCCCCGGTGCAGGCCGCCGTCGCCCTCGCCTACGACGATGACGAACACGTCAACGTCCAACGTGAGCGATATCGGCGTCGATTGGTGCTGATGTCCGACGCGCTTGGCGACTTCGGTGTCGGGGCCCCGATGCCCGAAGGTTCGTTCTATCTCTGGTGCTCGAAGGAGGGCCTCGACGGATGGGCGTTGGCGAGTGAGATCGCCGAGCGCTCGGCGCTCGTGGTGAGCCCCGGCGAACTCTACGGGCAGGACGGTCGCGATTTCATTCGACTCGCCGTCGTGCAGAGCGATGAACGACTCGAGTTGGCCGCCTCGAGACTCCGGGCCGCCTGAACCTCGCTATTACGATGGCGTAATGAGCGATCTCGAAACTCGCATCGATCAGTGGTTCGATCACCTCACCGAGATGACGCCCGAGAACCTCGAGGCGCGTCGCGACGTGGAACTGGTGATCACCAAACTGGACGACGGTCAAGTGCGCGTGGCCGAGATAACACCGTCGGGTGAGGTCTTCGTGCACGAATGGGTCCGCAAGGCGATCCTCTTGCTGTTTCGACTTCGGGGCCTCGAGAGAGTTGAGGTCGGGCCGTTCGAATACCTGGACCGACTGGAGTTGAAGCGCGACTACGAACGTCGCGGCGTGCGCGTGGTGCCGGGTGCTTCAGCGCGACGGGGCAGCTTCCTCGGTCGAGGCGTGATCTTGATGCCGAGTTACGTCAACATTGGCGCCTGGGTCGGCGAGAACACGATGGTCGACACGTGGGCGACCGTCGGGAGTTGCGCTCAGATCGGGGCGAACGTGCACCTCTCCGGCGGTGTGGGTATCGGCGGGGTCCTCGAGCCGGCCAATGCCGTGCCGGTCGTGATCGAAGACGACGCGTTCATCGGCAGTCGCTGCATGGTCACCGAAGGCGCGCGGGTCGGGCGAGGATCCGTCCTCGGCGTGGGAACGGCCCTCGGTCCGTCGATACCGGTGATCGACGCCGCCACGGGCGAGGAAGTGTCACGCGGCCGCGTCCCCGACTACTGCGTGGCGGTGTCGGCCAATCGCAAGCGAGTGTTTGAAGGCGGCGAGTTCTATTTGCCGTGCGTACTCATCATTCGACGTCTGAGTGAGGGAGAGCGTCACAACAAGACCGCCCTCAACGACATACTGCGCGAACACGGCGTCGCCACGTGAGTCGACTCGACGACACGCTCGCGCTCGTCGCCATCGACTCGGTGAGCCGCGGTGAGGCCGCACTCGCTCATCACGTGGCCGTCGTGCTCGGACGCAACCGCGATCTGGACGTCGAGCGAATCGGCGACAACGTGGTTGCGCGAACCACGGGTCATCACGCGACTCGACTCTTGGTTGCGGGACACCTCGACACGGTGCCCGGCGACGCGAGCGCGGCCACAATCGTGGGCGACGAGCTTCGCGGCGTCGGTGCGTGCGACATGAAGGGTTCGTTGGCGGTGATGCTCGAGTTGGCGTCCACGCCGACGCCACGTTCCGTTGAGGTCACGTGGGTCTTCTACGCGCGCGAAGAGATATCGCGTAGCGACTCCGGGCTGTTGGAGATCGCTGAACTTCGCCCCGAGCTGTTGGACGCGGACGCCGCGATCCTCGCTGAGCCGACCAATGGTCGCGTCGAGGCGGGGTGCCAGGGCACGTTGCGGGTAGCGGTGGAGATGACGGGTGCTCGTGCTCACACGGCGCGACCGTTCGCCGGGCGAAACGCCATCCATCGTTTGGGCGACGTGATAACGAAAGTGGCGAGCTACGAACCACGCGCCACCGTGATCGACGGCATCGAATTCGTCGAGCAGCTTCAGGTCGTCGACATCAGTGGGGGAGTGGCGCCGAACGTGGTTCCCGATCGAGCGAGTTGCACGCTCAATCATCGGGTCGCTCCCGATCGAACGAAGGACGAAGCGGTGTCGTGGCTCAACGAATTCCTCGCGGGGGTTATCGACGAGGGCGACGAGGTCCGCGTCGTCGACTGGGCACCGTCGTCACCGCCATCGATGGCCAATGAACGTCTCGCGACCTTGGTTGAACTCACGGGCGAGGCGCCATTGGGCAAGGTCGGCTGGACCGACGTCGCGACATTCGCTGAACTCAAGATCCCCGCCACGAACTTCGGAGCGGGCGACCCGTTGCTGGCCCATCGAAGTGAAGAGTTCGTGACGCTAGAACAGTTGGATCACTTCGCCACGGTACTCTCAGCCTGGCTGCAATGAGTTCGCGGAAGGTCCAGTCCCGGCCGGAGTGATCCGGCGGTCTTAGTAGCTGCGCAAGACCGAAATGACTTTGCCGAAGAGGAAGACGTCACGGGCATCGAACTCCATTGGCTCCATCGTCGAGTTCTCCGGCTTTAACACGACTCGCGTTCCCTGCGGGAAGTAACGCTTCACCGTCGCCTCGCCCCCTGGAATCTCGGCGACCACGATCTCGCCCTTGTTAGCCGAGGTCTGACGTTGCACTACGAGGTAGTCACCCGGCAAGATGCCCGCTTCAATCATTGATTCGCCGCGCACTTCCAAGACGAAGCTGTCGCCGCGACCGGCGAACTGCTCGGGCATCGACATGAGCTCGTGGGCGATCTCTTGGGCGAGGACGCCGGTACCGGCCGCCACGTCACCCACGAAGGGGATGTAGCGGATTCGCTGATCTGGTGCGGGGTTCTCCACGTCGAGACGAACGGTGAGAGTGCGGGGTTGCTGTGGATTCTTCTCGATGTAGCCGGCTCGCTTCAGCACTTCGATGTGGTTCGCGACAGTCGCTGGTGACTTCAGGCCCACGTGATCAGCGATCTCTCGGATGGTCGGAGGGAAGTTCCGCTCTCGCTGGCAAGTGATGATGAATTCAAGGATCTGGCGACGCATGGGAGTCAATACTTCAGCCACGGGCTTCCTTTCAGTTACGAACAGTTGTTCGTAGATTACTCCATGACCGGAGCAAAATCAAACACCTGTTCGTAACTGACGATGGGTGAAGGGCTCGATCGAGGTGCACTCAGAACACGTCGTCGCCGACGCGTCGGGCACCACCGTACGTCGATCTTCGACGTACGGGCATCGGCGATGCGCTAATGAATGCCTTGTTAACAGCGCATTACGGCATCACCAAGAATTTACCCCGACCTTACAGTTCCTTCACCCAATGGTAGGTTCTCGTGATGGCGAATGCCGAAAAGTTCCGAGAGGGGAATGTATGAATCATAAATTTACAAGGTTCACCACGATTGTTGCGGTGGGAGCGCTCACACTTTCGGGTGTAGTGATGACCATGGGGTCAGGCGCGGGAGCGGCTACCAAGAAGATTCCCACGTACACAATTGGCTTCCAAGGCGTTCTCTCGGGCGGTGCCGCGAGCCTCGGTATTCCTGAGAAGGACGGCGTGACTGTCGCCGTGGCTCTGTGGAACGCCAATAAGCATCGGAAGTTCAGCATCAAGTTGGTTTCGGGCGACGACCAGTGTGACCCAACGGTTGCTCCGTCGGTTGCGACGCAGCTCAGCTCGAACAAGAAGGTCCTCGCGATTGTCGGGCCATCATGCTCGGGTGCGACGTTGGCTTCGCTGCCTATCTATAGCCCCACGGGGATGGCTGTCGTAAGTCCTTCGGCGACGAACCCCCCGCTCACGACGCCGGCCGATGACCCTAACAACATCTATTTCCGCGACGTGGCCAATGACTCGATTCAGGGTCCCGCGGACGGAAACTATCTGGCCAAGACGTTGAAGAAGACCACTATTGAAGTGATCAACGACGCCAGTACGTACGGTGCAGGCTTGGCAGCGCAGGTCGCTGCTCAGGCGACCGCAGACGGTGCGACAGTGACGACGGCGACGCTGCCGAGCACGACCGCATGTGGAAACGGTGGAACGGGTACGAACGACCAGATCACGATTCCGTCGACCGTCACCGCAGTGTTCTACGGGGGCTACTACTGTGACTTCGCCCAAATGACTGACGTCGTTCGTACGGCGGGTTACAAGGGAGTCTTGATGAGTGGTGACGGTTCTGATGAGCCGGCCTACATTACGGACCTCTCGAATGTTGCCGATGGCGCTGGTGTGTATGTCACCTGTGCTTGCTCGATCGTAGGTAGCACGAGTGCGGCCGGCAAGACGTTCGTCAACGAATACCGCAAGTTGTTCAAGACGAACCCCGGTGCGTACGCTCCCGAGTCCTACGACGCCGCGAACATGGAATTCACCGCGATGACCAAGATTCACAAGGTCACGCGAAAGGCCATCACCGCCGAGTTGAAGAAGCTCACGTACAAGGGCATTACCAAGTTAATTAAGTTCCTGCCGACTGGCGATGTCACCTCGAAGGCGATTTATGTCTCTCAGGTGGTCGTTGCGAACGGCAAAGGCACCCTTAAGCAGATTGCATCAACTACGCCGTAGTCATACGACTTAGGTTCGTAGATTCAAATTGTGGGAACGGCCGCTCCAAGTGAGCGGTCGTTCCCACAACTGAGTTATGTTCAATGAAGCGCTTAGTCATTCAAAAGGGCCGGAATGTTCAATTTTCTGCTGCAGGGTATTTTCACCGGTCTAATCTTTTCGTTGGTCGCCCTCGGATACACCCTCGTGTACGGCGTGCTCCGGCTCATCAATTTCGCGCACAGTGAAGTGTTGATGACCGGTGGTTTCTCGGGATATTTCTTCCTGCATTACACGATCGGAATTCATCCCGTGCCCTCCAGTCTTGGGGCCACGATCTTCTACGTCGTCCTCGGCGTCATCATCAGCGGTGCCGGAGGGACCTTGGCCGCACTGCTCATCGAACGCTTCGCGTACCGACCCCTTCGCCGCCGGAACGCACCGAAACTGGCGTATCTCATTTCGGCGATTGGCGCGTCGTATTTCCTTTTGAACCTCTTCGGCAAGGAATTCGGACGGTATCCAGTTGCGACGTCCCAGCCATTCAGCAATCACGTCGTCGTGACCATTTGGGGAGGACAGGTCACGATGTACGACATCGTGATTCTTTGCGCGACGTTGGCCCTTCTCTTCACGTTGGACAGAATCGTCTATCGCTCCAAGATGGGAAGGGCGATCAGGGCGGTGGCTTCGGATATGGAGACGGCCTCATTGATGGGGGTCAACGTCAATCGGACCATCGGAAGTACCTTTGCGCTCGGGGGATTCATGGGCGGCGCTGCGGGCTTCTTTCTCGCTATCAATCAGGGTGTCTCGAACAACATGGGATTCAAACCGGCACTCTTTGCCTTTACGGCGGCGGTCCTCGGTGGCATCGGCAATATCCGTGGGGCAATGGTGGGCGGTGTGATCCTGGGTATCGTGATGTTCACTCCGATCTACTGGCTCGGCCAACCGTGGCTCGAAGAGGTAATAGCGTTCTCAGTCCTCGTGCTCATCCTTCTCTTTCGTCCCACGGGAATTCTGGGTGAGCGTTTGGGGAGGACGGCATGAGTGTGGAACTCTCCGCCCCGAAGAAGCGCAACAGGTCCTTGCGGGGTGACGATGTTCGACGTATGTGCACGGCGATCGCGGGTGGTCTCGTCCTCGCGATAATGACCGGACCCGACGGCGCGATCACCGATCCGACGTATGGCGTCAAGTCGTCCTTACTTTCTGGTCACGTGGTCGGGTATTTGATCTTCGGCGTCGTCATCGGGTGTCTCTTGACGTATCGGGCAAAGGTGAAAGACGGTACGTGGCGTAGGGACCGTGCCGTGCCTCGGCGTACCCTCTTGGAGCGTGCCACGTCGTTGGCGACGATTTCGAGAAACGCATTATTGGCGGTCACGGCGTTGGTGGTCGCGATAATCACGCTTCTCTTCGCGGACTTTTCGGGGCCCGTCGCTTCCAACAAGTTGTCGATCCATGCTCTCGTGCACCAGTTCTTGTATACGCGAACCTACGGATATCTCGTACTGGCCCTGGCGATCTGGTTCACCGTCGTGAACCAGGCGATGCGACTTACAACGTTTCGGCTGCCGTCCATTCCGCGCCCCCTGTTCCTCCTCGGCGCGATAATCACGATCCTTTTCTTCTCTCTGACTTCTGACCCCTTCTTGCCGGCACGATTTTCGTGGCGAGCGTTCAATCCGGGTGTCGCCAACTCCTTGTTCCATCATTGGACAACCTATCTATGGTTGACCTTCGGCCTCGCGGTGAGCCTTTCGTGGATGTTCAAGCGCGACACGGCTCGCACCACTCGACCCCTCAGTCGACCGCGCGCACTCGTCGTCACGCCCTCGATGCGATTCTTGACCTACGTGTTAGCTGGGTTCGTCGTGTTCGAAGCGCCGAAATTCATGTCGCTGTATTGGCAGATCTCGCTCTATCAGCAGATCGGCGTGTTCTGTCTGTTGGCTATCGGCCTCAATATCGTCGTCGGCTTTGCTGGCCTGTTGGACCTTGGATACGTCGCGTTCTATGCATTGGGGGCGTACGTGACCGCGTATTTCTCGGGCGCGCTTCCGCTCCAGCCGCCGTTCCATCTCAATCCCTTCCTCATTATCCCCTTCGCGATCTTGATCGCGATGCTGTCGGGCGTGCTCCTCGGACTTCCGACACTGCGACTTCGAGGCGACTATCTCGCCATCGTCACGCTCGGTTTCGGTGAGATCGTCTACGTCTTAGCGAACGACTGGACCCAAGTGACCGCCGGATCGGCTGGCACGGGCGCCATCACCAATTTCAGTGTCCACTTTCTCGGTATTAACTACGCGTGGAATCCGGTGAATCCCCTCTCGTACTACTACTTGTTACTCGGCATCCTCATCCCGGCCATCTTCCTCTTCGATTTCTTGAACCACTCGAAAGTCGGTCGCACCTGGGCCGCCATCAGAGAAGACGAGGTCGCGGCGCAGTCACTGGGGATCAACGCCTTGAAATACAAGGTCATGGCCTTCGCCATGGGTGCTTCGACCGCCGGCGTCGCTGGAGTCTTCACCGCCGTGAAGGTCGGACATCTCTTCCCCAACACATTTATCCTGCAGCTGTCCATCTCGATATTGGTATTGGTCATCTTTGGTGGCATGGGATCGATCGTGGGTGTCCTCTTCGGGGCGATCGTTCTTCAGTGGCTCCCTTCGTACCTGAACTTCCACTCGTATCTGGGCTTTCAAGAGGCTGACCTCTATCTCTACGTCGGAGCACTCCTGATTGTGATGATGATCTTTCGTCCACAGGGTCTGGTTCCGTCGCGACGGCGCCGTCGAGAGATCCTCGATTCCGAAGAGGGCCTCGGTAGTGCCGACGCCCTGAGCGCGATCACCTACGAGCAGCCGTCGTGACGACCGACGATCCGATATTTGAGGTCAAGGACGTCACCTTGCGTTTTGGTGGTGTCACGAGTCTCAACGGCGTGAATATCCAACATGAGCGCGGAGAGATCCTGAGCGTGATCGGGCCCAACGGAGCTGGCAAGACGTCACTGTTCAACTGTCTCACCGGTGTCTACGTGCCACAAGAGGGTTCGATCACCTTTCATCCCAGCGAGACCAAAGCAATCAGCATCGTCGGACGCCCCCCACACCGAGTCGCCCACGCGGGCGTGGCCCGCACCTTTCAAACGAGTCGAATGTTCAATGCGTTGACGACGTTCGAAAATGTGAAGATCGGTGTCGAGGCGCGCCAAAAGACGGGCCCGATCGGGGCGATGCTCAAATTGCCGAGAACTCGTCATGAGGAGAAGTACTCAGACCAGCGCTCACACGAACTCCTGGAGTTCGTCAATCTCACCCATCGCACCAATACCCTCGCCGATTCACTGCCCTACGGTGATCGCCGACGACTCGAGATTGCGCGAGCCCTAGGGACGGACCCGAAGGTCCTCCTCTTGGATGAACCGGCGGCCGGCACGAATCCGTCGGAGAAATTGGCGCTAGCTGAACTCATCAACCGCATCAATACCGAACTCGATATCTCAATATTGTTGATTGAGCACGATATGAAACTTGTGATGTCACTGGCTCAACGCATCATCGTTCTCAACTTCGGTGGTGTCATCGCCGAAGGTACGCCGCAGGAGATTCAGAGTAACCCTTTGGTCATCGAGGCCTATCTCGGTGCGAGCGACGAGGCGAAACAGTAATGACGACACCCATGCTCCAAGTCGAGAACGTGCAAGTTCGTTATGGGTCAGTTCCGGCAATTCACGACCTCTCCCTGCTCGTCAACCAAGGCGAAATCGTGACGGTGCTCGGCGCCAACGGCGCCGGCAAGACTACGACGCTTCGAATGATCTCGGGGCTTCATCGTCCCTATTCGGGCCGCGTCCTTTTTGAAGGCGAAGAGATTCAAAATCGCCCGGCTCACGAGCACGTGGGCCGGGGCTTAAGTCACGTGCCCGAAGGTCGTCGGATTTTCGCGACGATGAGCGTCCGAGAGAATCTCGACATGGGAGCTTTTGGTCGAAGAGGAAGTTACAAGGACGATTTTGATCACATCTACTCACTCTTTCCGGTCCTCGGCGAACGTCAGAAGCAGCTGGGCGGAACACTTTCCGGTGGCGAACAGCAGATGCTCGCCATTGGTCGCGCATTGATGGCGAGACCGCGCTTGCTTCTTCTCGACGAACCGAGTTTGGGACTCGCGCCGATGATCATCGCGTCCATCTTCCAAATCATCGAGACTATTCGCGGCGAAGGTGTCACGGTCATGCTGGTCGAGCAGAACGCCAACCAGGCGCTTCGAATCGCCGACCGTGGCTACGTGTTGGAGAACGGACACGTGCTCTATCAAGACACCGCGCCCGCACTCTTGAGCGACGACCGAATTCGCCGCGCCTACCTCGGTCAATAGTCGATCCGGGGCTCGGTGGAGCGGCTGTGTTTGTACGAACGCGTCGGGGATCAGAGACATTTGTGAAGGGTATTTCAAAAAAACCACGGGTCGCCCCGAAGGGCGGCCCGTGGCATTCGTGAGCTTCTACGTTCTATTTAAAGGCAATGCGTGTTCGCGCGGAGTCGCCCTTTGACGCATTGGCGACTGAGATCGAACATGACCTCAGATTCGAGGCCTTGGTGCCGCACGTTCCGGTACCAATCCTGCCGTTGACGACCTTGAAATTGAAGGCCGGCAATACGCCCCTCGCGGTGATTTTCACTGGGTGCAGGGTCTTGAGGTCACAACCCGCTTGGCTGGTGGACTTCGCAAGGCACTCGACTACGTACACCTGGTCGCGGGGCTTGAATCCGGTCCCGGACACGCGAACCCTCGAGCCGTTCCTAAGATTCTTGACCGGGGCCACGTGGAACCTGCGCGGACCGATCTTTACCGGAGGCGTCGTCGTCGTGGTCGTCGTCGTTGCAACTGGCATCGCGAACGTGATTGGTGCGGCGGCGGTGTTGGTCTGAGCTTGGTCGGCGACCTCAACTATGCACGTGAGGTCAGATGACGTCGTGCCGCACGTTCCGCTGCCAACAGTGCCGGTGACGACCTTAAACGGCTGTGTGAAGGTGCCGGTGGCGCTCTCGGTCACTGGGGTTGCCGAGGACGTGTCGCACCCCGTAATGCTCGTGGCCGTCGCCAGACATTCAATCGCGAACAACGTGAGTCCCGGTGTGTAACCGGTGCCGACGACCGAGACCGTTTGCCCCGCGGTCAAGGCCGTGTTCGGCGTCACCGTGATGGCGGGTCCCGCGGCAGACGCGGTAGCGACACCGAAGGAAGCGAGACCTCCCAAGGCCAACGCTCCGATAGCAATACTCGTCATAAATCGTCTCATTGTGTACGTCCTCCCGATAGCTGTTGTCACGATCTCTCATAGTTGAGACCGCGTTGAATCAGTCACTTCTACATGCAACGTGCACTCCGTCGCACGCCAAATCGAGGTCCGAAACTTCGATTCGCGCCCATCTCATCCTAGATGAGGACCGACGAGTTGATACGGTCGCACCAACCGTGAGCTCGCGACTTCGCTTGGGTGAGACGAGGAGTGCACTTTGGGCAATGTCCTACAGTACGTGGTGTGCATAATTTCTCAACGGCTGAAAGAAGTAGGCCCTTGAAGGATTGTGGGGCGAGTGAATCGGTGTCGTGGTGAGTGAAGAACCTATACAGAGTGTGTGGGTCGATCGTCTCATGGCCATTGAGTACCGAGACCTTGACGAGGATTTCGTTCGCTTTCACGACGATCCCGTCGATGATTCCGTGAGGAGCGTGGTGGCGTCGGTCGTCGCCGCCGATGATTCGGAACGAGATCGATTTCGAAGATCACTCGGACCGGAGTCCATTGAGACCCTTCGCGTCTACGCCAAGCGTCGAGTGTTGCAGGCGCGACGTCGCTCGTCGGTGAATCCGGTGGAAGAGGCGATGGACGCGTTCGCACTCGTCCCGGCTGCCGACGTGCCCTGGGATACGTGGGTCAAGGCCGGACTATTCATCGCTCGCTCACTTGGTCGTGACATCGACGCGATCGGTGAGCGTTTTGGTGTGGTATCCGCGGTGCAAAGCGCCGAACGCTTCGACGTCGCATTCGAAGCCATGGGCCGCATCGAGGCACTCGCGCAGTGCTTCATCGCTGAAGTCACGACCACTTACGGGACGGGATTCGTCGAGACGATCGTGCACCGTGACACTCAGTCGACGGGGCCATTCTTCAGCGCTCCTCGTCAGGCCGACGACATCGTGACCTACGAACCAACGACCAATCTCGCCCAACTCGCGGCGAGCCTCGCCGACGCGTTTGACGCAACCAAGAGTCTCCACACCGGCGCCATTTCTCAGGATCAATTGGCGGGCATGTCATTCTCGCAGCAAGTGTCGGGGGCCTTTCTCGACACGACCGGCTGCCTCAGTTTCTACGCCGACGCGTCAGAGGAGGACAGATCGTTCAAGGTCTTCGTCGCTGAGTTGCCCGAGGGGACGGACATCGCTTCGCTCGCGTCCGGCGCTGAGAGCGATGATCAAGCGGTCTGTTTCGACGACCGTCGACTCATTCTCTTGCTGTCACCGCCGAACTTCGAAGAGGACGACGAATCGGTCTTCGATTTCGGTGACTATCTCAGCGTCGCTCGTCAGACGCTCCAGGCGTCAACCCCGGTTGGTTGGCACAGTCGTTGAATCTCTGGTGAGGGCATGGAACTTCACGAATTCCGAGCTCTCCCGGTCCTAGGCCGACGAGGCAGAACCCTCGAGCTGTTGGATCAGTGCTGGCGTGATGACGGTGACATTCGTCGGGATCTCGACGGGATCGCTGTCGTGGGTCACGGCGGCCTGCAGCGTCACCGTGGCGTCGCCCGGCGATCCGCTGCCTTCGGGTGCGGTGACCGAGATCGACCCGCCGGTCGCCACCGAGCCCGAATTGGTCAGCGTTAACCTGTACGTGCCTTGGACCGGTCCCGCCGAGGCGGCCGCTGACGGATCGAGACCCTGGATCGTTGGCAGGATCGCGGTCAGGACCGATTGCAAGGTGCCAGTTTCGCTGTAGCCGCCGGAAGGAAGGACCGTCGCGGGACCTTGGTCGATCAGCTTCGAGAGGGCGTCGAGAATCTTGCTCTCGATCGCCTGGTACTGAGCGGCCTTTGTCGCGGCGGAAGAGGGCAGTTGCGAAGTCAGCAACTTGCTCGGAAATTCAAACCACTTGTCACCGAGAAACAGTTGCAGGGCTCCCAATTCAGTTTGGTCTAGGGATGTCAATGGCAGACCGGGAATCTCGCTCACCGCGGAAACGTCAATCTGGACATAAAGATTCGAATCGATTGCGCGCAGATCCAAGAGAGGCTTGGAGCCGACGTTGACGATCACTTCATCGTTCGCTGTGCCGTTCGCCTGCGAGAGTGGACCGCCCGAAGGAGTGGCGTAGCGCGTGTCCATGGAGACGACGCCAAGAACTTTCTGAGCCTCGGCCGTGCCGGTGCCCGAGACACTGCCCGTGAAGTGAATCTGAAGGTCAGACTGAGCGCCGAGGGATGCAACCGATGAGTCGATGGTCGCCTTGGTGTCACTACCGCACGCCGACAGGCCGAGTGACGCGACGACAACTCCGAGTATCAGAACCATCTTTCGCACGTCGTCTCCTTTATCGACAAGGATTTTCTTCCAGTTGGGTCTCCCCAAAACCGCTGGACGGGGCCTTGGCCGGAACGATACCACTGACATTGTGACCGTGAGAACACGGTTCTCACAAGTTCGCCATCGACGCCACGCATGGTTCCGCACTCTCGAAAACGGGGGCCGGTGGTCAGTTGACAATCATTGCGACTATGCGAATGAGTGGTAAATCTCTCGCCGATCCGGACATACTGTGACAGAGCGGAGGCTCGATAAATAGAAATGAAGGATCAATGAGAATCAGGGATTCGCGAGCCATCGCCGCACTAGGGACTGCTCTCCTGTTCACCCCGATTTTGGCGTTCGGTGTCACGGCGGTCCCGACGGGTGCCGGTGCCGCGACCCCAACGCACGTGCTCACCTGCACGGGAAAAATGGCCTCGAAGCCGTCCACCTACACGCTCTCGTGTGCTGACGCCAACGCCGGCTGGACCGACATGACGTGGTCCAAATGGAATTCTTCGTCGGCCACTGGTCGCGGGATCCTGCGCCAAAACGACTGCACCCCGAACTGCGTGTCGGGCGAGTTCATCAACTACCGCGCCACGGTCACTCTCTCGAACGTCATCGCGTCCAAGAAGTACGGCGATCTCTTCTCCAAGGCGACGTTCCATTACACCGCGGATGGTAAGGCGAAGACCGAGACCTTCGGCTTAGCGGACTGACCACCGTGGTTGTCGTGGCGTCATTCGGCCGACGACACATCTAGAGGACGTTCTGGTCCTTGCCGCGTGGCGTCGGCCGTACGTCGCGCGCGAGGATCGCTTCGCCGCACGACGCACAAGTCGTCACCGCACCGAGAGTGTGGCCACAGTGGTGCGTCAGAATCATCGGCGGTGCCTCACCGTCGCTGAGGTAACGATCGCCCCACTGCATCAATGAGACGATGACGGGGTAGAGATCGAGGCCGGCTTCGGTGAGGCGGTATTCGAATCGCGGCGGGTGCTCTGATATCGGTCGACGCTCCAAGACGCCGGCCGCGACGAGTGTCTTCAGTCGCGCGGTCATCGTGTCGCGCGGGGCACCGGTCTTGCGCACCATCTCGTCGAAACGTCGATTGCCGAGGAACACCTCGCGCAGGGCCAACAGCGCCCACTTCTCGCCGACGATCTCCAGGGTACGAGCGACCGAGCAGTTACGCGGTTCAGTCAAAATAGTGGTCATAGGCCAAATATACCAGCAAGTCCGATAACTGGACGTACTGGGTGATCTTCCTGTAGGGTACATCCAGAAATCAGACTCACCAGGAGGATGTGATGAGCGTGGAGACCGTGTCGAGCGCCAATGCGCCGGGCCAGGGCTATTCGAAGAGGCGAGTGGCGTTGATCGTCGGCGTCTTGTCCTTGGCCGTGTTCATGTCGAGTCTCGACCTCTTCATCGTCAACCTGGCGTTCCCGTACATCAGCCGCGACTTCCACGGTTCGTCACTCGACTCGTTGAGTTGGGTTTTGAACGGCTATTCGATCCTCTTTGCCGCGGTACTCGTGCCGGCCGGACGATGGGCCGACCGCATCGGTCGTCGACGAATGTTCGTCGCCGGGCTCGTCGTCTTCACCGTGGGTTCGATTCTGTCCGGCGTCGCGCCGGACGTGTCACTACTCATCGCAGCTCGACTGGTCCAAGCGATCGGCGCGGGCATGATGGTCCCCGCGTCCCTGTCGCTGTTGTTGGCCGCGGTGCCGGGTCACGCTCGCGCGCAGGCCATCGGGACCTGGTCAGCGATTGGCGCATTGGGGGCCGCACTCGGTCCAGTGATCGGGGGATTCTTAGTCGAGGTGTCGTGGCGCTGGGTCTTTTGGATCAACATTCCCGTCGGTGTCATCACGGTCCTCCTCGCCTTTCGAGTATTGCCGGAGAGCCGAGACGAAACGGCGAACGCGCGCCCCGACATGTTCGGCGCCGTGCTCGTCGCACTGGCCACCGGTTCATTGGCGCTGGCGTTGGTGAAAGCGCCGTCGTGGGGTTGGACGTCGAAGGACTTCTTCGGACTCCTGGTGCTCGCACTCGTGTCGTCGCTCGGTGTGGTCGTTCGTTCGGCTCGTCACGCCGTGCCGGTCGTCGACCTCAAGTTGCTCGAATCGAGGTCGTTCAACGGCGCGATTCTTGCCTCGATCGTCTACTACGCCGGTTTTGGGGCCTTCTTGCTCAACATGGTCGAGTTCTTGACCGGCGTCTGGCACTTCTCGGCGATCGACGCCGGTTTGGCCATCGCCCCCGGACCATTGATGGTGTTGCCCTTCGCCCGTCTCGTGGCGCCGCGGCTCTCGGCGAAACTAGGGGGAGCGGGCCGGGTCGCGGTCATCGGCTGTTTCGTCAACGTCGCGGCGCAGTCGTTGTGGCTCTCGCAGATCCAGGTCCACGCGGCCTACGCCACGCACCTCCTGCCCGCGCAGCTCCTGGGTGGAGCGGGCGTCGGGCTCACGATTCCGTCGCTGATCGGTGCCGGCACCGCGTCGATCCCCCCGGCTCGTTTCGGTACCGGCAGCGGCGTACTCAACATGGCGCGTCAAATCGGCACGGTGCTCGGTGTCGCCGGTTTGATCGCGATCCTCGCCGGGCTCAACGTCGCGGACCCGGTCGTCGCGTTTCGCCACGGCACCGAACTCGTGATCGGATTTTTCGTGCTGGCCGGATTGACGTCGGCGGCGTTGCTGGGTCGACGAGTGACGAACTCTCCGTAGTCCGAGGCGTCAAGATGTGTTGAGGAGCGTCTACCGACGATCACGTTGATGCGTCCATCCTCGGCACTGCGTCCCAGTCGCGCGACTGGATCGTTCTCCCGTCGCCCAGTTGTGGGTCGCCGCTCGACATCGCTGTAAATCTTTCCATTGGTGGACACGTACTTAGAGAGGCGACGTTTCTCGTGGCCGCGCAAGATGGGAGGATTGAGAAATGAGGGGAACCAGTGGTGCCATTCGCAGGCGCCCGCTGATTATCGCGACCTTGATGTTGTCGATCCTCGCGACGTCGGTGACGAATGTTGGGGCTACGACGACGACCGTTCCCAGCGCACAGAAGATATGTGGCGTCGTGGCGAACCCGGCAGTTCACGTCGTGTCGAAGGGTTCGACCTGCGTCATCTCGGTCCACGTCGGCACCAACGTTCGGATCAAACTTCGTCCAGGATTCCGATGGGGGTATCCGATGAGCAACTCGCGCGCCGTGGTGGTGACGACGATCTCCCTTGACTCGTTGGGCGTCGACGCCGTGACAATCCACGCGGCCGCCGTCGGGCGCGCCACGATCCGCACGACCGGCACGATCTACTGCAAGACCGGTGTTGCTTGTCCCGACTTGGCCCTGCTCTGGAGTCTCCAGGTCATCGTCACGAAGATTGCCTCGACGTAACGCTCGTCGCTAGATCGAGAAGTCGAGCGGCTCGCCGGTCTCTAAGAACGTCTTGAGGCTCGAGAGAAGTGGCGGCCAACCATCACGAATCGCCTCGAACACGACGCTGCCGTCCTCGAACCCATCGTGGACGACCGTGAGGCGGACCACTCCCATATCCTTTTCGATATCGAAGGCGACCTTCGAGCGTTGCTCATTGGCGAACTTCACACGATCCTCTTCGGCGTAGCCGTTCGCGCTGGCCCACTCGGGAGAGAAGGTGTGCCACGTGTACGCGAGGCGAGTCGGTGACACCGATTCCAGGACGACTTGCGCGGGGTCGCGAATCGTCAGATGCCCCATCTTCACGTCCATCACCGATCCGACCTTCCAGTCCGAGACGAAGGAGATGTTCCACCATTTCTTGGTTTTCGCCGGATCGGTCAACGCGCGCCAGAGTCGCTTCGGCGTCGTGTCGACGTAGATCTTGTACTGGAACGATTCGTTACTCATGTTGCCCTCCACCCCATTGAGTCTGCCATGACGATTCACGTCAAATTGACTTCGTCGACGGTGCGAAGGCCCCAGATCCTTGAGGGCGAGTGGTTAGCATGTCGGGATGTTCCTTACTTGCTCGAGTGCCGATGTCGCCACGCACCCCGAGTGCGAGCACGCCCGCGACCACCGTCTGACCCCGTGCCCGTAAGACGCACGCCGCCCGTGGAGGAGCCGGAAGAAGAAGAGGTCCCCGAGTCTCGCCGTCGCCGGATCTTGCGTATCGCCGACGTCAACTCGGTGCCCGTGCTCACCATCCTCTTCGCGGTCTTCACCGTGGCCGGCGTCTATCTCTCCGGCCAACTGATCTATCACCTGCGTGCCCTCTTGCTACTGGGACTCGTCGGCGGCTTCGTCGCCTTGATCCTCAACCCAATCGTCGTCTCCTTGCAGCACTGGCGCGTAAAGCGTCGCGCGGGAGCGGTCGCCATCGTCACGTTCGTGGCGCTGTTGATCTTCCTCGGACTGGCCGTCTTGTTCGGTTACCCGCTCATCAACGGCATCACGCACTTCGCGACGGACCTTCCGCGCTACGTCAACCGGGCCCAGCACGGCCAGGGTTGGATCGGCCATCTCTTTCGCAAGTACCACGTCGAATCATGGGTGAAACGCAACTCGAGCCACCTCACGTCGCTGGCGACCGATCTCGGCAAGCCGGCGCTCGCGCTCGGCAGGGGCGCGCTGTCCGTGGTGCTCTCCTTGATCGCTATCTTCACGTTCGTCGTGTTGCTGTTGATCGAGGCTCCGAAGATTCGAAGGTCGCTCACGAGATTGGTGGCGCCCGAACGCGCCAAGCGCTACCGCCACATCGGACGAATCATTTCGCGCTCGGTGTCGGGCTACGTCCTCGGCGACATGATGACGTCAATCGCCGCGGGCGTCGTGGTCTTCGTCACCCTGTTGATCGTCGGTGTGCCCTACGCGTTCCTGTGGGCCCTTTGGGTCGCGCTCGTCGACTTCCTGCCGACGATCGGCGGCGCACTCGCCGGCGTTCCAACGGTCCTCTTCGCGTTCGCGCACTCGCTCACGGCGGGCATCGTGACCCTCATCGCCTTTCTCCTCTACACCCAAGTCGAGAATCACATTCTGAACCCGATCGTCATGAGCCGCACGGTGAAGATCAATCCGCTGCTCGTGTTCGTCGCGGTGCTGATCGGCGCCGACCTCGGCGCGTGGGTCGCCGGACTCGCCGGCGGATTCGTCGCGGTCCTGACCGCCGTGCCGATGGCGGCCACGATCCAGGTGGTCGTGCGCGAGTGGTGGCGCACGAGCGAACCGGAGTAGAGGGACCGACCGGTTCGCGGATGTTGCCTACAGGGGCGTGACGTAGGCCCCGTGGATACCGCCGTCGACCATGAACGTCGTCGCGGTGACGAAGGAGGCGTCGTCGCTCGCGAGGAACAAGACGGCGTTGGCGATCTCCTCGGGCTCCCCGAAGCGTCCCATCGGCACGTGGACCAGACGGCGCGCGGCGCGCTCGGGGTCCTTGGCGAAGAGCTCGATCAACAAGGGCGTGTTGACCGGTCCCGGGCACAGTGCGTTCACGCGGATCTTCTCGCGCGCGAACTGGACCGCGAGTTCTCGGCTCATCGCCAACACGCCACCCTTGGACGCGGTGTAGGAGATCTGTGACGTCGCCGACCCGAGGACCGCGACGAAGGACGCCGTATTGATGATCGAGCCGCCGCCGCGCTCCTGCAGATGCGGGATGCCGTACTTGCAACAGAGGTAGACCGACGTCAGGTTGACGTCCTGGACCCTCTTCCAGGCGTCGAGGCCGGTCGTGAGGATCGAATCATCGTCGGTCGGAGAGATGCCGGCGTTGTTGAACAGCACGTCGATCCCGCCGTAGACCTCGACGGTCCTGTCGTACATCGCGATCACACTCCGTTCGTCGGCGACGTTCACCTGCACGAACAGTGCGCCGATCTCTTGAGCGACCTCGGGCCCGTGCTGGTCGTCGAAGTCCGCCACGACGACGCTCGCGCCTTCGGCCGCGAAGCGACGCGCGGTCGCTCGACCGATCCCACTCGCGGCACCCGTGATGACCGCAACCTTGTTGTCCAGACGACCCATCATTCCTCCGTTGAGATAAATACGTTCTTTTCTTCACTGAAACTGCGCAAGGCGTCCGGTCCGAGTTCGCGCCCGATCCCGGACTGCTTGTAGCCCCCGAAGGGCGTCGAATAGCGCACCGACGAGTTCGAGTTGACCGAGAGGGCGCCGGTCTCGACGGCGCGCGCGACGCGCAGCGCCCGCGCGACGTCGCGCGTCCAGATCGATCCGGAAAGTCCGTAGGGACTGTCGTTCGCGATACGGACCGCCTCGGCTTCACTCTCGAAGCGCAGCACCGACACGACCGGTCCGAAGATCTCCTCGCGAAAGGCGCGGTCCGTGCCGTCGGTCGATTCGAGCACCGTCGGCGGGTACCAGAACCCCGGTCCCGATGGAGCAGTGCCCTTGAAGGCGACCGAGGACTCATCGACGAAGGAGTCGACGCTCGTGCGCTGTCGCGCTGAGATGAGCGGTCCCATCTCGGCGTCTTCGTCGCACGGGTCGAGGACGCGAAAGCCCTTGACCGCGACCTCGAACAGCTCCATGAAGCGCTCGTAGGCCGAGGCCTCGACGAGGATCCTCGAGCGTGCACAGCAGTCCTGGCCGGCGTTGTCGAATACCGCCGAAGGGGCACCGGCGGCGGCGCGCTCCAAGTCCGCGTCGGCGAAGATGACGTTGGCGCTCTTGCCGCCGAGCTCGAGCGTCACGCGCTTCACCTGCTCGGCGCAACCGGCCATCACCTTCTTGCCCATGTCACTCGAACCGGTGAAACAGACCTTGCGCACGGCCTCGTGCGTGACGAATCTCCAACCCACGACGCCGCCGTCACCGGGCAGTACTTGAAAGACCCCCTCGGGAAGTCCGGCCTCGAGTCCGAGTTCGCCCAGACGCATCGCCGTCAGTGGCGTCAGCGTGGCGGGTTTGAGGACGACGGTATTGCCGGCCGCGAGGGCCGGCGCGAATCCCCAACCGGCGATCGGCATCGGGAAGTTCCACGGCACGATGATGCCCACGACGCCGAGCGGCTCATAGAACGTGAGGTCAACGCCACCCTCGACCGGGATCTGCTTGCCGCTGTGACGTTCCGGCGCGCCCGAGTAGTAGGCGAGGACGTTGCGGACGTTGCCGGCCTCCCAGCGGGCGTTCCCAATCGTGTGGCCCGAGTTGGCGACCTCTAACTGTGCCAGCTCTTCGATGTGGTCGTCGACCACTTGGGCGAAGGAGCGCAACAGGTGCGCGCGCCCCGCCGGCGACACGTCACGCCATTCGGTCGCGACTTGTGCGGCGCGCGCGATCGCGCGGTCGGTCGCTTCGAGATCGAAGAGTTCGACCTCGGTGACCGCTACCTCGGTGGCGGGGTTGAGGACCGACAGCGTGCTCATAGCCGTTCGAAACCCCGGTAGCGCTCCCAGTCGGTCACGGCCGCGTTGAACGCGTCAATTTCGACGCGCGCGGCGTGCACGTAGTGATCAACGACCTCGTCACCGAACGCGGCGCGCGCGACGAGGCTCTGATCGAACAGCTCGGTCGCTTCGGCGAGCGTCGTCGGTACGCGCGCGGAGTCGGCTTCGTAGGCGTTGCCGACGAAGATCGGCGGCAACGCGAGCTGGTCGTCGATGCCCTGGAGACCGGCCGCGACGAGCGCCGCGACGGCGAGGTAGGGATTGACGTCACCGCCGGGGGTTCGACATTCGAAGCGCAACGACGGACCGTGGCCGACGACGCGAAAGGCGCAGGTGCGATTGTCGTATCCCCAGAGTAGGGCCGTCGGGGCGAACGATCCGGCGACGAATCGCTTGTAGCTGTTGATGTTCGGCGCGAGCAGCACCGAGAGCTCGCGCGAGTGAGCGAGCAGTCCTGCCAAGAAGTGCTCGAAGAACTCGGAGAAACCGTGCTCGCCGTCACCGGCGAAGACCGGCTGGTTGTCCTTGTCGCGCAGCGAGAGGTGGATGTGACACGAATTACCCTCGCGCTGGTCGTACTTCGCCATGAAGGTGAGACTGACGCCTTCTTGGGCCGCGATCTCCTTCGCGCCCAATTTGAACAGACCGTGTTCGTCGCACTTCTCAAGAAGCGTGTCGTACTTGAAGGCGACTTCGTGTTGCCCGAAGTTGCATTCGCCCTTGACCGATTCGACGACCATGCCCGCGGCGCGCATCGAGCGTCGAATGCGACCTAGGAGGGGTTCGATGCGCGACGTTCCCTGGATCGAATAGTCGACGTTGTACTGGTTCACCGGCGTCATGTCGCGGTAGCCGGCCTCCCAGGCCTGCTCGTAGGTGTCCTCAAAGACGATGAACTCGAGTTCCGTGCCGGTGATGCCGGTCCAGCCGCGCTCTCGGAGGCGCTCGATTTGGGCGAGGAGGATCTGTCTTGGTGACGGCGCGACGGGAACGCCCTCGACGGTCTCCACGTCGGCGAAGATGATGACCGTCTTGTCGTGCCACGGCACGAGACGCGTCGAAGAGAAATCAGGCTTGAACGCGAGGTCGCCATAGCCGCGCTCCCACGAGGTGAGCGCGAAGCCGTCGACGGTGCGCATGTCGACGTCCGAGGCGAGCAGGTAACTGCAGCCCTCGACGACACCGTCGGCCAATTCGTCGAAGAAGTACGAGGCGTCGAGACGCTTGCCCTGCACACGGCCCTGCATATCGGTGATGGCGACGATGATGGTGTCGATCTCGCCCTCTTCGACCAGGGCGACGAGTTCGTCACGTGAGGGCCGACCGGCGATGTGTGTGGTCACGTTTGCTCCTTGGATCTCCGACGTCCGACCAGCGGGCGAGGACGATTTTCAATCTCGGTGTCGAGGCTACTCAAAGAACGATGAAACGTTTTTTGTAACGTAATCGATGAGGGAGTTGAAGCGGCGCGTGACTCCGGTCCGGGTGACGACTACTTCGTGAGCACCTTCACGTCAACGCGCGTGACGGCGTCAATCGAAAGCGAAATGACACTAAGTCGTCGCGCCACTTGTTCGTCAGGACGAAACGCACGCACGTTCTCGACAGTTCGGGTTTGACGGGCAACGGTGTGAACACAATTTCTAGTGCTCAGAGCCCGGGAAAGTTCTAGTATCTGGCTCAATGGTATAGGCCATTTGAATCGAGGGGGATTTCAGTGTCTGACGGAAGTGTGCCAATTACTTCGAGCGCGTTGAGCGACGAGGAACAGTTGCATCAGATGGGCTACGCCCAAGAACTCAACCGAGGGATGAGCAAGTTCTCGAACTTCGCGATCTCGTTCACGATCATCTCTATTCTTTCCGGTTGCCTCACACTGTACGGCTTCGGTCTCGAACACGGCGGGCCGCCAACCATGCTCTGGGGCTGGTTGATCGTCGGTGGACTCGTCCTGCTCGCTGGAATGTCAATGGCCGAAATTTGCTCGGCCTATCCCACGGCCGGAGGTCTCTACTACTGGTCGGCGAAGTTGGCCCCGGGAAAGAGTGGTCCGATCTGGTCATGGTTCACCGGATGGTTCAACCTGCTCGGTCAGGTCGCCGTGACGGCCGGCATCAGTTTCGGTTGCGCCTTTTCCGCGTCGGCGTTTCTCGCGCTCTTCACCAATCAGCAGTACTGGCTCTCACCGGGACACACGATCACGATCTTGGCCGTCATCCTCTTCGTCCAAGGACTCCTCAATACGTTCGGGGTGAGCATCGTCTCGCTGCTGAACCGCATTTCGGTGTGGTGGCACTTGGTGGGCGTCGCGGTCATCGTGGTGATCTTGTTCATCTCGCCCACGTCGCACAGTCACCAGTCGGCGTCATTCCTATTCGGCACCGCCGGGTGGCACGCCTTCGCGGGACTCTCGGGCTATTCGATCCCGTTCTACGTCTTTCTGATTGGACTGTTGAACGCTCAGTACACGTTCACCGGTTATGACGCGTCGGCGCACGTGACTGAAGAGACGCTCAACGCGTCGACGGCGGGACCGAAGGGCATCGTGAATTCGATCTGGATCTCACTCGTGGCCGGATTCATTCTGCTGCTCGGTGTCTCGATCGCCATTCCTCATCACTTCCCAGTCAGCATCGGCGGCGTCGTGTTCCCCAACTACGCCGCGGTCGCGACGAACGCCGTTCCGTGGGCGGTGATCTTCGAGTACTCCGCCGGGCGCGTCCTGGCCGAGTTGCTGATTCTGGTCGTCATCGGCGCTCAATTCTTCTGTGGCACCGCCTCGGTCACGGCGAACTCACGCATGATCTACGCGTTCTCGCGAGACGGGGCAGTGCCGTTCTCCGAGTTCTGGCACAAAGTCTCGAAGAAGAGCCGTGTTCCCGTGCACTCCGCGTGGTTCGGTGCGGTGGGTGCGTTCATCCTCTCGCTCCCGTACATGAAGAGCTACGCCGCCTACGGCGCGGTCACGTCGATCGCCGTCATCGGTCTTTACATCGCCTACATCATCCCGGTGCTCCTTCGGCGCATCAACGGTGCGGCGTTCAAGCCCGGTCCGTGGGTCCTGGGCAAGATGGGTCCACTAATTGGCTGGGTCGCGATCACGTGGGTCACGATTATCGTCGTGCTCTTCATGTTGCCGCAGTTTTCTCCAGTCACGGCGAACTCGTTCAACTACGCGCCCGTCGCGGTCCTCGTTGTGCTCGGCTTCGCGGGCATCTGGTACGCGGTGTCGGCGCGCCGGTGGTTCAAGGGACCGAAGATTCAAGGTACGCCCGAAGAGCTTGCCGCCATTGAGCGCGAGTTGAGTATCTAACTCCCGCCAGCGTCCCCTCCCACTTCTGAGAACTTCGGGAGTTGGAGGGGACGCTTCGCGAACGCGCGACCGTTGTCAGACTCCCATTTGAGGAGTCAACGTGTCATCCATCGAACTATTCGAAGATGCGAACTCGTGCTGGCGCGACTTCGCTGACGTCATGGCGGCCGGCCTATCGCGCGTCTTGCTCTACGGACCGTCGGGCACGGGTAAGACCTACGCAGCGCTGCATCACGGGGTGGGTATCAACCCCGCGGAGCGACTCGTCTGCACCGAGGACCTGACCTCCGGTGAGATTACGGGCACCTGGATGCCCGTCGGTGAGAACCGGTGGGAATGGCGCGAGGGTCCGGCGATTCGAGCCTGGCGAGGACTCGGTGGACTGGGCGGTCGACTCGTCGTTGACGAAGTCGACCGCGCCTCGGGCGACGCACTCAGCACCTTGCTCGCGATGACCGACTCACCCGAATCGGCGCGTTGGCGAAATCCCGAGACGAGCGAATGGGTCCGTCCGGGCCCCCAGTTCTCGGTCGTGATGACTACGAATATCGATGATCTCGAGGACATACCGCTCTCTCTGCGCGACCGATTCCCCGTGAGCATTCGCATCGACCGACCGCACGTGTCGGCGGTGGCGAGTCTCGGCGGGGATCTTCGCGGCCCGGCTCTGGCCGGTTCGCTCGGACCGGCCGGCCGGCGCGTCTCGCTGCGCAGCTTCTACGCCTTCGACGAATTGCGCCGACACCTCGGATCACCACGTGCCGCACAGTTGGTCTTCGGTGCGGACAACGCGACGAGCGTCCTCGACGCGCTGGCGATCGCTTCGATCACGTGAGCGTCGTGCATCCGGAATTGGTGACCGGCCGCCAGGACGGCTTCGTCGACGCTCCGTGGACCGTGAAGCCGGGTTCGACTCGTCGCGGCGAAGCGAGCTGCAACTTGACGGAGCGGATCCTTGAAGTTCCCCTCGGCACTGACGCGACGTCTCGAGTGGTACGGGCCCACGAGCTGATGCACGCTCGCGTCAGCCCTCACGTGATCGATCACTACGGAGCCCTCGATGAGATGGCGCCTCGAGCACTGGAGTGCGCCGAGGAATTGCGGATCAATACGCTCATCGCTCGTCTGGGTTTCGACGTGTCGCTCCTATGCGACGGATCGGAGAAGGGCGGCGCGCGAAGGATCGCCCAAAGCCATGACTGGTCCGAGGCCCTCTGTTTCTTGATGGCCGTCCTCGGTACCGGGGGAGAGAAACCGTTCCTCGCGGGCATCCGACAGATCGAACCATCGTGGATGTCGGGCCTTCGCGCCGTGCGCAAGCGAGCACTGGGCCTCATGGGTTCGCTCACCAGTACGTCTCTCGGCGCGACGATATTGAACGACGAGCAGTTGCCGAGCGGCTACGCCAACTCGAGCGTCGTACTGGCTCGCATCCTCAGCCAGTCGATGGCCGCACGACCGCCGACGACCCCCGAAGAGTTGCGCTCCTTTCGGCGTTCCCTCGAACCGGGCGGTCGCCGCTCACCGACGGGGAGATTCGCGCCATTGGTATTCGACGACGCGGTACCGATGTCAGCTCGTCCGCGAGGTGCCGGTCTGCGTCGCCCGAGGGCGAGTACGAGCGGTCTGACGATGCGGTATCCAAGTCGACTCCTCACCGACGAAAGGAAGCGAGCCTTCGCGCGACGGTCGAAATTCCATGGCGGCATCGTGATCATCGATCAGTCGGGATCGATGGACATCGATGACGCGTCGTTGTCGACGCTGCTGCGCCGTGCACCGGATGCGCTCGTCGTGGGTTACAGCCATCGTCCCGGTGACCGCGGGATCACCCCGAACGCGTGGATCTTGGCCGATCGAGGATCGGTGGCGACGACGATCCCATCGGGCAACGTCGGCAACGGCGTCGACGGCGCGGTGCTCAAGTGGGCGCTTCGCCACCGAACGAACTCTGAGCCGATCGTCTGGGTCACTGACGGTCAGGTCACTGACTCCCACGATCATCCCGATGATCGGTTGAGCGTCCAGTGCGCTGAGTTGGTACGACGCCACCGGATCCGACTCGTGAAGGAACTGGGCGGCGCCGGACGGGCACTCACGTACGGAGGTGCCACGAGTCGTTCGCAACTGTCCTCATTTGGACGAGTGGGGCGCAAGATCCTTGAAATGAAGACGTTTTAGCCCTCTTGTCACAGCGGCAACTTACTCTTGCAACGAACACTTGTTCGCCTTACACTATACGAACAGGTGTTCGTGAAAGGGGCCAGCCATGGCGGCAGTCGAGGTGGTGGAGTTCGAGGAGTTTGAAGAGCACGCTGAGCGACCGTACCTACGCCTGGTGAGCACGCCCGAGGTCTTTCGAACCGGTCCTTCGTTGGCGAAGCGACGCGCGGCCCGCGCGCTCATGATGAAGCGTCGTCGACGCACGTTGGTCGCGCTGGCGTTGACGCTCGGTCTCGTCATCCTGGCGTGGCCGGGACACGCCTTCGGCGGAGAGACCGGTGCAGGACTTTCCGGCGATCTGGCCAATAGCTCGGTACTCGCCTCAGGCATGAACTACGTGGTCCAGCCGGGCGATACGGTCAATTCGATCGCCCGAATGATGAACCCAGTCGATTCCAACCTGGCCCGGACCGCCCTCGTGCGCGAGCTCGATTCTTCGGTCGTCGTGCCCGGTGAGCGCGTCCTGATCCCCTAAATTTCAAGGGAATTGGGTGTATCCTCAAGGCATGCGCTGTCCCTTTTGTTCGGCGGACGACGACCGCGTCGTTGATTCGCGCCTCGCTGAAGACGGCGTAGCCATCCGGCGTCGACGCGAGTGCTCGAACTGCAATCAGCGTTATACGACGTTCGAGCGGATCGAGGAGATCGGCCTGTACGTCGTCAAGCGCTCCGGTGAGCGCGAACCCTTCGATCGCGCGAAGATCCTGCGCGGCATGCGCGCGGCCACCAAGAACCGACCGGTCGAGGAAGAGGTCCTCGAGGCCCTCGTCACCGCGATCGACGAATCGATGCGCCTGCTCAATCGAGACGTGACCAGTGAGGAGGTCGGGATGGCGTCACTCGAAGCCCTACGCGACGTCGACGACGTCGCGTACGTCCGATTCGCTTCGGTCTACAAGGGGTTCGAAGGGACCGAGGACTTCGCGCGAGAGATCGGCATGCTCGTGAAGACCACCGCTCCCAAATTGCGCGGCTGATGCGCGCACTCAACCTCGAGCCCCAGTGCGCCATGGCGATTTACGCTCATCCCGACGACGCCGACGTGGCGGCCGGGGGACTGCTCGCCCAGTGGGCCCACGACGGTTGCGCGGTGCACCTCGTGGTCGTGTGTGACGGCGACAAGGGTTCCCACGTACTCACCGCCGACGCCGGAGCCGTGCGCGAAGTGCGCGGCGCCGAGGTCGAGTTCGCGGCTGACCTCCTCGGCGCGGCGACCGTCACGAGACTTCAACGACCGGACGGTGAAGTCGACAACGACGTGGAACTGCGCTCCGCACTGGTGGGGCTGATCCGTCAGTACCGCCCCGAGGTCGTCGTCGGGCCCGACCCGACGGCGACGTTCTTCGCCGGCGTCTACGTGAATCACCGTGATCACCGTGAGACCGGCTGGGCTCTCCTCGACGCGGTCGCCCCCGCGGCCGCGATGCCGCTGTACTTTCCCGATCAAGGTGAGCCGCACCAGGTCGCCCGTCTGTTGTTGAGCGGCACGCACGAACCCGACGTCGTGGCCGACGTCACCGCCACGATCGACACCAAGGTGAAGGCGGTCTTGGCGCACGGCTCCCAGTTGGCGGGTGACGCCGAGGCCATTCGTGAGCTGGTCTACGGACGGGCCGAACAGGCCGGACGGCCCGTGGGGGCCCAGTTCGGTGAGGCCTTTCGCAGTGTTGAACTCGCCTTCTGAGAACCCTTCGGTCGACGACGCGCCGATACTGCATATCGACCTCGACGCGTTCTTCGCGTCCGTCGAGGTCTTGGATGATCCGACGCTGCGCGGAAAGCCGGTCGCCGTCGGCGGCGGGGGCGCGCGCGGCGTCGTGGCGAGCGCGAGCTACGAGGCCCGCCGCTACGGGGTGCGCAGTGCCATGCCGAGCGTGGTGGCGCGTCGTCGCTGTCCCGAACTGATCATTCTGCCCGGACGCTTCGAACGCTACGAGGCGTACTCGCGCCGGTTCCATGACATCGTGCGCGATCTCACCCCCGAGTACGAGCCGCTCGGTCTCGACGAGGTGTTCGCCAATCTCTCGAGCCTGCGTCGCTTGAACGTGCGGCCCATGGAGGCCGCGGCGGGACTGCGCCGGCGAATCATGACCGAACTCGGCCTGCTCTGTGGCGTGGGACTGGGGCGCAACAAACTCTTCGCGAAGCTCGCCTCGAAGGAGTCCAAACCGACCGTCGTCGATGGACGACTGGTCGAGGGGGCGGGCGTCGTGTGGGTCAGTCCGTCACTGGAGAAGATGTGGTTAGAGGAGCTGCCGGTGCGCGCCCTGTGGGGTGTCGGTCCGGCGACCGCGGCGAAGTTGCAGAAACTGGGACTTCGGTGGGTTCGCGACCTCGCCAAAGTCGACGAGGCGACATTGGCCGCGCACGTCGGGCTCGCCATGGCCTCGACACTCGTCGCCTACGCCCACGGCGAGGACAAGCGCGAAGTGACCACCGACCGCGTCCTTAAGTCCGTCGGTCACGACCAGACGTTCGCGAAATCGTTGAGTGGCATCGACGCACTTCTCGAGGCGGCGAAGACTCAAGCGGCGGTGGTCGCGCGAGCACTGCGGGACCAGAGCCGGGTCGCGCGCACGATAACGGTGGTCGTTCGATTCGACGACCTCACGAGCGTGAGTCGTTCGCAGACCCTGTCGTTCGGAATCGACGACGAGGTCGCGATCCTGGCGATCGCCGAAGCACTGCTGCAATCGATCGACCTCGCGAACGCGGTGCGCCTCTTGGCGATACACGCCTCGTCATTCCTCGAACGCGATGACAACCACATGCAATTGACGTTCGGTCTGGACCCGGCCTCGAGTGATCCACGTGAGCAGGCCGAGGCGATCTCGCGCGAACGCCAGGTTTCGAATGAGGCGTTGCGCGACGCCGTCGATGACGTTCGCGAGAAGTTTGGTCGCGCGGCCGTGGGGTCCGCCTCAGAACTGGGTGATCACGGCATCGAGATCGCCGCACAACGCGGCAGCAATGCGTTCGGCCCCGAAGAGTTCCAGCACGGTTCGTGATCGTTCGGGTGCCCAGCCCCAAAGGGGGTGACGCAATGGGTTCGTCGCCGGGTCAGGTGACGTTCACGATGGTCTCGTCGCCGAGTCCATCGGCGTTGGCGGTCACGGTGCAATCGGCCGGGGGATCATTGACGCCCGCGATGAACTTCGTCGCGTCGGGTCCCGTCGTCGCGTCGTAACGAACATCGGATCCACTGTTTGAGTGGAAGTGATGCGGGTTACTGGCTATTCATCCTCATGGTCATGAGGATGACCGTGCTCGTGCTCGTGCTCGTGCTCGTGCTCGTGCTCGTGTTCTTCGTGCTGATGTGGTGCTGCGGGCGCGGGTTCCGTGGCCGGGGGCATTGGCGTACGCCGACGCCCAAGGAGCCAGAGGAACGCGGAGCCGACTTTACCCACCGGGTGGTGGTGCTCGGACGGTCCGTGGCTCGAGCCGGGTCCGGACATCGCGTCACCGCCGCCGCCGCCGGCGAGGCCGGCCAACGGGTTCCCACTCGTGTCGGGATATTTCGACACTCGCGTCAATCGGCGACGTGGCTTCCTCGGTTTGTCTCCGGTAGTGCCCATGGTCAAACCTCTTTCCAATTGATGATGTGCGTCGAGTGCCTCACGGTAGCCGATTGGGTGGTGTGTCCAGTTTTCCGATGCCGGACGCCAGGACGACGGAGTTCGGTACCTTCAATAGTCCGTCCTCAGTTTGTAACGTCACGTAGGTGAGACCGATTCCGAGCACCCACGCGTCTACGACACCAATCGTGCCTGATCGAACGCGAATGTGTTCACCCACGCTGAATGGTCGAGCGAACAGCAAGACCATTGAGGCGAATATGTTGCCCAGACTCTGTTGAGCCGCGATGCCGAGCACCACGCCCGCGAGACCGAAGCCGATAATGAGGTGGGCAATGGAGACACCGAGTAACTCGAAAACCGCAATCAATACCAGTAAATATCCGACACCGGTGGCGACGAGCCGCACGACCGCGCCGGCCGCCTCGATCGAGCGCCGCGCCAAGTACTGACCCATCCCGTCGGCGAGTCGCCCCACGGCGTAAATGCCGAAGATCAGCAGTACCGGCACCGTGATCCAGGCGACGAAGGTACGGTGCATCGATCCGTGGCGCCGGTCGAACTCGGACTTCACGATGATGGCGGCCACCGCCACTGCGGTGGCCGCGCCGCCAGCGAGCCAGACGTGTTGAAGCGATGGGGGTATTCCCCGAGCTTTCTTGCGCGCCATAGTCAACAACCTTAATGACGAAGCGTCGACCGAGCATTTGCATCAAATGTTTTCCAATGCGGTATTGCAAATAGTCGATCGACGTCAAGAAATGCGCTTTCATACTGCGGACAGTTGAATCTCACATGATTTTCCAAGTTGGCTCAAAGAAGCTTGTAAGGAATGCTTGCCTAACGTCGGTCGTGCAGAGGAAGTTCCCAACGGGCGTGAAGAACGTTCACTGAACAAAGGAAAGAGACGATGATTGTCTTCGGATTGATTCTCTTAATTATTGGTTTCGTACTGGCCTTCAAGGTCCTCTGGACGATTGGCATGATCGTCTTGTTGGTTGGTCTCGTGCTCTGGGCGATGGGCGCCCTGGTCACGCAGTTGGCGGACGCAGGCACTACTACTAATCCGGGCATTCTCCCTGATCCCCGGTCGGTGTACCCCTATGCACCGACCGGGGATATTTTTGGTGCGTTTGTCACGAGATGCGCGTAAGGTCCGAGGTAACGGACTCGCCGCTGGACTCCTTCGAGTGTTCAGTTGAAGTCCGTCAAAAGGAAGTGCGTCGAGACTTGAGCAAGGGCGAGATCGACGTTTGTCTCAAATGATTGTCGCAGGATTCGTTCGTCCGAAATTCGAATGGGTCGTTGCGATCAGGTGGAGAGAATGGTGCACCAAGGACTTCATTGTTTGACTTGAATTTCGGATTCGCCAGTTCGATTGACTTAGTGACCACGCGTGTTCGCGCTTAGCGACACGACGGGCATGGGGCAGTGGATTTGACGCGGGGTGGGATTTTGGACAGGCATGGAAGGTTGTTGGTGGGGGAGAACCATTCACATGAGGCGTTTCGTCGAACCCGAGTGAGATGCCGTCAAACGGGGTGCCGGTTGATCGTCCCGAAGGGGACTAGGGATGCTGCGCGCTACTCGGAGTTTTCGATGGGCGGACAACTTGTAAGGTTGCGCCAGCAATGATTTCCATCTCTGAAAGGACAGCGAGTCAATGGCAAAATTCCTGAGCGACGTCAAGACACTTCGTGAAAACGCCCGAAAGAACCTTCGTAAGGGCTCGATCACCGATGCCTACGGTGCGGACTTACCGAGGGTCCTCGAGGTCCTGAACCAATCCCTCGCGACCGAACTCATCTGCGTCCTTCGCTACCAGCAGCACTCGTTCGCCGCGCACGGGCTCGATTCCGAGGCGGTCGCCGCTGAGTTCCTCGCGCACTCGCGAGAAGAGCAGGGCCACGCCGAATTGATCGCGGCCCGAATCGGTCAACTCGGGGGAGAGCCGGATTTCAACCCCGATACCTTCAGCGCCCGGGCGCACTCGGAGTACAAGACCGCAGCGAGCCTGACTGAGATGATCAAGGAGAATCTCATCGCCGAGCGGATCGCGATCAGCTCCTACAGCGAGATCATCGCCTGGCTCGGTGACGGCGACCCCACCACGCGACGAATGCTCGAAGAGATCCTGGCGGTCGAAGAAGAG
>Ga0208357_1000280_pt1 | contig 41744 bp, 36 predicted proteins | sample NGESurdeep092012_6_FD_184487 | JGI IMG/M metagenome (GOLD analysis project Ga0208357, IMG submission 184487) | Arctic peat soil microbial communities from Barrow, Alaska - NGEE Surface sample F52-2 deep-092012 (SPAdes) | ecosystem: Environmental > Terrestrial > Soil > Wetlands > Peat ...
CCGGGGCGCTTACGGATTTCTACTTTTTCAAAAGTTCCGTCAGCCCTTTTTTTAAATACCTGTTCACTCCTGTGATAAGTGACATTAATAAAAGCGGGTTTAAATTCCATTAACGGATCTAAATGATTGTATATAGATTCAATCGTTTTTCCTTTTAATGGTGGAAGGATTTCAAAAGAAATCGCAGTGCCATTTGATTCTTTAATATGGTCGGTAACTTTCATTTTATAAAATAGATGCAAACTTAAGTGGTAATGAGAAAAAAGCAAAGAAATGAAAACGAATATTTGTAATCGAATAAAGTTTTTTTTAAAAAAAGTAAACCGTGGATTTTATGTACTAAAGGACTCCTTTGGAATTACCCTGATTGAAAATACCAGGAAACTAATATTCATTCCATTTGATTTTGCAGTAAAGCAACTTTTATTGCTGAATTCTGTTTTTACATAAAATTACTAAGCGCTGATTTTTTAATTAATGAACAAAAAATGCCAATATTCCTGTTCCTACCAAAGTAATGCCTGTAATAATTCCGGCATTGTGTTCCAATGAATGCCAGTTCAATTTCAAAATACCGAGATAGGCAAACCTCACCAATGTAACCATACCTACGGTAGTAATTATCAAATAAAGGGCAGCAATAAACCAGATAAGCCATTTAGCCTGCGTACCTGCTAACAAAAAATAAGCTTCAATTTCCATACAGGGAGATAAAAACATTGCCAATACCAGAGCCACAATAATTTTCTTCTTAGATAGCTTCTTTTTGATATTATCATCAAGATGAAAATGCTTATGATTATGGTGACGATAAATGAAAAGAATCCCTAGCAAAATCAAAATTGCCGGGGCTATAAAATGAGTAAAATATTCAATCCTTTCTGCCAGTTGAGCGCCAATGAAAGCAAGAATGAATCCTATTATTACTGTACTGATACCATGAGATATAGCAGAAATAAAAGTAACTTCAGTTACTTCCCTGGTACTCCATTTTTCCTTTTTCCCGATGGCAATTACCGGCAACCAATGATTGGGAATAGTAGCATGCAAAAGACTCAAAATAATACTCCCGGTAATAATGCTGAACATTGAAAATATTTATTGAAAAATATACCAGGCGCAAGATAGCCTGATAGGTTCTTTTTAAAGGTAAAAATATTTGCAGTAATTAGTTAGATATTGAGAAATAAAAAAGCCTCTGTAAATATTTTACAAAGGCTTTCATTTTTTTAAAAAGCTGTAGGGGAAGGGCTCGAACCTTCACGAGGCAGTTAGCCGTAGCACAAAGTTCAGTGGTCGACCCTGGTCGAATCATCCGCCTAAACGGACAATCCGGCTCTATGCTATGTTTATCCTGTGATCCTCACCCCCGAGACAAGAGGGCATGTCTGCCAAAAATTTCATCACCCCACAATTTGTAAGAACTAATATGATGCAAATCTAATAATAAGAGCCTTAATAAAAAAGTATTTTAATGAAAATAAATAATATTTAGATAATATTCAAATATTTAAGTAATATTGTAATAAATATCTAAAACCAATTTTTATTATGGCTACTAAATTTAATATTGATAAACTTGATTTGAGCATCATCCAGGAAATGCTGGAAAATGCAGAAACCCCTTATGCCGAATTAGGCAAAAAACTTTTTGTAAGCGGTGGTACTATTCATGTGCGCATAAAAAAGTTGGAAGAACTAGGCATTGTCAAAGGTAAAAAATTAAAAGTTAATCTTAATAAACTTGGATATGACATAACAGCCTTCGTTGGTATTTTTCTTGAAAAAAGTTCGCTGTATGATCTAGTAGCAAAAGAGCTGGAAAAAATTCCTGAAATTATCCGGCTTAATTATACTACCGGAAATTATAGTATGTATATAGAAATTGTATGTAAGGATATCAATCAGTTGCGCCATGTACTTCACGACGAACTCCAAAAAATAAAAGGTATCGAACGCACGGAAACGCTCATTTCACTGGCCGAAAGTTTTAACAGAAGTGTGCAGGTAAGCAGGCAGGAAGATTGAGAATTCTCATTTTAATAAAATTCCTAAAACAAGCTCGTATAAAATTGAGAGGAATGCTATGAATAAATTAGCTCTACACATCGGGGCAATATTCATTTAGTTTAATTTCTTAACTTTATTGAAAACCTCATGGAATATCTCACTCTCGGTAAATCATCCCTGCGCATTAGTAAAATCGGCTTCGGAAGTATGTCATTAAAGCCGGAACAAAAAGATTTTACTAATATCATTGATGCTGCAATAGACAACGGAATTAATTTTTTTGATACTGCTGATCTTTACGATAAAGGATTGAATGAAACTATGCTTGGTAAAGTTTTTAAAGGAAAAAGAAACAAAGTGATCATCGCTACCAAAGCGGGAAATCAATGGCGAAAAGATGGTAGCGGATGGGATTGGAACCCACGAAAAGATTATATTCTCAAATGCGCAGATGAAAGCTTAAGGCGATTGCAAATTGATCATATTGATTTGTATCAATCTCATGGAGGAACAATAGAAGATAATATTGATGAAACAATAGAAGCTTATGAAATTTTACTCCGGCAGGGGAAAATAAGGTATTATGGACTTTCATCTATCCGTCCAAATGTGATAAGAGAATTTATAAAAAGCTCCAACATCGTAAGTGTAATGACTCAATATAGTTTATTGGACAGGCGCCCGGAGGAAAGCACTTTAAAATTATTACATGAAAATAATATTGGTGTATTGATTAGAGGAAGTATGGCTTCAGGTTTATTAATAGATAAACCGGCAAAACCTTATTTGGATTATAATACAAATCAAATTACAGATGCTGCAAATGCGGTAAGATCTATTTCTTCCAATAAAAGAAATGCAGCACAAACAGCGATACAATATGTTTTAAAAAATCCTTCAGTTACTTCTGCTGTTGTTGGTATCAGAACGATGGAACAGTTGAAAGATGCTGTGCAGGCAATCAATACTCCGGAATTAAATGAAAAAGAATTGGAAATTTTAAGAGAATCCGTTTCAATTAATTTTTACGACCAACACAGATAACTGCAGGCGGTTAAAGTCTTTAAGGGCTTTTAAAATGAGTGAGACTCTGATGTTGTATTATAAACTCAATCACTTCTTCTAAATTCAAGCCTGCCCTATCGCATGCGTCCTGAATTTCTTCTCTTGAAACATTGGCTGCAAATGATTTTTCTTTCAATCTTTTCTTTACTCCTTTGATTTCCATTCCCTCATATCCGCCGGGACGCATTAAAGAATAAGCGTGTATCAATCCTGATAATTCATCGAATGCGTAAAGCATTTTATCCATTTTTGTTTCCGGCTCTACTCCAAAATGATTGTGTCCATGCGAAGCAATTGCATGAATAATTTCAGGATCAATATTTCTCTCTTCCAGTTCTTCAATAATTTTTTTGCAATGCTGATCAGGCCATTGATCCCAATCGGCATCATGAAGCAATCCCGCCATTTCCCAACGCCACTGGTCCTTTTCATTTATTTGTTCTTTTTCTGCAGCCCAGCTTTTCATTAGTTGAGCTACCTGGAGCATGTGCAACCTTAACTTATCATTCAGCACCCAATCATTCAATAATTCAATAGCTTCTTCTTTGGAAAGTACTCTTCCTTCATTACCTGTATTGCCAAAAGTATTTCTGTTTAATAAAAGACTCATAACTATTTCTTACCTGTAAACAACTCATTTTTGGGAACCACTTTTACTTTATCACCACTCTTCAATGTTTTTGATACCACATCATAAGGGCCAGTTACCACCTCATCACCTTCTTTTAGTCCATCAGTAATTTCTATATAATTAATATCCTGGATGTCTGTTTTTACTTTTTGCTTTTTCACTTTTCCGTCGGCTTGCACCACAAACACTACTATATCTAAATCATTATCACCAGACGTACTATTGTCAATCCCTGCCTGATTATTTCCCCCTGAATTGCCGGATATAACATTTCCTGAGGAATCAGTTTTTTCCCGGGTGGTCACTGCATTGATAGGAATAGATAAAACATTAGTATGGGTTTTGGTCTGTATATCAGCGCTGGCACTCATTCCCGGCCTGAAGGGAAATCTTCTTTTAGGACCGATAAGGTCTTTATAAGAATCGGGATTCAGTCTTATGTAAACTTTATAATTAGTAACATCAGTACTGGTATTTGTCAAATCGCTCTGAGTAGAAGCACCGTTATTGCTGGTGGCTATTTGAGTTACCACTCCTGTAAATTTCCTATCATTGAATGCATCTACTTCTATGGTAGCGCTATCTCCCAGGCGAACTTTAGAAACGTCATTTTCTCCAACGTCCACCCTTACTTCCATCTTGCTCATATCTGCAATCCGCATCATTTCCGTGCCCGCCATCAATGAACTTCCTACTACTCTTTCTCCCATTTTCACGCTTAATAAAGAAACAATTCCATTCATAGGCGATACCAGGGTTGCCAATCTTAAATTTCTATTGGCAGTTTGAAGCGCTGCCTGTGCACTTTGTACTGCCGCTTTGCTGCCTGCAATACCCTGTTTGGCAGCATTCAAATTAGCTACTGCAGATTCATACGAAGCTACGGCTGTGTTAAATTCACTCTTTGAAATCACTTTCTCATCATACAATTTCTTTTCCATCATGTAGTTCTGCTTTGATTGGTTTAGGTTCGCTTCCAGAGCTCCTATAGCAGCCTGGGCATTTCCCACCTGTGCCTGTTGCTGCTTTACAATAGCTTCTGCCTGATCTCTCTGTGTAACATAAATACCACCATAAATTTTTGCGAGCACCTGACCTTTCTTTACACTATCTCCTTCGGCTACATCAAGTGCTACAATTTCGCCGGAAATATCAGGACTTAATTTTACTTCCACTTCAGGATATACTTTACCGCTTGCATTTACTGTTTCTACAATTGTCCGGCGGGTAACCTTTTCAGCAGTTACTTTTATTCCTTCATCTTTCCCGAGCAGGCCTGCTTTTTTAAGAATTATCAACAAGACAATTAGAATTGCCAAAACAATAATTATCCATTTAAGAGTTTTATTCATAACGCATCTCCTAACCTATCCTCAGGAAAGGTTTTATTTATATTGTTAATAAAAGTTGTTTGGCTTCGCTGCACTCACTAAAAGGCAAAAAGCAAATTTATTCATTTATATATGAGTTCTTTTTTCATATAAATTTTATATTCAATTCCCGATTCTTTTCACTATATAATTCTATTCTAATTTTAATCCTTGACCTTTATAATATTCCAAAACTTTCATTTTAAATATATAATCAAATTGATTTAATACATACTGCAGTTTTGCAGTAAACAAACTATTTTGGTTAGTTATTAATTCGAGAGTTCCTACCATTCCTACCTGATATCTTAATAATGTAAAATCATACGTTTTTTGAGCTGATTCAACAGCCTTTTCCGATGAAGTAAATTTTTCCCTTGCTACGATAGCAGCATTATAAGCCTGGTAAATATTTTGTTTTAATGTTTGATTATCTAAATCTCTTTGGTAATCCAGGTTTTGGATATTGATCTTTGCTTTCTTGTAATTTGCTTTTGCCTGCCATCCGTTGAAAATAGGAACAGAAATACTGATGCCTATTGTTTGGCCAAAGTTATCGTTTGCCTGTGTGCCAAACCCGGGTGATGTAATGAATTTTTTTTCTCCATTGGTAAATACGGGTTGCTGTACATCATAATTGCCGAGTACATTTCCCATAGCATCAGTTAAAACAAGGCCGCTTGATTTATAACCATTAAATACCTGCGTATAATACGGAGTTCGAGCATAACCATAATTAGTACCAAGGCTTCCAAATGCGGAAATAGAAGGATAGAGGGCGCCTTTGGCTGAAAGCATATTTTTTTCTGCTGCTTTAATATTAAAGTCATTCATTTTTTGTTGAGGCAGGTTTGCCAGCGCCGATACATACACATCCTGAGGCTGTAATTCTCCGATAGGTTCCAAGGGAATTTTATCTATTGGCGGTTCATCAATGTCAAATGAATCAGCAGGATCAATACTCATATAAGACATTAATACATACTTTGCCTGCGTTACATTTCCTATAGCTGTTATCAGGTTAGAAGTATCATTTGCTAATTGGGATTCTACCTCCACAGCATTTAATTCGGGCAAAGCTCCGGCATCTACTTGTTTATTAACAATTTCCAATTGAGTCCGGTCCTGCTTTACCTGCACATCTGCAATCTTTTCCTGCTCACGAGTCAGTAATATTTGCAGATAAGAATTAGCAACTGATAAAGCAATATCATTTTTCAATTTATCGGTAGCTGCATTTGCGGCTTCCAGCGACCACTGGTTGGCAAGTATGGAATTTTTTTTCGAATACCAATTGAAAATTTCTGCGCTTGTCTGAAGATTTAATCCTACTGAAAAGAAATTCTGATTTTCTAAAATACCGGTGGAAGGATCCTGGGATTTTCCGAAACGATAACCATCACTATTACTGAAATTAGTAGTTGGTATCTGAGAAATCTTGCTTTGCTTGTAGGTAATTGTTGCAATATCGGCCTGCAACGCTGTTTGCTTTACAGAAACATTATGCTCCATTGCATACTGCACACATTCCTGAAGGGTCCATTTTTTTTGAGAATAGCCCAGGGCTGTTAGCATAATGAAAAAAACTACCAGTTTGATTTTAAGATACATCTGACAAAAATAATGATTTGACATATTAATAACTTCGTGTTGGGATAAAAGGCAAAAAGGCTATTTGAAAAAGATTGTAAAGTACTATTTCGGACTGAAGAAAAAAAAATCTGAGCAGAACATAAATGAGTTTTAAGAATTTATTTTAAAATGTATAATAAGTTAGATAAGAGGAGTTTTGGTTTTCAATTTTATTAAACTTATTTTTTTGACAGATGAACTTCCTTATTTACTAAATTACCCTGGCGATACGATATTACACACCTAATTTAGAATTCTACTCTTGTTTTCAATTTCGGTATTTTTGCAAAATGTTTTCAACATACGATGTGATTGTTGTTGGCGCAGGCCACGCTGGTTGTGAAGCGGCCGCAGCGGCAGCAAACCTGGGAAGTAAAGTTCTGCTGATAACCATGAATATGCAGAATATGGCTCAAATGAGTTGTAACCCTGCCATGGGTGGAATAGCAAAAGGTCAGATTATCAGGGAAATAGACGCGCTTGGTGGCTATTCCGGAATTGTAACTGATGAAAGTATGATTCAGTTTAGAATGCTGAACAAAAGTAAAGGTCCGGCTATGTGGAGCCCAAGAGCTCAAAATGATCGTATGCTTTTTTCCTCTAAATGGAGGCTAATGCTGGAAAAAACACCCAATCTTGATTTTTACCAGGATTCCGTAGTTGGACTAACTAAATCAGGAGATACCATCTCAGGCGTAAAAACCGAATTAGGTCACCATATTCAGGCAAATTCTGTTGTTTTAACTAATGGCACTTTTTTAAATGGCATTATTCATATTGGCGAAAAACAATCAAAGGGAGGAAGAGTGGCAGAAAAAGCTTCTGTAGGAATTACTGAGCAATTAGTAGCATGGGGATTAGAAAGCGCCCGTCTGAAAACCGGAACTCCGCCCAGGATAGATGGACGTTCATTGGACTATTCTAAAATGGAAGAACAAAAAGGGGATGAAACTATCGTAGGTTTTTCATTTTTAAATACGAACAAACCTCAAACCCAAAGAAGTTGCTGGATTACTTATACCAATAAAGAAGTACACGATATTTTAAGATCAGGATTCGGCGAAAGCCCAATGTTCCAGGGAAGAATCAAAGGAACCGGCCCAAGATATTGTCCGAGCATCGAAGATAAAATAAACCGGTTTGCCGAAAGAGAACGCCATCAACTCTTTATTGAACCGGAAGGGTGGGATACTATAGAAGTTTACGTTAATGGTTTCTCTTCCTCTTTGTCAGAAGAGGTTCAATTTAAGGCCCTTAAAAAGATCCCCGGTTTTGAAAATTGCAAAATGTTTCGTCCCGGATACGCTATCGAATACGATTATTTTCCTCCTACTCAATTAAAAATGAGCCTCGAAACCAAATTGATAAAAAATCTTTTTTTTGCCGGGCAAATAAATGGCACTACCGGGTATGAAGAAGCTGCCTGCCAGGGAGTGATGGCAGGAATCAATGCACATCAGTTAACAAACAAAAAAGAAGAATTTACATTAAAAAGGAATGAGGCTTACATAGGTGTTCTCATTGATGATCTTATTAATAAGGGAACCGATGAACCGTACAGAATGTTTACAAGCCGCGCTGAATACAGAACATTATTGAGGCAGGATAATGCTGATCTCCGGTTAACAGAAAAAAGTTATCGCATAGGACTGGCATCGCAGGAAAGAATGAACAAGGTTATTAGAAAGAAAGAAGAGATCAAAAAGATAATTGAATTACTTCAGCAGGTAAAATTGGAACCCGGTGATATCAATGAATTTCTTTCCCAAAAATCTTCGGCTCCCGTCGTACAAAAAACCAAATCTTCGCAGATATTAGTAAGGCCCGGTATTGATCTGGAAAGCATGATTGAATCACTTCCGCTGGTAGAAAAGGCAATCGGTCACTTTTCAAAAGAAGCCCTGGAGCAGGCTGAGATACAAATAAAATATGAAGTCTATCTTCAGAAAGAAGAAGAAATGGTAACAAAAATGAGTGCTTTGGAAAACCAAATGATTCCAGACAGTTTTAATTATGAAACCATTGCCTCTTTATCAAATGAAGCAAGGCAGAAATTTAAAAAAATAAGGCCGCAAACCCTCGGCCAGGCAAGCAGAATAAGTGGAGTGAACCCGAGTGATGTACAGATTTTAATGGTCTATATGGGTAGATAGAATTTAAAAGTTTCACCCTTGTAGTTGTAAGTGTATAGTGTTTTGTCTTTCTGCTCGTCAATCTAATTTTCGTTTATATATAACAGTTATACAATTAATTTATGGAGTTAAAATTATCAGCAGATCTAAAAAAAGGAGAGGTGTTCCGGGTAGTTAAAAATTATATGGAACAAAATGGATTTAAGATTATTAATTCGGATGAAACCCGTCCCTGGGGTGGTTTCTTTGTAATTGACGAAAGCCAGTCACAAAAATTTATTGATTTCTTTTTCAAAGACGTTCCGGATTCACAGAAAAAAAACTCCGGCAAAATAAGCCCTAAGATATTAATAGTAGAAAAAGAAAAAAGGCTTAGCTGGCAATACCATCTTCGCCGTGCAGAATTATGGAAAGTGATCGGAGGAGAAGCCGGCGTTATTACAAGCAATACTGATAAAGAAACTGAGATTTTAATAAAGAAAATTGGGGATATCATTACTCTTAGACAAGGCGAGCGCCACCGGCTTATAGGCCTAAAAAACTGGGGTATCATCGCTGAGATATGGAAACATACCGATGCTGAACATCCGAGTGATGAGGACGACATCGTGAGAGTGCAGGATGATTTTGGAAGGTAAATGCTTGCGCACGCATGTTGCCCCGGAAATCAAAATTAATAAAAAGCTGACTATGCATATTGAGCGTCATACATTCGGTAACATTTCCGGCGAAAAAATCCCCATCATAATGCTGCAAAAAATATATCGTCACTTGTGCATCACAACCATTGATTACCTGGCAAGCTTCATTCATAAAGATGCGGATGATGCTTTGGATTCAGTTTTGGCATTTGAACCACCAATGAAATACAAGAAGAAAAAACTTGCATAAATAGTGCGGGTCGTTCAAAAGTCGCTATTTTCTATATTTACCCGATAGCTTGTGCTACGTCCCCCTGCTTTACCAGCGAAAACGAAAGCGCCTATTTCCAACAACTGTTGCATATCTCTTGTGGCCGTTGCTTTAGAGGTCTTGGTAATACCTATATATTTTCTGGCGTTCATACCACCTTCAAAGCCCGTAGCGCCTTCTTCCAACATTCTCTTGATAACGCTAAGCTGACGCTCATTAAACTGATCATTGAAGTGATCAAAGAATCTTGTTTTCTTCAACGTGAAATCAATCTGCGCTTCTGCTTCAATTTGCGCATCAAGAGCCGTCTTTACAAAATACTCCATCCATGGTGTGATCTCATTCGACCTTTGTGCTTTTTCCAGAGAAGCATAATAAACATTTTTTTTTGCTTCTATGGTTCTTGATAAACTCAACATCACCGGGCGGGTTATTGTTTGCGATAGAGCTTTTTCGGCAATGGCGCGGCCTATCCTTCCGTTTCCATCTTCAAAGGGGTGGATTGTTTCAAAATATAAGTGAGCAATTGCTGAACGAACCGGAGCTTTTTTGATTTCTTTTTTCCCACCTGGCCCCGTATCATTGAACCATTGAATAAACTTCCTCATTTCTTTTGGCACTTTTGACGAAGGCGGCGCTTCATAATGCACTTTTTCTTTCCCCATTGCACCGGAAATTACTTGCATTGGTTCATCATGAGTGCGCCATTGGCCTGCTTCCATTTTTTTATTTTCGCGCAATAACATTTTGTGCCAGGCGAAAAGCTTTTCTTCAGTTAGTGGTTCTTTGAATGTTTTTCGAACATCAATCATCAGCTCGCCCAATCCAACAGCAGATTTATCTTTTATGTATTCAGCGCTATTATGCAAGCCAAGGTTCTTGCGAATAGAAGAAAGAACATCCTTACGGCTTGGATATTCGCCTTCTATCTCTGAGGTCTTGATCGCTTCTGCAAGTATGATATCAATAATGACATCCTGCTTTGTTTCTTCAGGCAAACCCTCTAAAATACCGGATATCCGCCCTACCTTTTCAGAAAAGATAAGCAAGTCATCCTCCACGCTATCAAGCGAGAATTTGAAATGAGGCCATTCTTCTTTTTGCCAATTATAAGTTGCCATGAGCCGATTATATCAGATATTCGGCTCAAATATAGGAATAATAATGAGCCGAATAGACAAATTATTCGGCTCAAAGAAAACATTTACATTTAAAGATTAGGTGTTTGCAAGAATATTGAAATATCAAATTGCTGTACCAAAAGAAAAAGGCTTCGAGGCTTGTGGCCTCAAAGCCTTTACTATTTTGTGGTGTGGGGCGGGATCGAACCGCCGACACAAGGATTTTCAGTCCTTTGCTCTACCGACTGAGCTACCGCACCGGTTATTTGGGCGGCAAAAATAGAATTATTCACCTAAAATAAAAATTCATTTTTTTCGATCTGCTAATTACCATACTCACACAGAAATTTAATCCTCATTATCTTTAATTGCTCTAATGTATAATTACCATCCGAAAGTTCTTCTTTAGCGGCCTCAAGGCTGGAGGTCTGGCAGCCTTTAAAATAATCTATGATCTCATCCCTTTCATATTCTTCCATGAGGTCCTCAATCGCGTAGTCAAGATTTAATTTAGTTCCACTTGCCACAATAGTTTCCATTTCTTCAAGAAGCTCACCGAGCTGCAGGGTTCTGTTTTTGGCAATCGTCTCCAGGGGCATTTTTTTATCTACATTCTGAATAATAAAAACTTTATTACTGTTTTTATTTACTACACTTTTCATTACAAAATCATCCGGCTTTTCAATATCATTTTCTTCTACATATTTTTCAATAAGATTTACAAAAGGCCTTCCAAATTTCAAAGCTTTTCCTACACTTACGCCCTGGCATTTTTCCAGCTCTTTTAACGTGGTGGGATACAAAGTAGCCATATCTATCAGGCTGTTTTCAAGAAATATCACAAACGGTGGCAGGTTGCGCTTTTTAGCTTCCTGCTGCCTGAGGTCTTTTAATAATTGAATTAGTTTTTCATCTGCAGCCGCGGCCTCGTTAGCTTCTCCATCCTCCTCCTCTTCCTCGCCATCTGTTTCGTAGATATGATTTAATGCGATCTTGAAAGAGGTTGGCTTTTTAAGAAATGAGTCACCTTTTTGAGTGATTTTTAAAACACCATAATCTTCTATATCTTTTTGAATAATTCCTTCAAGAAGCATTTGTCTTATCAAAGAATTCCAAAAGTGTTCGTCTTTGTCTTTTCCAGTACCGAATTCGGGTCTTACTTCATGACGGTACATTTTTATCTGGGGATTGAGTTTTCCAATAATTATGGGTATCATATAAGTAATAGGAAATCTTTCCTCCAGTGCGCGAATGGCTTTTAAGGCAATTAGGGCTTCGGTTTTGGCTTCAAAAAGTTCCTTTGGTTTTTTGCAATTATCGCATTTGCCGCCACAATTATCCTGGGTATATATTTCTCCAAAATAATTAAGCAGCATCTTTCTTCTGCACACAGCGCTCTCAGAATAAGCAACCGTTTCATTAATTAATTGCGCGCCTATTTCACGTTCTGTCAACGATTTGTCGCGCATCAGGTGCTCCAGCTTCGACACATCTTTATGCGAATAATAAAGTAAACATTTTCCCTCCAGTCCGTCCCTTCCGGCACGTCCTGTTTCCTGGTAATAATTTTCTATTGACTTCGGGATGTTATAATGAATTACGAAACGGATATCCGGTTTGTCAATGCCCATTCCAAAAGCAATAGTGGCCACTATAACCTGTATATCCTCACCGAGGAACTGGTCCTGCCTGTTTGCTCTCAGTTTAGTATCCAGTCCGGCATGGTAAGCAACTGCTTTTATTCCATTTGCCATCAGTGTTTCTGCAAGTTCTTCTGTTGTCTTCCTGTTGAGGGTATAAATAATACCGCTCTTCCCTTTATTTTGAGAAATAAATTTTACAATACTTTTTATAGCCAGGTCTTTTTTTACTTTCGGCACTACTTCATAATATAAGTTGGAGCGGTTAAAAGAAGATATAAAAATATTAGGGGCACGCAAGCCAAGGTTTTTTATAATATCGCTTTGTACTTTAGGTGTTGCGGTAGCAGTAAGTGCAATTACAGGAATTTTTTCATTAATCTGATCCATTATTTCCCGCAACCTCCTGTATTCGGGCCTGAAATCGTGCCCCCATTCACTGATACAATGCGCTTCATCAACAGCAAAAAAAGAAATTTTCAGATCTTTAAAAAAATCTACATTTTCTTCTTTGGTTAAGGTTTCGGGCGCTACATATAAAAGTTTGGTGCTGCCGGATACCAGATCCTCTTTTACAATCTTCTGTTGGCCTTTATTCAAAGAACTATTGAGAAAATGAGCAATATTATCTGTACTGCTGTAACCTCTTACCAGGTCAACCTGGTTCTTCATTAATGCTATCAGGGGGGAAACAATAATGGCACATCCTTCGCTGATGATGGCCGGAAGTTGATAGCAAAGGCTTTTGCCGCCGCCGGTAGGCATGATCACAAATGTATCTCTACCTGCTAAAAGGCTGTTAATAATTTCTTCCTGGGGTTCTTTGAAAGAATTAAATCCGAAATGTTTTTGAAGATGTCCGGCGAGTATTCCGTCTTTAGAAGGCTTTAAGGCCTTGATTGTATTTGAAATTTTTGAAGTTTTGGAGTTCGTTTTTTCATTTAATTTAGTAGTGGGCATGGTTTTTCGTTTCTTTCTCTACATTATTTTAGGTCTTCAAAGTTAATTTATTGAGTTTTAAAATTGTGGTTAAAATATATTTTATTTTTTTGCTTTAATCACATCAATAAGAGGGTTAAGGTACGAAGTATTTGTGGAATTAAATCAAATTCCTTTGTTTTGCCCATCCGTTCATTTCAAGTAGGTTTGCAATGTTTTCAAAAAACTTTAATTTGTTATTAAACCAATAATTCCTATTCTGTATCATTTTTAAATGGAAAATAAAATAATTAATACCGCAAAAGAAACGATTTTGGCAGAGTCGCGTTCTGTCTCGGGGTTGATCAATTTTATCAACGAGGATTTTGAAAAGGCAGTTTTAAAAATAAAATCCTGCAAAGGCAGGTTGGTAATAAGTGGCATTGGTAAAAGCGCTATTATAGCTCAAAAAATTGTAGCATCTCTTAATAGTACCGGTACTCCTTCTGTTTTTTTACACGCTGCTGACGCCATCCATGGAGATATTGGAATGGTTCAGCAGGAAGATATAGTGATGATCATAAGTAAAAGTGGCGACAGCCCTGAGATAAAAGTACTCGTTCCGATTATTAAAAACTTTAAAAATACCCTCATTGCCATGTGTGGCAATATGAAAAGCTACCTGGCAAAATGTGCAGACATTGTTTTAAATACTACCGTAGACGAAGAAGCTTCGCCCCACAATCTGGCTCCTACAAGCAGTACAACAGCTCAGATGGTGATGGGCGATGCCATTGCTGTTTGCCTGATGGATTTAAGGGGTTTTGATTCAGATGATTTTGCTAAATTTCATCCGGGTGGCGCCCTGGGGAAAAAGTTGTATCTCCACGTAGGCGATCTTTCTGTTAATAATGAGAAACCTTCAGTAAAAGCTGAAAGCTTATTGAAAGAGGTAATTATTGAAATCACAAAAAAACGCTTAGGCGTAACCGTTGTTCTTGATAATAAAGGAAAAATGGCCGGGATTATTACCGATGGCGACCTTAGAAGAATGTTGGAAAAAGATCTGTATCATGCCGGTATACTCGCAAAGGATATTATGACCATAAATCCAAAAACAATTGACAGTAAAGAACTTGCGGTGAATGCGCTTGATATGATGCGAAAAAATAACATTACCCAATTGGTGGTAACCCTTAATAATGAATATGAAGGGATTATTCATTTGCATGATCTTGTGCGGGAAGGAATTATTTAATTTATTTTTTAATGAAATTTTTTTAATGAAAAATAATAATTATGTAGCCATTATGGCGGGGGGCATTGGAAGCAGGTTCTGGCCTGTGAGCAGGGTAGATTATCCAAAACAATTTCTTGATATTTTAAATACAGGGAAAACATTGATACAGGCTACGTTTGACCGCTTTGTTCAATATATTCCGGTCGAAAATATTTACGTGGTGACCTCCATTCAATATAAGGAAATCGTTGAAAAACAATTGCCGGATCTAAATCCAGAAAACATTTTATGCGAGCCCTCCCGCAAAAACACTGCACCTTGTATTGCTTATATTTCCTATAAACTCAATAAATTAAATCCTCAAAGTAATCTGATATGTGCCCCTGCGGATCATCTTATCCTTGATAATACTTCGTTTATTAAAACAAGTCTTGAAGCGCTGGAGTTTACCGAAAAAAATAATGCGCTTCTTACTTTAGGCATTAAACCTTTGCAGCCGAATACCGGATATGGTTATATCCAATATGACCAACATGCTGTAAGCGACAATATATATAAGGTAAAAACTTTTACAGAAAAACCCGATTTGGAACTTGCAAAGACTTTTATTGCCAGTGGCGATTTTTTATGGAATGCCGGAATTTTTGTGTGGCAAACAAAAAATATTATTTCCGCTTTCGAAAAATATTTACCCGAAATACATGAGCTTTTTGAAGGAGCCAAAAACACATTCAACACTCAAAAAGAAAAAGAAACTATAGAATTGATCTATCCTTTATGTCTAAGTATTTCTATTGATTATGGAATCCTGGAAAAAGCGGATAATGTATATGTAATTCCTTCTTCATTCGGATGGAGCGACCTGGGAACCTGGGGAAGCGCTTATCAAAATCTCGAAAAAGATTTTCATGAAAATGCCGTAGCGGGTAATAATATCATCCTGTTTGATTCAACCAAAAATATAGTACATTCCAATGGTGATAAATTAATTTTATTACAGGGCCTGGATGATTTTATTGTAGTGGATACCGAAGATGCATTATTGGTTTGCAAAAAAGAAAATGAACAAAATATTAAAGAGTATTTGGCAGAAATAAAAAGAAATAAGGGTGAAAAACATCTTTAATTGTTAATTTACTGTACTATAGATGTTTATTTACAAAAGGTGAAAAAGAAATAAATAAAATAATTCAATCGCTTTTTTCGTTATAGGCTATATCCATTTTTCTCGATTATCACATGAAATTCCTTTTAATTTCTTTGTCAGTCTTGCTTCTTTTACCCAATTTCTTCAATATAACTCTTGAAGAAAAGCCGGGTTATAATAAAATAGAACTTTATGACCCTTCTCTTTCTGCGATCAATTCTGTTCAAAAATTGATGAATTATGCAGATAGTATTTCCCAAAAAAAATATACGCGTAATTCTTTACCTTATGCAATCGTGATTTCCGATGTTTTGGAAAAAAGATTCTATCATGGTTTTTCTATTTATAGTTTACAAAAAAATTGGATAGCTGCTGTTACACAATCTTTGTTCGGTCATGATGTTGCCAATCCGGTGAATCCCGAAGAAATTTTAAAATATCCTTATGCCGGTTGTTCACAACAGGTTATAGTTTTGGTAGAAGTAATGAAAAGAAACAAAGTGCCTTACAGAAGCCTCGGTTTTCCACATCATTATGCTACTGAATTAAATTTCAATAATTCATGGTATTTCTTTGATACTGACATGGAACCGGAAATGACCACGGAAGATCGGGATGTAAGAAACTGGAAGCATTCCGGAGATAGTTTGAAAAAGTTTTATCATAAAAATCTTTCTGTTGCTGAATACGGATTTGGAAATTCGCAACAGGCACAGGTAGGAGAAATAAATGCAAAGCCCGCGCCCAGAGCTTCTTTATTTCAAAATACCACAAAATATTTATCAAGGCTCCTTTGGCTATTCCCTTTAATCATTGTAGTGTATCCCCGAAAAACGAAATCCTGATTTATTCAAAGGATTGTATAATTTCGATTTATTCATAAAAGGAATACAATTTGTATTTACCAAATATCAAAAGTAAATTACCTAACACCGGCGAAACCATTTTCACGGTAATGAGCTCCCTCGCTGCAAAACACAAAGCCATTAACCTGGGGCAGGGATCTCCCGATTTTGAAATGAATGAACAGCTGATAGAGCTCGTTTATAAAGCAATGAAGGATGGACACAATCAATATGCACACAGAAACGGATTGTTCGCTTTACGGGAAGCAATTTCAGAAAAAGTAGAATATTTATATAAATGCAAAGCAGACCCCGCAACAGAAATAACCATTACCCCGGGCGGCACTTACGCAATTTATAACGCTTTGACTTCGGTTTTAAATCCGGGCGATGAAGTAATCGTCTTTGAGCCGGCTTATGATAGTTATATTCCTAATATTGAGATCAATGGGGCTATTCCTGTTTTAATTCCGCTCGTATTTCCTGAATATAAAATTGACTGGGCGCAGGTAAAACAGAAAATAACGCCGGCTACTAAAATGATCATTCTCAATTCGCCCCATAACCCAACAGGCAAGATCCTGGACAAAAATGATATAAATCAATTAAGATCTATAGTTGAGGGCACAAGAATCATTATTCTAAGTGACGAAGTTTATGAACATATTATATTTGATGGGCGTCAACATGAAAGTATTTTAAAATATCCGGATCTTTTTCAAAGAAGTTTTGTTGCCTTTTCTTTTGGTAAAGTGTATCATTGTACCGGATGGAAATTGGGCTATTGTATTGCGCCACATTTTTTAATGAAAGAATTTTTGAAAGTGCATCAATATAATTGCTTTAGTTGCCACACTCCAGTGCAATATGCACTCGCAACATTTCTTCAGGATAAAAATGAATACCTACAGCTGGGAAGTTTCCTTCAAGCAAAACGGGATTATTTTAACAAGCTCATGTCTAAAACTAAATTTAAACCATTGCCTTCTTTTGGTAGTTATTTTCAGCTATACGATTTTCAAAAAATAAGTAATGAAATTGAAATTGATTTTGCCAAAAAATTAACTGAAAATGCAGGAGTAGCTGCTATTCCGGTATCCGCTTTTTACAAAAATGGTAAAGAAGATAAAGTTTTGCGCTTTTGCTTTGCAAAAAAAGATAGCACACTTAGCGACGCGGTAGATAGATTGTTAAAATATTTTTCTTCCTGAAAAATAAGAATCTTGATTTTTTACTCGTTTACTGCGCAAATGGGCTAATCTGTGTCACCTTTTCTTCTTGTTTTTTTTAATTAATGAAAATTATAGTTGCCAAATATTCACACATCGGCAAAAAATTCAACAATATGTTAGAAAAATATTGTTTTTAAAGCTTTTAATGCCTGCAAAAGTTCATGGAACATATTTTGTATGGTTTTGTGGTATTATTAATTAAATCTAAAAAATATTTTTATGAAAAAGTTAAGCTTTGCCTCCCTAATTATAGGCGCAATTTTTTTTTCGGCATGCAATGGAAATTCTTCCAAATCAGAAACAATGAATTCGGATAGTACGTCAAGTACGATGAGCAGTGATACTAATAAAATGGCTTCTCCTGCTACTGACACTTCCAATTCAAAAATGGCCATGGTGGGTGATGATGCGAAAGATTTTACTACAAATGCTACTCAGGACGGAATGACAGAAGTGGAATTGGGCAAAATTGCCATGAAAAATGCTGGTACACAATCAATAAAAGATTTTGGGAAAATGATGGTAGATGATCATTCAAAAATTGATAATGAATTAAAAGATCTTGCAACAAAGAAAATGGTTGACGTACCCACTGCTGTTACTGCAGATCAGCAAAAGGATATTGATAAATTAAGTAAAGAAACAGGAAAAACTTTTGATAAAGATTATGTGCACATGATGTTGGAAGGGCATAAGAAAGCTATAGCCGCATTTAAAAGTGCAGGTGATAAAATCACTGATAGTGATTATAAAGATTTTATCATGAAATCACTTCCCACACTTCAAAAACACTTAGACGCTATTGAGGCAATAGATAAGAAAATGTGATAGTACTAAACAAGGAGTGCTATAGCACTCCTTGTTTATATTCAATTTCAGAGTTGCCAAAATTCACTGCATCTTCATAAATTTTTTGGCAATTTTATTTAACTAAATAATTTAACACTATTATACTAAAAAAATTAGTGTTAATAAATAATAATTTCTATATTTGCCCAACCAATAACTTTACAATTTATAAATTCATACTAAATAAAGTACTATGGCAGCAAATAATAATACAGATAATAAAACATCTGAAAAACTAAAGGCTTTAAAATTAACTATTGATAAAATAGATAAAGATTTTGGGAAAGGAAGTGTGATGATGATGAATGAACGTTCGCAGGAGCCACACGAAGTAATTTCCTCGGGATCTATTGGATTAGATGTGGCTCTTGGTATAGGAGGGCTCCCCAAAGGAAGAGTAGTAGAAATATATGGTCCCGAATCTTCCGGCAAAACCACACTTGCTATTCATGTGATTGCAGAAGCTCAAAAAAAGGGTGGAATGTGTGCTATCATAGATGCGGAACACGCGTTTGATAGTTCTTATGCCAGAAAATTAGGTGTTGATGTTGATAATCTTTTAATAAGCCAGCCGGATTATGGCGAACAGGGATTAGAAATAGCAGATCGCTTAATTCTTTCCGGGGCGTTAGATGTGGTGGTGATAGATTCCGTAGCTGCATTGGTTCCAAAAGGAGAACTGGAAGGAGAAATGGGAGATAGTAAAATGGGATTACAGGCAAGACTGATGAGTCAGGCTATGAGAAAATTAACGGCTACCATTAGCAAAACAAATTGCTGTTGCATTTTTATCAACCAGTTGCGTGATAAAATAGGGGTAATGTTTGGAAGCCCTGAGACTACAACCGGCGGTAATGCATTAAAATTTTATGCCTCAGTGAGACTTGATATTCGTCGCCTGGCGCAGATAAAAGACGGTGACCAATCTATAGGAAACCGTGTAAAAGTAAAAGTGGTAAAAAACAAAATGGCGCCCCCTTTTCGTGTAGCCGAATTTGATATCATTTTTGGAAACGGTATTTCTAAAACAGGGGAAATAATAGATATGGGCGTTGATTTAGGAATTATACAAAAAAGTGGAAGTTGGTTTAGTTATGATACAACCAAACTTGGCCAAGGGCGCGAAGCTGTAAAACAATTATTAATTGATAACCCGGATATGGCAAATGAAATGGAAGCGAAAATAAGAGCCAAAATTGCAGAAGGGGTTGTTTAATTTACTTATAAAAGCATTTTTTATAAAGCCTGCACTTGCAGGCTTTTATATTTAATTTATTTTACAATTCAATAAAATAATTAACAAGTAAATTTAAGTATTAATAAAAAACTAACATTACGCAGAAATTAAAAATTCTATTTATTCTCCCATTGTTTTTTTATTTCAAATCGCAGTCACAATCTGCTAAAGCAGCGTATGTAGAAATTGGTGGCCAAGGCATTGCATCCGCAAACTTTGATATGCGATTTTCAAAAAAAGAGGTTGGTTTAGGAGGAAGAATTGGTGTTGGAGGATTTTCATTATCTGAGGAAGATGGAGGGCGTGCATCCATATTTACTATTCTATTTTATTTGTTCGTTTGCTGATCTTTCTTTGTTCAGAATATCTTATTTCTATAAACCATACCTATGGCTTATTTCCAGCATTCTTTCTATTGGCTTCTTAGAAGCAATTCTTAATTTCTCATCCATAATAATTTGCGGTTCTTCGTATTCCATGCATAAATACAATTTTTCAAGTGTATTCAACTTCATATACGGGCAATCATTGCATGCGCACATATTATCCGGAGGCGCAGGAATAAAGGTTTTTAAGGGCGATTGAATCTGCATTTGATGAATAATTCCGGATTCGGTAGCTACAATAAATTCGGTAGCAGGATTTTCCTTCGTATATTTTAAAAGTCCGGAAGTGCTTCCGATAAAATCTGCTGATTTTAAAACAGGCTCTTCACACTCAGGATGTGCGATCACTTTTGCGTTGGGATGACGCATTTTTAATTTGGTTATTTTTTCAAGACTGAAAATTTCATGAACGATACATGAGCCGTTCCAAAGAACCATATCTCTTCCCGTTTTTTTAATTAAATAAGCACCTAAGTTTTTATCTGGAGCAAATATTATTTTTTGTTCTTTTGGCAAACTATTGATGATGGCTTCTGCATTGGATGACGTGCAAATTATATCACTCAACGCTTTCATACCCGCAGAACAGTTGATGTAAGTAATTACCAAATGATCCGGATATTGATCTTTAAATTTTTTAAAAAGATCTGCAGGCGCTGAATCGGCAAGAGAACAACCCGCCTTTAAATCAGGTAATAAAACCTTTTTGTTTGGATTTAAAATTTTAGCAGTTTCAGCCATAAAATGTACTCCGGCAAAAACAATTATATCGGCATTTGTGGACTGAGCTTTTTGGGCAAGTCCCAGGCTATCGCCAATAAAATCGGCAACATCCTGTATATCGGGTTCCTGGTAATAGTGTGCAAGTATGATGGCATTTTTTTCTTTTTTTAAACGTTCTATTTCTGCGAAGAGGTCCAAGTTAACATCAATATTCAAATCAAGAAAACCTTTTTTTTCTAAATTTCTTCGTGCTGCTTCAATGTTAATATCTGCCATAGTATTTAGTATTAATACATTATTAATTTAAAGCCCTATTATTATTATGAGTGTGAATTTGTGGACATAAAAATTTATTGTGTTGATGCAAATTTAAATTTTACTTCTTACCCACATCAATTCACAAAATATTCACACGCATATTTTAACATATTTTCTGATAAAAATTATCTTTTTAACATCCGTGAATAAAAAAAAGTGTTGATAAAAAAAAGGAGTTATTTTTTTTAAGCTTTGTGAATTAAACAAGAAGAAAATGTTGGCTCTTTTTCAAAAAACGTATCCATATTAGAAAATATCAAACTTATTATAAGATATCAAGAATTTTTTTTTATAAAACAGCATTTACCAACACATAAAACAATTTTTACACGACTCTATGTTGAAAAGTATTTTTCAGTTACTTTATTATTAAAATATTTATTATAAATATTTTAATAGGAATCCTTGCCAGTACTCATATAAATAGGTTATCCACAGTTTGTTCCTATTTTATTTTACACTATTTTTGCCGCCTTATTTAAAATTTAAGAAAAAATTCAATATGTCAATCATTCAGACTATCCGTGATAAAGGAGCTGTAATAGTCATCGCACTTATCGGTATCAGCCTTGTCGCATTTATTTTAATGGATTCTATGACCAGCAGGCGCAGCGGTTCGTTGTTCGGAAATAATAATACTTCTACTATAGGTGTGGTAAATGGCCAAAAGATCCAATTAGACGATTTTAATAATAAAGTAAAAGAAATACAACAGCAATACCCTGATGGAGGCAGCTCACAAAGTAACCAGATAATGGAATCTGTATGGAATCAAATGGTAGCTGAAAGAGTCGTAGAAGACCAGTTTAATAAATTAGGTATCACTTTTACGCCTGATGAAATGAGTTCTATTATGTTTAGCAACGATGCACCACAACAATTGAAACAAGCCTTTACTAATAAACAGACCGGGCAATATGATATACAACAAGCTCAACAATGGTGGGCGCAAACAAAGAAAAATAAAAATAAAGAGCAAAGAGACGCAATTATTTCCCAGGTGATAGATCCAATGAGGCTGAATAGTCTATACACAAAATACACTTCCATGATTACTGCAAGTATCTATATTCCCAAATGGCTTGCAATGGAACAGAGCGAAGAAAAAAACAATTTTGCCATGATTTCCTATGTTGCCGTTCCTTATACAGTAATAAGCGACAGTGCTGTAAAAGTTAGCGACAATGACATTCAATCCTATATTGATAAAAACAAATTGAAATACAAACAAGAACCGGGCAGAATGATTTCTTATGTGTCATTTAGCGCCGCCGCCAGTGCAGCAGACAGCGCCCGGATTTTACAATCATTAAAAGATCTGAAACCTCAGTTTGCAGCAGATTCCAATGCTAAATTTTTCCTGGGAAGAAATTCGTCCTCTATCCCATTTTTTGATGGATACACCCCAAAATCCAAAATCCAGGTTCCTAATAAAGATTCTATTATTGATTTACCCAATGGAGGCGTTTATGGTCCATACATAGATGTTGACAATTATGTGTTGGCAAAAAAAGTTGCAACAAAAATATTGCCCGATAGTATCAAATGCCGTCATATTTTATTGGGCACCGTAAACCCACAAACCCAACAACCGATAATGGACGATAGCACTGCACATAGAATTGCAGATAGCATTTCAGTTGCCATTCAACATGGTGCTAACTTTGATTCACTGGAAGCTAAATATTCAACAGACGAGGCTGCCAAAAAAGATAACGGCGTAATGACGTTTGATCTTATGACCATTGAAGGAGATGGATTTGCGAAAGAATTTGGAGATTTTTTATTGAATGATAAAGGAGAAACCAAAAAAGTAGTTCACACACAATTTGGGTGGCATTACATAGAAATATTAGATAAAAAAGATCTAGAGCCTACGTATAAAATTGCTTATATGGCCAAAGAAATCGCCCCTAGTGATGAAACCATCAATACGGCTAATACTGCAGCTATAAAATTATCGGGAATTGCAAAAGATGAGAAATCTTTTAATGATTATGTTGCTAAGAATGGGTTGAAAAAAATAACAGTTCCAAACGAAGTGAAAGAAAATGATTTTCAGTTAGGTTCGTTACAGGATGCAAGACCAATTATTAAATGGGCTTTTGATGCAAAAGAAGGGCAAGTTTCTGATCCTTTTTCCGTAAAAGATGATTATATAGTAGCGATTGTGGACCGAAGAATAAAAGAAGGAGTTCCAGATGTAAATACTGCCCGGCCACTGGTAGAAAGTATAGTAAGGAATATGAAAAAAGCAGATGAAATAGAAAAGAAATTGAATAATCCTTCTACACTTGAAGCTGCTGCGGCTCCGTATCATATGCAGGTGTTAAGCAGCGGCGCAGATTCTACCCTTACTTTTAACGCAGAAATAATAAATGGTATTGGCATAGAACCACGGGTGGTAGGGGCTTCTTTCGATAAGGAATATCAAACTAAAGTTTCTCCTGCCTTTGCTGGTAATTCGGGTGTGTTTGTTATAAAAGTAAACAGTGTTTCTCCAAAAGTTCAGTTGAATCCATTAATAATAAAACTCCAGGAAAGTGAAGAAATAAATAAAGAAATACAATCCGCACTGGGCCAGTCTTTCAACGCCTTGAAAAAAATAGCGGATATTAAAGACGACAGAAGTAGATTCTTCTAAAAATAATTTCAAAATTTTTAAAAAAAAGCTAACTTGAAGGTTGGCTTTTTTTATTTGATTTTTGGCGACACAAAAAAAGGAAAATCTTTATTATTTGTTTATTTACTGAGGTATGATTTCAAATTTTTTATATAATTGAATGGAACAATTGAGAATCTCTTTAAAAACGGATTTTGTAACTTTACAACTATAAAAAATTATGGAAGATGTTATTATTAATAAAGTAGCCGGCAGTTCTTTGGTTACACTTGACCTGGAAGAATTTTATCCTGAAGGGGAAATCAAGCTTTTTGATATTAAGAAGTTTTTGTTCATGGAACTTATTTTGAAAGAGAAGGAATATCGCGAGGCGTTAAAAAAGATAGATTGGAGTATTTACAAAAATAAAAATGTAGCAATTACCTGTTCTGCAGATGCCATTATTCCAATGTGGGCTTACATGCTGGCTGTTACCTACCTGCAGCCTTTTGCGACAGACATTCTTTTTGGAACTGCAGAGGAAGTTTTAAACATTTTATTTTTAAAAAGTTTATGGAAAATAGATGTAAAAGAATTTAAAGATAAAAGGGTGGTTGTAAAAGGATGTGGCGATAAGAAGATCCCGGAAACCGTTTATGTAGAAATCACCAGGATCTTACGTCCCGTAGCTAAAAGTATCATGTATGGTGAGCCATGTAGTACAGTACCTGTTTTCAAAGCTGGTATAAATAGCTAGTCGCTCTGTCAATTTTATTTTCATTAATTTATAGCAGGGAGTGATAGCCAGAGAAAAAATTTGAAGTAAAGAAAATTATTTTTATGGTAAAACGTCTTTCTTTGTTTGAACCGAAGGTTGAGGAATATCGCTTGCCCAGATATCGCGATACATTTTCCAGTTACCGGCTTCCTGTTTCCAAAGCACAATATATTTGCCCTTATCGAGAATATTTTTTTCCTTTCCTGAAATTTGATAAGTTCCTTCTTCGGCCAGGATGCTGCTGTCGCCCCAAATTTTGATGGTATGCAGATCAAAATCAGATATCCCTTTTGCCATTGTTTCTGAAATAAAATGTGTAATATTTTGTCTTCCTTTAATGGATGGTTGATTAGGTACCATTGCCTTTGCATCGTTAGCATAACAATTGGAAACACCTACTGAATCACCGGTTTCAAAAGATTTCATAAAATGTTTGTTGCTTTGCAAAATAGATGCCTCGCCTTGTTTTATATCAAAAGCAGAGGCAGATTTTTCAATTTCCAGTTTATCCTGCTCATTGCATGAAGAGATAATGAAGGGGACAATTATTAAAAACAGAATTGAAAAATTAGAATTCTTCGGCATTTTCTTAAAATATGATTTGAGTTTTATGGATGGGAATAAAGATAAATGGAACACATTTAAAAATTATATTAATTTTTTAGCACGCTCATAATCCTCGGGAGTATCAATAGATACTGGACTTTCGTCAGTAAGGACCATTTTTATGGATACGCCATTTTCAAGATACCTAAGTTGCTCCAGTTTTTCAACCGCTTCGAGCGGAGTAATTTGCCATTGTGTAAAATCCATTAATGCACTTTTTCTGTAAGCGTATATACCGATATGTTTATAATAGGATGGCATTAGATTTTTATCGCGGTGAAAAGGAATTGCACTTCGAGAAAACATTAAAGCATTGCTGTTTTTATCTACCACCACTTTTACGTGATTAGGATTGTTAATTATTTGTTCGTCGGCTGTACGATACATCAGTGAAGCAACCTTTGTTTTTTGTGCGTGATCATTTTTAAATACGCTTAACAAATCTTCCAACGGTTCTTTTTTTACAAAAGGTTCATCGCCTTGTACATTTACGATGATATCCACCTCTATATCTGCTGCAGCTTCCGCTATGCGGTCGCTCCCACTTTCGTGCTGTTTGTTACTCATAATGGCATAGCCACCATTTTGTACAATTTCATTAAAAATAATTTCGCTGTCAGTAACTACAATTACCTCATCAAATAATAAAGTAGCAATTGTATTTTCATAAGTATGCCTTATTATTGTTTTGTCACCAAGAGGCTGCATTAGTTTTGCAGGGAAACGAGTGGCAGCATAACGAGCAGGGATAATCGCAATTATTTTCATGAATGATTCATTCTTTTTTAGTTCATGTTTTCTTCTTCATATTCCATCAGATCATTTGAAAAAGTTTCCGGTAAATTTTCACTTTCATAACCGCAGGAAGAGCATTGATAAATATTTTTTGCGGAAATAGCATAACTGCCAAACAACCACGTTAACACAGCGGTCAGCATGTTAGCTGTTGTTTTCTGTGGAACCAGCTCTATTGTTTTACTCCCGCATTTAGGACATACGGCGCTTTGGCGGTATGCTTCATCAAATTGCTGAAGCAAAAGAGAGGCTTCTTTCTCATCCTCTTTTTTCACAATAAGTTTGATTCCTCCAACAGCATTAGATAATATCGGGTCAATCGTTACCGTGAATTCATCTTTTAAAAAACAGACCATGCCGGCATCTTTTAATTTTGTCAGCAGGATATGTGCAGAGAAATAATTTTGAAACGTGCGGAGTGTAATAAATTCCATTTTAATAATAAAGTTTTTGACTGTTTTAAAAATACGAAATTGTTTACAGCAAAAAACTTATTGATAAAATTATAACAGGATAAATAAAATACGAGTTAATGGCAAATGCTTTTTGTGCCATCAAATTTGAATGATCAATTATTCAACATTAGCGGCATTACCAGCATCAGCAATTCTTCATTTTCTGACTTTTCCGTTGGTTTAATAATGCCGGCTTTGGAAGGGGTACTTAATTCAATTACAACATCATTAGTGTCTGCGGCGCTCAGCATTTCAACCATGAATTTTGCATTAAAAGCGATTTGCAGATCTTCACCATCATATTGGCAGGCCATGCGTTCTTTACCTTCAAAACTAAAATCAACATCCTGTGCATCAAGCTGTAATTCGCTGCCAGTAATGGTAAGCGCCACCTGGTTGGTACTTTTATTGCTGAAAACACTTACTCTGCGAAGCGCATTTTGAAAATCATTTTTATTAACCGTAAGCTTGTACGGATTATCTGCAGGAATTACCACTTTATAATCGGGAAATCTTGCATCAATCATCCGGCACACTAATTCTGTCCCTTCGTGTTTTACGAATAAATGATTCTTGCTGTATGAAATAGTCAATTCGCCGTCAGTATTCGGCAGTACGTTTTTTAATAAATTGAGCGGTTTTTTAGGAACTACAAATGTCGCATCTTCAGGACATTTGACATCATTCCTTGAATATCTTACCAGGCGGTGCGCATCGGTAGCCACTGTGGTTAGCCCTTTCTTTGTAAGCTCAAAGAAAATTCCGGTCATAGCCGGGCGTAGTTCATCTGAGCTGGTAGCAAAAATACATTTGTTGATAGCCGTAACCAATGCTGAGGAGGGCATCGTAAATGAATTGGAGCTTTCGGCTACTGGTTCTTTAGGAAAATTGTCAGGATTTTCACCCATTATTTTATATTTTCCATTGTCGCTCGTAATTTCTACACTGTGGTTTTTATCAATATTAAAAGTGAGCGGTTGCTCTGGTAGATTTTTAAGAGAATCTGAAAGAATTTTTGCAGGAATACATATTTTCCCGCTTTCTTTGGCTTCAATATCCATGTGAATTTTCATCACCGTTTCCAGGTCTGTAGCTACTATTGTAAGTTTGTTTTTTTCTATCTCGAAAAGAAAATCTTCAAGGATAGGCAAAACAGTGTTTGCGCTGATTACCCCGCTTATCTGTAATACGTGTTTTAGTAATTGCGTAGAGGAAACGATGAACTTCATAAAAAATGTTTATTGCCAAAGATAAAAGATTCATATTAATGTAAAGAAATAAAATGTACAGAGATTTGGAAAGATAATAGGAAGAAAAGAACTCAATTCTGACTATTGAAAATAATACGAAACATTGTACCATGCCCAAACCCATTATGAATCTTTAAACCTATTTTTGTATGAATAAAAAAAATGGAAACGAAAAGCAATAGATTAGCTCTTTTGGTTGATGGCGATAACGCCCAATCTAAAATGATGGACCTTATTTTGGAAGAAGCATCTAAATATGGCAAGGTTACCATTCGCAGGGTATATGGCGACTGGACTACACAGCACATGAATCACTGGAAAAGCTTATTGAACGAAATGGCGTTCAATCCGATCCAAAAATTTTCTTACACTACGGGGAAAAATTCTACCGACAGCGCATTGATCATTGATGCCATGGATATTTTACATGCAGATCTTGTAGATGGATTTTGTATCGTATCCAGCGACAGTGATTACACTGGCCTTGCAAAACGCATACGGGAAGCGGGCATTTTTGTAATGGGAATCGGCGAGCAAAAAACCCCAAATGCTTTTGTAAAATCGTGCGAAATATTTACTTATGTTGAAAACCTGGAACCTAAGATTGAAGTTCCCGAAAAGCAAGAAGCGGTAAAAAAGCATAAGGAAAAAACAACTTCAATTGTAAATACGAAGCTCATCAATAAAGCGTATGATATGAGCATTAATGAAAGCAATGAGGCATATATTTCTACACTTGGAATCAATCTTAGAAAATTAGATCCGAGTTTTGATGTGCGTACGTACGGTTGTAAAACACTCACTCAGTTTTTCTCCAAACTTCCGGGTTTTGTGGTAGTCGATAATGTGATTAACGGATTGAATAATCCTTTGATAAAAAAGAAATAGGAATCAGGCATATTTGTTCGTTTGTTGTGGAATGTTCAATTGCCAAATTGTTCAATTGTTGAATACAAAACCTGAATATTTGTTCTTTTACTGTGACTTTTTTCTAAAATACACATCCTTGTTTTTTGGGTTTATCGGAATGGAGAAAAACTTATGTACCATTTACAAATCCGGCGGATTGTCTTTCCAATTCCATAAATACCTGGAAGCATACGTTCTGTAGGGGCTCCATTTCAGAGAAATCTTTTCAATTCTTTTCTGCAATAATTTTTTATCGGTTTCTTTTATTTTATATAATTTAATAACCCCTTGTTTCAAACCCAGATCATCTATTGCAAAAACATCTTCTCTCCCAAGGGTAAACATTAAGATCATTTCAACGGTCCATTTTCCCACCCCTTTTATTTGCGTGAGCAGTTCTATTACTTCTTCATTATTTATTTTATGCAATTGCGCATCAGTAATTTTATTATCAATAAAAAACCTGCAGACATTATGAACGTAAGAAGCTTTTGCATTTGAAAATCCAATACTTCTAAAAATATCAGCGGGTGTTTCCAAAATCATTTTCGCTGTGGGTTCTTTGCCGTCATACAGATCAAGGAATCTTTTGTATAATACGTGTGCGACTCTTGTACTCAGCTGCTGGCTTAATATTGATGAGCATAGACGCAAATACACTTTATTTCTTTTTTCTAGAATAAAGGGTTCCTGTGCTTCAATTAATTTTTTAAGCCTCTTATCTTTTGAGAGGTGAATTATATGTTCCATACATTTTGAGATTAAAATACAAAGTTCAATTTCTGCTAAAAAGTTATGGCTTGCTTTCTTCGTCGCATGGCCAGCTATTCATTCGAATACAAATTGTATCAGAGAATCAAAAGATGAATTGCATATTCCTTTAGAAAAAAAACTGAAAAAAGTCTTTCGAACTTTTTCAGTTTGATTAAAAGATAATTACAAAATTTTTCCAGTAAAATAATACCAATTATTTTCCAATGGTATATGCATATCCAAGGGCAAGAGTTCCTGCGCCGGTATTATTTTTACCATTTGCGGTCCCCTTCTGAATATTTAAGAACCCGTAATTGCCACCGCCTTCAATAAAAATATGACTTTTGGCAAAATGATAAGCAATGCCCACATTTCCTGAAACGCCGAAGTTGAAGGTATTGAGTTGATCTTTAATGTTATTATTGGCATCAAAGGATTGTGGAGATTGAGAAACCGGCTGTTGTCCCTGCTGATCAAGGTATACCATACTTGAACCTGAGGTTACCTGTTTAGCAGAAAGCAAAAATCCTGCGAACGGTCCTGCATCAAAATAAATTCTTATTGGAGAATGACTACTTAGGTTCCAGCCAAATTTTGCAAGTATGGGAACCAATAGATAATTTAATTTAGCTTCACTTTTAAAATTGGCGTATAAATAGGTTGGGGCTTCGTCTGCGGGAAACATTCCGGCCATAGCAGCAGGAGTTGGGAAAGCCTGCATCCCTGTTTTTTTACCTCCCTGCGAAGAAAATTCCAACATTGCTTCGATTGTGAATAATGATGATAAGTGGTATTCGCCGAACAGGCTCGCATCTGGGCCAAGCCGTGATTTATATCCTGTATTTAATGGGTTACTTTCAGAGCCTCCTGCTGTCAAATTTGGAATACTGATACCTCCTCTTGCGCCTATTGTAAAATTTTGTGCATTGGAAAAATGTGCTAATAAAATGAATGCCGTTACCAACAAAAATGATAAACCCTTTTTCATAAAATTTAATTTAATGATTAGAAAATGCTTTTAATTCTCCTGTATTATTTTGACTTTTTTTATAACATCAACACAAAAATAGTTTACAAAATGATTTATAATATTTTTATCTGTTTACTGCTTTCATTCCCGACTCCACATAACGTAATCCTGCCGCAACATTTTTTGGAAACATTTTCTCTATTTGTTCCAATTCATTTGTGGATAGTGAAATGTCCGTAGCCTTAATATTTTCCTCAAGGTATTTTACTTTTTTGGTACCAGGTATTGGGAATATAAAATCTTCCTGTGCCAACACCCAGGCCAACGCTAACTGGGAAGGAGTGCAGTTTTTTTCTTTTGCAATGGCTTCTATCTCTTTTACAAGTACAAGATTCTTACTGAAATTTTCTCCCTGGAAACGAGGTGACATCCTTCGATAATCGTCTTTATCAAGATCTTCAAATTTTTTTATCTGGCCCGTTAAAAACCCACGACCCAGCGGACTATAGGCAACGAACGCAATACCTAATTCTTTGCATGTTTGTAATATTTCATCTTCCGGATCGCGGCTCCATAAACTATATTCAGATTGTAAAGCCGTGAGTGGGTGTACCGCATGCGCCTTGCGGAGCGTTACTGCATTTACTTCGCTTAAACCTATTCCTCTTACTTTTCCTTCTTTTACTAATTGAGCCATTGCCCCAACGGTTTCTTCTATGGGAGTATCGGGATCTTTTCGGTGTAAATAATACAAGTCTATCACCTCTACATTCAACCTTTTCAAACTTGCTTCGCAAGAACTTTTTACATATTCCGGTTTACCATTTTGGCCTCTTAAGTTTGGATTTGCAGGATCTCTTACGATACCGAATTTTGTAGCCAGTGTAATTTCTTTTCTGAAAGGTTTTATCGCTTTACCTACTAATATTTCATTGGTAAATGGTCCGTAAATATCTGCTGTGTCAAACAGTGTAACTCCGAGTTCATAAGCTCTATGTATTGTTTTTATTGACTGATCATCATTTTTTTCTCCATAAAATTCACTCATTCCCATACAACCAAGTCCTAACTCAGAAGCTTTCAAATCTTGCGTACCTAATTTTTTTATTTTCATAGATTTTAAATTTAGAGGATACTTATTTGCAAAGTTAGAGAAATAAAACATAAAACATTTTACCCTTTACTTTTGAGAATGGTAACATCAAAAAAAATATTTGAATTAAGAACTTAAAAAATTCCTATTCTATATTTTTTTCAAGAGATGAATGTATAATAGGAGTTTCAATATATTGCTGCGATGAGATTGTCAAACGGAATTCACTTAAGAATGAAAATTTTTAGAGATAGTTAAGGACTGCCTGTTGTACTAAAAGAAAATATAGAATATTCTTTAGGTTAAAGAAATAGGAAGATAAAACATCTCTGCGCGAAAGAACCGCACAGACATTTGTTTATTTGCTTTTTATCAGTTTGCCAATAATTTATTCACATCTATCTTAGCTATTTCCCTGATAGCATCTGCTATGTGAGGAGCATCAATTCCAACTTCCTGCTGTTGCTGTTTTTGAGATGCATGCTCAATTATTGCATCGGGAATTCCTAATATTTTTACATCTGCTTTATAATGATGCGCATTCATAAATTCCAAAATAGCAGAACCAAAACCACCGACAACGGTTCCGTCTTCCACAGTAATGATCTTAGAAAATTTACGAAAAACTTCGTGCAATAATTCTTCATCTAAGGGCTTTACAAATCTGATGTCATAATGAGCAGGATTCAAGCCTTCTTTTTTCACATCTCTAATAGCTTCTGCAGCAAAATTTCCCGGATGCCCAAAAGATAAAATGGCAATTTCTTCCCCGTCTTTTAATTTTCTTCCGGTGCCAATTTTAATTTCTTTCATCTCCTTCTTCCAATCTGCTTTTACAGCTTGTCCCCGCGGATAACGAATTACAAATGGATTTTTGGTAGTTTCCAATTGCGCGGTGTACATCAGATTCCTTAATTCACTTTCATTCATTGGAGCGCTCACAATCATATTGGGTATGCAACGCATATAGGCAATATCATAAGCGCCCTGGTGAGTAGCACCGTCTTCGCCAACGAGACCCGCCCTGTCAAGACAAAAAACAACCGGCAAATTTTGTATCGCTACATCATGAATTACCTGGTCGTAAGCACGCTGCATAAATGAAGAATAAATATTGCAAAAAACCCGCATTCCCTGTGTAGCAAGCCCGGCGCTCAATGTAACCGAATGTTGTTCGCAAATCCCTACATCAAAAGCACGGTTGGGCATTTTTTCCATCATGTATTTTAAGGAACATCCACTCGGCATTGCGGGAGTTACACCCATTATTTTATCATTCTTTTCTGCCAGTTCGATAATGGTATATCCAAATACATCCTGGTATTTTGGTGGCTGAGGTAGGTCAAATTTTTTCTTATAAATTTCCCCGGTAATTTTATCAAACAATCCCGGCGCATGCCATTTGGTCTGATCTTTTTCTGCTAATTCGTAACCTTTTCCTTTTACGGTTTTTATGTGTAATAATTTGGGTCCTGGAATATCTTTCATATCCCGCAAAGTATCCACGAGTTTGGTAATATTATGACCATCAATTGGGCCGAAGTATCGAATATTTAATGATTCAAAAAGATTGCTGCTCCTGCTCACCATTCCTTTTAAAGACGTTTCAATTTTTGAAACCATCTTCCTGGAAAACTTTTTCCCAGGGAGTTTTCCCAGCGCTTTCCAAAAATCATCACGCAATTTATTATACGTTTGGGAAGTTGTGATATCCGTAAGATATTCTTTTAATGCGCCCACATTTGGGTCAATGCTCATGCAATTATCATTAAGGATAATTAGCAAATTACTCTTTTCAATTCCTGCATGGTTCATTGCCTCAAATGCTTCACCTGCCGTCATGGCGCCGTCGCCGATAATCGCAACATGCTGTCTGTCATCTTCACCTTTATAATGTGAAGCCATCGCCATGCCTAAAGCTGCAGAAATGGAAGTAGAAGAATGGCCCACTCCAAATGTATCGTACTCGCTCTCTGCTCTTTTAGGAAATCCACTCAAACCGTTTTGTTTTCTTATTGTGTCAAAATTATCCCTGCGGCCTGTAAGTATTTTATGTCCGTAAGCCTGGTGTCCCACATCCCAAACCAATTGATCGTATGGAGTATTAAAAACATAATGAAGCGCCACGGTAAGTTCTACCACGCCAAGGCTTGCTGCAAAATGGCCACCATGCACACTTACCACATCTACAATGTATTGCCGGAGTTCATCAGAAACCTGGTGTAATTGCGTGCGATCTAGTTTTTTTAAGTCAGCGGGGGAATTAATTGTTTTTAATAAAGGACCAGGTAAAATTTCCATTCAATAAGAATTAATAGGTAAAAATACAATTTTTTGAGATAATCTTTCCTATAAACGAAATAATCGCAAGGATAGTTTGTGATATTATTAGCCTTAATCTTATGCCTTCATAGGATGATTCTTGAAAATGACATGAAATTTATTCATGCTTTTGCAAACCAAATATGGATATATACAATTATTAATTTACTGGAAAAACTTCAGGGAAGGATTTAATTAAACTCCTTTTTGCAGAAGATATAGTTTGCAAAATTGCAATAATCATAATTATGAAGAAGCTAAGTAAAATACTATAAAATAGAATTGAGGGAACAGAGTGAATAGATGAAAGAAAATTTTGATCAAGAGTCGAGGGGAAATAAAATACATAAAAAGGGAAAAATATACTCGGGACAAACTCTGAGATTTTACCAAGCAAAAACTTTTTCCCCGTACGTGCTAAAAGTATATGAATTTTTAAAACACTGTAAATTTCAAAAACTAATCCTGCGATCATTATAGAAATAAATAACCATCTAAAACTCAATACATCGAACGAAACTATGGTAAACATTACGGCTGTAAGTACCAGGAATCCCAGTATTTTTGGCCAGATGAATTGCTGTTTCAATAACTTCCCGAATAATTTTCCGCTTTGTTTTTCGGCTGCTATTTGCTTTTCAGAAACCAATGGAGCAAAACCCCGAACACCAAAACTTTCATGAACCTCACCCAGGGCTTTTTCAAAAGAAAGTTTATGGTCCTCATCCATCTTAGTTTCAATCGCATTAGCCAAATGATCTACTAGTTCTATTTGCACTTCATAATATTTTACAAAATGCTTTTCGCAATATATAAATAAACAGTCTATCTGTTCTTTTGTTAGCATCTATGCCAATTTTGGTTTAAAAAGTATCTGTAATGTTTCTACAAAACCCTGAACTTCTTTCATGTGGCCTACCGTTTCTTTTTTACCCGCCTTTGTGAGCGAATAATATTTCCTCATTCTGTTTCCAATATTTTCAATCGAAACTTCCAACAAACCCTCCGCTTCCAACTTATGTAACAAGGGATACAATGCTCCTTCGGTAATTTGTAGCTCATCCTTCGTAAGTGTTTTTACTTTTTGCGTAATCTCAAAACCATACATACGGCCATTGTCTTTCAGCAATTGAATAATTATTGGTTCAAGCAATCCTTTGTATAAGGAAGATTTTTTCATAAGACAAATATACATAAGAATCTTATGTATATATAAATTTTTAAAAAATACAGAACTATACTTTTTAAAAACAGTAAATAATTTTCTGAAATGGGTGCATTTTAAAAATGAAAAAGAAATGTATTAAATTTACTTGGTCAAAGGTTATTAAAAAATAAGCCAATGAAAAAGTTTTTTCAGAAGAGAATTGTAAGAAGAATCAGCATTTTAATTTAAGGATGGAATTCTGTTCATTTTCATTAGAATAAAGTAGTTGATTGTTTTCCTAATTTCTATAAAAACAGAAATCTAAACACAAAATCTTTTAAGGTTTGTCCTTATACAAATCTATTTTTCGTGCAATCTTTTATTTTTAATTTAGCGAATCCTGTCAAAAATTTAAAATATTGATTATGGCTACAGTTCAGGTGCGCTACATCGTTAACGATGTAGATAAAGCAATCCAATTTTATACAAGACATTTGGGATTTACATTAGTGATGCATCCGGCTCCGCCGTTTGCTATGCTTTCCTTAAATGATCTCCGCCTGGTATTAAGTGCTCCCAATCCTTCGGGAGGTGGCGGCCAGGCCATGCCGGATGGTACACAGCAAACGCCCGGAGGCTGGAACAGGTTTGCCATAGAAGTAAAAGATATTTCCAATAAGGTAGCTGATCTTCGGAAAGGCGGCGCACACTTTCGTAACGATATTGTTACCGGAACAGGCGGCAAACAAATAATTGTTGAAGACCCTTCAGGAAACCCAATTGAACTTTTTGAGCCTTTGTTGCCAGAAGCTCGCCTGGATAAACAAAAGGAAAAAAATAGGAGTGGGCTATAAAAAAAATAATGATACATCAATAAAAATAAGAATTGATACTATTTGTTGTTTTGCTCTTAATAAATATAATCAGCAATGATTCTTACTAAATTTATTCAATGAAAATCCTTGTTTACGGAGCAGGTGTTATTGGAAGTATTTATGCCACCAAACTTTTTGATGCAAAAAATGATGTTACTCTTTTAGCGCGTGGAAAACGTTTTGAAAGTTTACAACAAAACGGAGTAACCATAAAGGAACAATTAACCGGGAAGAAGGTAACTGCTCATCTGCCGTTAACTCAACAATTAGCGATACATGATTTTTATGATTTAATTATTGTAACGGTAAGGCTCGACCAACTTGAAAGTGTAATGCCTGATTTAAAAAATAATTCAGGTAGTTCGCTGGTGATGTTTATGCTCAATTATCCGGATAACATTCAATCAATTGCAGATCAATTAAAACCTAAACACGTCATCTTTGGGTTCCTTGGTGTGGGTGGAATTTTCAAAGAGAATGCAATTGATTTTATTCAAATAAAGCAACAGAAAACAACTATCGGAGAAACAAACAGAGAAAAACCGGAAACAATAAAAAAACTGAAATCACTTTTTGAAGCAGCAGGATTTAATGTGGATGTTAATGATAATATTCAAGCGTGGCTTAAAACGCATGCAGTTTTTATGGCTTGTGTTTCCGCGGCAATTATTAAAGAAAATGGCAATAGTACGCGATTAGGAAAGAATAAAAACACCGTGAAATTAATGGTGCAAAGCATTAAAGAAGGATTTAAAGCTCTCAAAGCGCTTGGGATTTCCATAACACCCTTCAATGTAAAAATCATTTTTATGATGATGCCGCTTTGGTTTTCTGTTTCATATTGGCAAAAAGCAATGCAAGGTACAGTGGGTACATTAGCAATGGCTCCACATGCCAAAGCGGCTAAAGATGAAATGAAATTGATTGCAAAAAAAGTTTTGGAAATGGTTCATCCTTCTCCTGTTGCTACAAATAATTTAGATAAGTTGCTTTCAGAATTTATAAATTCTGAATGAAAATATTTTCTGAATTTACCACATCATATTTTTTTTTCATTTCAAACTTTCTTTAATTCCCTCTTCATAAGAGGTAGGTGTAAAAGAAAAGTGATTATCAAATTTGCTGCTGTCAAAAAAATAATCCTGGTCATTTTGATATTGCATTTCTTTGAGTTCTTTTATTGTTGGAGAAAAAATACCCAGCAGGCTGATCATCGTTTTGTTGAGAATATAATATTTGGGTTTTACATTCAATTGCTGAGCCACCTGGTTGATAAAATCTTTGCCGGTCCATTTTTGGGGTGATGTAGGCAAATGCCATACCTGATTAAATGCATCCCGGGAGTTTCCAAGAATGGCTACAGCTTTTGCAGCATCCGGAACGTAGGTAAGAGAATGTATTTTATCTACATCGGATTGCCACATTGCTTTGCTTCCTTTTTTCAATTTGTCAATAACCCCAATATTTAAAAATCCTGTTTTTACATCCTTACCATAAAAATCAGCGCTGCGCGCAACGAGCGCCTTTAGGCCTTTATCTTTAATGGCAGCAAAAATCATGTTCAGTAAATCCAAACGAACTTTGCCTTTGAACGTTTCGGGGGCCTTACGGGAATTTTCTGTCATGTTGGATACTTCATCCGGCGAATAAGCATATATGTTATCAAAGAAAACCAACCTGGCATTATGCACTACGCACGCATCAATTACATTTTGCATAATTACCGGCCAGTCGCGTTGCCATATTTTTATATCATAAGGTAGGCCAGCCGTGAGATACACCACTTCGGAACCCGTTAAGGCTTGGTTCACCAAATCCTTATTCAGTAAGTTCGCCGGAAAAAGTTCATCGGCTTCATTTACTTTTTTTGGAGTGCGGGAAACCAATCTTATATCGCTGGAAAACTTTTTTAATTCTGTCGCAAGATGATTGGCGATAGCACCACCGGAGCCTAATATTGTTTGCATGAAATGGATTTAATTATAAGTAAAACTCCCGATATCTAGAATTAATTTCGCAAAAGCAAAATCCTGTTTATTTGCCTGGCTGCCGAACAGGCAGGCTCGCTTACTACACAACTACATTCACCATTTTATTCTTCACAAAAATTATCTTCTTTATTGGTTTACTATCAATCCATTTTTGCACGATCTCATTTTCAAGCACTATTTTTTCAACTTCCTGTTGCGTTGCATCAAGAGAAATTATCATCGTTGTACGCAATTTTCCATTGATAGAAATCGGGTATTCTTTTTCAGATTCCACCAGATATTTACTGTTCAATATCGGATAATCTGCATCAAGAACTGAACCAGAATTTCCGAGTGAATGAAACAATTCTTCAGAAATATGCGGTGCATAGGGAGTAAGCAAAATCAATAAAGGTTCGAGAACTTCTTTTTTGTGGCATTTTAGATCTGTCAATTCATTTACACAAACCATAAAGGCGCTCACAGCGGTATTGAAAGAAAAACGCTCGGTATCTTCTTCAATTTTTTTAATGGTTTTGTGAAGGGTTTTTAGTTCGACATCATTTGCCTTTTCTTCGGTCCAAACTTTACCTTTCAGATCGTCATAAAACAATCTCCATAATTTTTTTAAGAAACGATGAACTCCTTCAATACCTTTGGTATCCCACGGTTTGCTTTGTTCTACAGGGCCAAGAAACATTTCATACATGCGGAAAGTATCGGCGCCGTATTTGTCAATAATAATGTCAGGATTTTCCACATTATATTTTGATTTTGACATCTTTTCAACTATGCTTGAGGTATAAAATGTTTGTTTTTCCACAATGTTCCATTCAGAATTTATTCTATCAAATTTTCTCCATGTTCCTTCATAATAATAAGAATTCTCAGTTATATAAATTGCATCAAGTCGCGAAGGATATAATTGTGTACCTAGTTCAATATTTAGAATATTTTTATTCGAATCAACAGAATTCAATTCAACCAGTTCAATCGGAATATTTACCGATTTAAATAATTGTTTTTGTTCATTGCTAATTGATGAAGCAGAATATAGTTGTAGCTTGGGCTGGAGAACGGAAGCTATATCTCCGTTAGGAATCAAAATTGTATTGCTTCCCCCCCAAGATTTGCCTTCTTCAAAATCTCCGGTTCTTACATATGCAATTTGTGAAACACCCTGTATCATACCTTGGTTCACCAATTTTTTATAAGGCTCATCAAAACTGATATATCCTAAATCATACAAAACTTTTGTCCACAAACGGCTGTATAATAAATGCCCTACCGCATGTTCTGTGCCGCCGATATAAACATCTACCTGGTTCCAGTAATCAGTAGCTTTTCTGTCAGCAAATGTTTCATTATTATGCGGGTCCATGTAGCGAAGAAAATACCAACTACTTCCCGCGTAACCTGGCATGGTGGAAGTTTCGCGCTTGCCATTGGATAAGTTTACCCAATCAATTAAATTTGATAAAGGGCCTTCACCGTCTTTTCCCGGTCCATACTTTTCTACAAATGGCAATTCTAAAGGCAATTTTTTTTCATCTAATGGAACGGCAATACCATCGCTCCAGATAATCGGAAACGGCTCGCCCCAATACCGCTGGCGGCTGAATCCCGCATCCCGCATTCTATAGTTTACTTTTCGTTTTCCTATCCCAAGTTCTTCTATTTTATTAATAGCAACTCCAATTGCATCTTTCATCAATAAGCCATTTAAGAAACCGGAATTTTCTAAGGCAGCTTCTTTGGTTGGATTGGCTTCTTTTCCATTAAAATAATTGCCAATAATATTCGTAATGGGAATATTAAAATGTGTTGCAAAATCAAAATCCCTTTGGTCGCCACAAGGAACTGCCATGATAGCACCCGTGCCATATCCCGCTAATACATATTCTGCAATCCAGATGGGTATTCGTTTTCCATCGAATGGATTGATAGCATAAGAGCCGGTAAAACATCCTGTAATTTGTTTTACTTCTGCTAACCTTTCCCTATCGCTCCGGCTTTTTACATAAGCCAGGTATTCGCCTATAGATGCTCGTTGTGATTCGGTAGTAATTTCATTTACAAGTTCATGTTCAGGTGCGAGTACTAAAAAATCTACGCCGAAAATTGTGTCGGGACGGGTGGTATAGACTTTGATGGAAAAAGCTTCGCTTTTTTTCGCCTCACCCCCTGCCCCTCTCCTGGCGGAGAGGGGGGTAGTCGCCAACTCTCTTTTGATCGTATCGCTTACTTTTTGGAAATGATTAATAACTTCATCATTGGTGAATCTCAATACCCGATAACCTAAGCTTTCTAAATATTCGGTTCTTGAATCATCATATTCTTTTTGTACGGGATCGTTATGATAATCTCCATCCACTTCTATTAATAATTTTTCATTCAGGAAAGCAAAATCAATAATAAAACCGTCAATTACATATTGCCTTCTTACTTTAGATCCATATTGATTGTTCCGTAATTTTTGCCACAACTTATCTTCTGCCCGGGTTTTTTCTTTCCTGTTTTCTCTTGAAAGATCTTTTAAAAGAGGCCACATTTTAGAATCGCTTGTGCGAAAAGGAGCTTTCGAATCAGGGAGTTGCTTTTCTCCCCCCTCTCCCAAGGGAGAGGGGTTGGGGGTGAGGCTAAATTCCATCTCCGCCCCTTCACTCCTCCCAATCCAGTTCTTTTGCATCTCTTTCATCGCATCGCTGAAATCCACTGTATCCAGTCCTTGCAACAACCTGTCGGCATAATCCGTAATGCGCAAATACCATTGCCGCATTTTCTTTTTCTCTACAGGATGCCCGCCACGTTCGCTTACGCCATTTACTACTTCATCATTGGCAAGCACAGTTCCTAAAGCTTCGCACCAGTTCACTTCGCCGTAAGATGAAAATGCCAGGCGGAAATCCATTAAAATTTCCTGTTGCGTTTTTTCATCAAAAGATTTCCATTCTTCTGCGGTAAAGCCTTCGGCTTTGCGCAATGAACTTTGAGCAGAACCTGAAGTTTCAAATTCTCTTATTAAGGTTTCAATCGGTTCTGCTTTATTATTTTTATGATTATACCAGCTTTTAAATAATTTTAAAAAGATCCATTGTGTCCAACGGTAATATTCAGGGTCGCTGGTTTTTATTTCGCGGCTCCAGTCAAAACAAAAGCCGATTTTATCTAATTGGTTTTTGAAAGTAGCAATATTGTTTTCGGTAGTTGTTGCAGGATGCTGCCCGGTTTCTATGGCATATTGTTCAGCAGGCAAACCAAAACTATCAAATCCCATTGGATGTAATACATTAAAACCTTTCAGTCTTTTATAACGCGCATAAATATCACTGGCAATGTAACCCAATGGGTGCCCTACGTGTAAGCCTGCGCCACTCGGATATGGGAACATGTCTAAAACATAGAACTTTGCCTTTTCTGATGAATTACTTACATGGTAAATTCCTGTTTCTTTCCACGTTTCCTGCCATTTTTTTTCTATTTCTCTAAAATTATATTCCATTCTTTTCAATTAATAATATTTATTGATAAATGCAACTATGGGTCGAAAAACATTTTGCAAAAGGTATTCTTCAAAAAATTAAAACAATAATGTCATTTACTTTCTTTTTGTGAAAGAATTGTTATTCATTTATTTGCAATGATATTCAAACAATAAGGATAGTTACATTAGCAACCAATTGCAAAGTCGCAAAAATACTAAACCTGTATAAAATCATTTATTTTTGCCGCAGTATAAAATCTGCTAAGAATAAATTCATCTTTTCATTATGGCTCAATTTGGCAAAGCATCAACGAAACGCGGAAAGCC
>Ga0208357_1000281_pt1 | contig 41657 bp, 36 predicted proteins | sample NGESurdeep092012_6_FD_184487 | JGI IMG/M metagenome (GOLD analysis project Ga0208357, IMG submission 184487) | Arctic peat soil microbial communities from Barrow, Alaska - NGEE Surface sample F52-2 deep-092012 (SPAdes) | ecosystem: Environmental > Terrestrial > Soil > Wetlands > Peat ...
GCCATCAGTTTCTCAACCCGACGGCGTGGCCACCGATGCTCACTCGCGACTGCCTCATCAAAAATAATCTTGGCCTGCACGCGCGCGCGTCGGCTAAGCTGACGCAGCTTGCAGCACGTTTCCAAAGCGAAGTTTGGATGATTCGTAACGGCCGGCGCGTCAACGCCAAGAGCATTATGGGTGTCATGATGCTTGCGGCAGGCAACGGTGCAAGCGTTACGATAGAGACCCTCGGTACGGATGAGACTGCGGCCATGGAGGCACTGATCGCCCTCATTGATGGGAAGTTTGGCGAGGGCCGATAGCGGGTATTGCCGCATCGAGATCGAAGAAGGAAGAGGCATGGCCTTCACGCTACATGGTATCCCGGTGTCGCATGGTATTGCGATTGGGCGCGCGCATCTACTTGCGCCTGAATCGCTGGAAGTCGCGCACTATCTCGTAGCGGAAGAACAGGTGGAGGGCGAGGTTTGTCGTCTCGATGACGCGGTGGCGCAGGTCGTCAATGAACTCTATAGCGTGGAGGGTGATTTGCCCAGCGCGTCGCCCCCAGAGTTTGCAGCGTTGCTCGAACTACATCGATTGATTCTGCAAGACCCGCTCCTCTCCGAAGAGCCGCAGCAACTGATTCGTAGCCGCCGCTACAACGCCGAGTGGGCACTGACGACGCAACTGCAAGCTGCGGTCGCACAGTTTGAAGAAATCGAGGACGAATATCTGGCGGCACGCCGCGCGGATGTCGAGCAAGTGGTCGAGCGCGTGCTGAGAATTCTCACGGGAACGGCGAATGCGTTCCCACAGGTTGTATCCGGACGCGATGATCTCGTTATCATCGCGCACGATATCGCACCTGCCGATATGCTCCGGTTCAAGCGACATCTCTTTGGTGGCTTTGCGACGGACCTGGGTAGCGCCACGTCGCATACCGCCATCGTCGCGCGCAGTCTCGATATTCCCGCAGTGGTGGGATTGGGTAACGCCCAGCGACTCGTCCGCGAGGACGAGTGGATCATCGTGGATGGCGATGCCGGGGTACTCATTGTTGACCCGAGCCAGAGCATTCTCGACGAATATCGAGGCCGCCAAGGTGACTTGGAACTGGCTCGCGAGAAACTCAAGCGCGTCTCGAAAAAAGCGGCGAAAACACTCGATGAGATCCCAATCGACCTGATGGCCAATATTGAACTGCCCGCCGATTGCCTCATGGCGCGCGAGGTGGGTGCGGTTGGAATTGGTCTATTTCGCACCGAGTTTCTTTTTATGAACCGACACGGCAAGCTGCCCTCGGAAGACGAGCAGTTCGAGGCTTATCGCGCTGCGATCGAGGCGATGCAACCCTATCCGGTGACCATTCGCACGCTTGACATCGGTGCGGATAAGCCTTTCGACGACGATGCGCCATCGTTAGCTGCCAATCCTGCGCTCGGATTACGTGCCATCCGCTATTGTCTGTCCGAACCCCAGATGTTTCTAACGCAATTGCGCGCGATTCTGCGTGCTTCGGCATTCGGCCCCACCCAGATCCTGCTCCCGATGTTGGCCCATCTGCAGGAAATCGACCAGACCTTGAGTCTCATCGCGCAGGCCAAGGCACAGCTGGACGCGCGCGGCTTGTCATATGCAACGAAGGTGGGGGTCGGAGGAATGATCGAAATCCCCGCTGCGGCACTCAGTGTGGCGACCTTCACCAAACATTTGGATTTCCTCTCGCTGGGGACGAATGATCTGATCCAATACACCCTGGCTATCGATCGCAACGACCATGCGGTCGCGCACTTGTATGACCCGCTCCATCCTGCGGTGTTGCACCTCATTGCGCGCACCATCGCTGCCGCCCAAAATGCCATGATCCCGGTTTCGGTGTGTGGCGAGATGGCCGGAGACGCGACGATGACTCGGTTATTGTTGGGGATGGGATTGCGCCAGTTCTCGATGCACCCCGCACAGCTGCTGGAGGTCAAGCAGGAGATTCTGCGATCGGATGTCTCCCGTTGTTGCGCCATTACAAAAATGGCGCTGGCCGAAGCCGAACCGATGCGCATCCAAGCGCTCATCACGGAACTCAGGACAGCGGCCTAGACGCCCTGCATAGGTGGTGGGATCCGTTGCATGTCGGGCGGCATATGCCCGTAATTTTCATATCGAGGCGATCTCGACGTTTTGCCTGTTGCGCGCGCCCTGTCGGTTTGGCGCTGCAACGGCGTGATGCTTCGCTGCATGATTCGACGAGCCGAAGTGCTTCCGGTAACGGGGAGAAACTCTTTGCTCGCTCAAGCCTTGGCCGTGCTGGGTGGACGCTAGAGACATGTTCGGGCAAACTGTACCTGGCCCATGGTACTCGGTGCACAATGATGAGCGGCTACCTCAGCGCGCATCTACTTCCGAGGTCTGACCTTGAATTCACCCCCGCATTCCGCGTCCAAAATCGATGATAACCACGAATCTGGGGCGCCCGCGGTGCCTGATGTGGTTTGGCTTTATCAGCCCCCATCGTCAACTTCCATCGCGGTGTCAGGCGGTTTTACCGAACTCTTCGGCCGGGCTTTGCCGCAGGATGCCCGGATTTCCCACCGTTGGAAAGCCTGGGTCCATCCGGAAGACCAGAGCCGAGTCATTGAGGCTTTCGAACGTGGCCTTGAGCAAGGGCACTATCACCAGATTTATAGATTGCAATTGCCGGATGGCAATATTCGCTGGCTCAATGATCGCGCTATGCCGTTGGGCGCGCTTGGCATCATTCGCATCACGAGCGACCTTACCGCGCATCGGCAGTGCGAGCTCGAGTTGGCGACGGAACGTTGGCGCAACGAGGCCCTCGTCGAGCACGGCGCCGATGTCACCCTGCTGGTCGACAAAGCGCTGACAATTCGCGAGGCCAGTCTTTCGTACGCGAGTCTCCTGGGCCATGCTCGGGTCGCAGTAATTGGGGGCAGCCTTCTCTCGAACATCCATCCGGAAGATCGCAATCTCGCGCAGACACTCCTGTCCGGCCTGATGAGCGAAGCCGATGGACACTCCGAAGTGCAATGGCGTCTGATGCACGCGCTAGGGCACGCGATCGGGGTCGAGGGAACGGCGCGCAATCTCATGCATGACGGACAATGGGAAGGCCTGGTTATCACCTTGCGCGATGTGGCTGCTCGGAAGGATACCGGGCAAGAACTTTTGCAACGGGTGCAGAATCTTGAGGCATTGGTAAAAGCCCGCAGCGACGAACTTGAGCGCGTGAACCTGCAGTTGCTCGAGGCGGACCGTATGCAGCGGATCATCATGCACGCTATCCCTGACGTGCTCATGCGTTGCGATCGGGAGAGTCGGGTGCTTGATGTGTCGGGGCCGACACAACAAATGGCTGCCGCAAGCGATGAACTTCTCGGTGCGCGGCTCATCGATCGTCCCGAAATGCCGGAGGAGGTCAAACTTCTCTGGCTAAACACACTTCAACGTGCCATCGACAGTGGGCGTAACCAGATCTGCGAATACACGTTGACAATTTTGGCCGGAAAACGCGATTTCGAAGCACGCATGACACCTATTGGTCCAGGCGAAGCCATTATCATCGTGCGTGACGTGGCGGAACGAAATCGGTTGCGCGAGCGGCTCGAACATTTTGCCCTGCATGACGAACTGACGGGCCTGCTCAGTCGTAGCGCGCTGCGTGAACGTCTTAACGAACGGATCGCCCGAGACCCTGGAAAGGCTCTGGCGCTTCTGGTCATCGATCTCGATCGCTTCAAACAGGTCAACGACAGTGTGGGGCACGCCATCGGTGATACGGTCCTGACGATCGTCGCAAATCGCATCACCCGTCGGGCGGGCCCCAATTCCCTGTGCGCGCGGATCAGTGGCGATGAATTTGCGTTGACAGTGTCCCTCGGCGAACGCGGTGAGGCGCGTGCGTTGCTCGAAAATTTCAGTACAGCCCTCATTACGGAATTAAGCAACCAGATGCGCTTGCATGGCGAATCCATTTACGTCACCCCGAGCATTGGGGTCGCGATCTATCCCCTCGATGGCGGGGATGCGGAAACGCTCCTGCGCAATGCCGACGTCGCGATGATGCGTGCCAAGCAAACGGGACGTAACACCTGGCAGTTCTATGATGCGGCACTGGGTGAACAGGCGCACGCGCAATTTAATTCGGAACAGAACCTGCGGCGCGCTCTCGCCGCGGGTGAACTCGGTTGCGTATTCCAACCCAAGATTGCCGTGCTGAGTGGCGCCATGACGGGGGTCGAGGCCTTGGCGCGATGGAATACGCCAGACGGACGAATCCTGGCTCCCGATAGTTTCATACCGCTTGCTGAGCGCACGGGACTGATTCGTCCACTGGGTCGGTGGATTCTCGGTGAAGCGCTGCGACAGGTTTCGCATTTTCCGCTCATAGGTCCTCACGCGGCAGAGTTGGCGGTTAACGTTTCAGTCGTACAGTTGCGCGACGGCGAGTTCATCAACCTGCTGCGCGATGCACTGACCGAGTTCAATTTCGCTCCAGCTCGGCTCACATTGGAAATCGCCGAAACTGCATTTGTGGACGACATGCAGATAACCGCCGAGGCGTTGGCGGAAATCGCGCATCTGGGTGTGCGTATTTCGATTGACGATTTCGGAACTGGATATGGCGGATTATCGTGGTTGAAGAATCTTCCGGTACAGGAAATCAAAATCGATCGCAGCTTCGTCAAAGGGTGTGCCATCGATGCTTACGACGCGACAATTGTCAGCGGTTTGATTGAGATTGCCCACAACTTGGGCATTCAGGTGGTGGCCGAAGGTGTCGAGCGGGCCGATCAGATCGCCTTTTTGACGCAGGTAAAATGCGATGTGATTCAGGGATTTTTTCTGGGCAGACCAATGAGCGCGCTGGAACTCCTAAAGGCGCCCCGCCTATGGCAGGGCGCGCGCGTCTAGGAAGATCGATCGATGCGCGTTCTCCTGGTTGAAGATGATGAAATGATCGGCGAGAGCGTTAAGACAGGACTGCGCCAGGATGGATTCGCCGTCGATTGGGTGCAAGATGGAAGCGCCGCCGAGCTTGCGCTCGCAGGCGAAGGCTATGACCTGGTATTACTCGATCTCGGCTTGCCACGGCGCAGCGGACTCGAAGTCCTGAAGGGATTGCGCCAGCGGGGGGCCCAATTGCCGGTTTTGATTGTCACCGCACGCGATGCCGTGCAGGATCGCGTGGCCGGTCTCGATGCTGGCGCCGACGATTATCTCGTCAAGCCGTTCGATCTCGACGAATTGGCAGCGCGCATGAGAGCCTTGCACCGCCGACACGTCGGGCGGCCGGAGCCGGTAGTGCGCGTCGGACCTCTTGCGATCACGGTCGCGACGCACACGGTCATGCATGGCGATAGGCCGGTGGCGCTCTCCGCGCGCGAATTTGCGTTACTTATGGCCCTCGTCGAGCGACCAGGGGTAGTTCTTTCGCGTGCTCAACTTGAAGATAAACTCTATGGGTGGGGTGAAGAGGTGGAAAGTAATACGATTGAGGTCTACATCCATGGCCTACGCAAGAAACTCGGCGCAGATTTTGTTCGCACTGTGCGTGGCGTGGGGTATATGGTGCCCAGGACGTGAAGTTCAAACGACCTACTGTATCGATCCAGCGGCGCCTTTTGGTGTGGTTACTGGCTGTTTTGCTTGCAGGGGCTTTGGCTACCGGGGCGATTGTGTATCAGGAGGCCCGTGACGAGGCCAATGCCCTGTTCGATTATCAGTTGCGTCAGATCGCGCAATCCCTGCCCGCGAGAGCTTTTGGACCTTTGACCGCGCCACGGGCGGGGCTGCCGCAAGCTGAAGACGGGGTCGTTGTTCAGATCTGGAGCTTAGACGGCGAGCGCCTCTATCTTTCACATCCGGATTCCCATTTGCCAGCCCAAGCCGAGCTGGGTTTTTCGAGCGAGGTGACGTCCGAGGGCGACTGGCGCACGTACGCTGCCCTGTTTCAAGACGTTGTGATCCAAGTGGCGCAACCGATGCGTGTACGGCGCGAACTTGCTGCCGCCGTTGCATTGAGAACGGTAATGCCGCTGTTGCTCTTGCTGCCTGTCCTCGGCGTGTTGATTTGGTTTACCGTAGGCCGTGGCTTGATGCCCGTGCGACGCATTGCACGAGACGTGGGCCTGCGTGACGCCCGGGCGCTCGATCCCTTACCCGAGGCCGGTTTGCCGGACGAAGTTCGACCTTTGGTCGAGGCGTTGAACCGTTTGTTGGGGCGCCTCGGCCGAAGCTTGGCCACACAACGCGATTTTATCGCTGACGCGGCGCATGAGTTGCGTACGCCATTAACCGCGCTACAACTTCAAGTTCAGTTAGCCCAACGCGCGCAAACATTGGAAGAATCTCATGCAGCGCTCGCGCCACTCAAAGACGGGCTCATGCGCGCTTCGCATCTTGTGGAACAGCTTTTGGCGCTGGCGCGCGCCGGCGCGGATGTGGCACCAATCGCGTTCGAAATGCTTGACCTGACCGAGATCGCTCGCACGGTGATTGTGGATAACACCTCACTCGCGCTCGACCGGAATATCGACTTGGGGCTGACCAACGCCGGGCCTGTATTCGTCCTTGGAAGCCCGGATTCCCTGCGCGTGTTGGTCGAGAATTTGATCGACAATGCGTTGAATTACTCGCTCGAGGGTGGCGCTGTCGATGTACGTGTGGAAATGCGGCAGGGTGAAGCGCGCCTCGTTGTCGCGGACAACGGGCCGGGCATCGATCCGACGGAGCGGGAACGAGTGTTCGACCGTTTTTACCGGGGTAGCGCAGCCACGCGTCCCGGCAGCGGATTGGGGCTCGCGATTGTTCGCAATATCGCGCAGCAACATGGCGCAACTGTGGAGCTCTTGCCGCTAGAGAATGGCTCCGGTTTGGTAGCGTTGGTCCGGTTTACCCCCTCCATATCGGGGGCTTCATCGCCTTAAGCCTGGTTTAAGCCAAGGCACCTACGATTGTGCCATCCGATCCAGAAATCGGGATTGCTTTTATCTTTTTGATCCGAACAGGAGTACATCATGCGACCTAAATTGCTCGCGCGCAGACTGATCGCGGCCGGTGTCATCGCCATAGCCGGATTCGGGCTGGCACGTCTCGATACACCTTGGATGAGTCATGCAGAGGCTGCCCCGCCACCTTCAGTTCCGGTAGCTGCCGTAACCAGTAACAACGCTGCAGTGATGCTGCCGAACTTCACCAGCCTCGTCCAGCGTTACGGCCCGGCGGTGGTCAATATCACCGTCACCCAAAAGACACGCCCCACCAGATTTAATCCCAACCAACTGAACCAGGACGATCCGTTCTTTCAGTTCTTCAAAGGCTTCCCCGCTCCGTTCAATGTACCCCGGGGCGGTGGTGCGCAAATCGTGCGCGGTCTCGGATCGGGCTTCATCGTGAGCGCGGACGGGTACATTCTGACGAATGCCCATGTCGTGGACAAAGCAACCGAAGTTACCGTCAAACTGACCGACCGCCGTGAATTTCGCGCCAAAGTGATCGGCGTGGATAAGAAGAGCGATATCGCCGTCATCAAGATCGCCGCAAAGAATCTTCCGGTCGTGACCATCGGCAACGCCGACAAGGTACAGGTTGGCGAATGGGTCCTTGCCATCGGCTCGCCGTTCGGTTTTGAGAATTCGGTGACCTCGGGAATTGTCAGCGCCAAGTCCCGTTCATTGCCTGACGAGAACTACACGCCGTTCATCCAGACTGATGTGCCGGTCAATCCAGGTAATTCTGGCGGACCCCTTTTCAATATGAATGGTGAAGTGATCGGCATAAATTCCCAGATCTTCTCCGAAACGGGGGGTTACCAGGGGCTGTCGTTCGCAATCCCAATCAATATCGCTATCCGGGTCAAAGATGAGCTTATCGCGCACGGCAAAGTGACGCGAGGTCGGCTCGGTGTAACGATCCAGGACGTCAACCAGCAGCTTGCCAACTCGTTCGGTCTGTCGCGGCCCATGGGAGCCTTGGTCAGCGAGGTAGCCAAGGACGGGCCGGCCTCGTCTGCCGGATTAAAGGCGGGCGATGTGATCGTCAAGATCAATGACCGCTCGATCGACCGATCGGCCGACCTCCCTGAGGCGGTCGCGGAACTCAAGCCGGGTTCGCATGCCCAAGTGGAAGTGTGGCGTCAAGGCAAGCCGCTGACCCTGAGTGTCACGATCGGTGAGATGTCAGATGGAACGCAACTCGCCTCGGCCGCATCGCCGGACGACCATGCCCAGTTGGGCCTGGAAGTTCGACCGCTTCAGCCCGATGAACGTGCGCAAATCGGCGGAACGGGCGGCCTCCTGGTGGAAGGCGTGAGCGGGCCGGCTCAGGATGCGGGGATTCAGCCAGGTGATGTGATTCTTGCCGTCAACGGTACCCCGATTCGCTCGGTCGGTCAGCTGCGCTCCGTGGTCACGAAGGCGAGTACGAGCGTGGCCGTCCTCATCCAGCGAAATGGCGCCCAGATATTTGTGCCGATCGAATTGGGCTAGGGCAGAGGTCGGTGTTTTGTGCGGGCATGCGGTCTTTTGCGTGCCCGCGGCCTTGGAATAAGGAGTGCCGCTATGGAATTTCAGAAAATGGGCTCGCGCGCAGTTGCGCTAGCGCTACTTGTCGGTTGGGCGATCGCGGTGCCGGGTTATGCCGCGCCGCTCGAACAACACCACTCTGGCAGCGTCGTCTACATAACAGGTGGCGTGGGCGATTCCGAAATTGGCGAAATCAAGCAGATGATGCGAGATTACTCTCTATCGATGACATTCGCAGAACGCCAAAACGGCAACGAGGTCTTTCTGGCGGATGTTCCCGTCACGATACGCAACGAACACGGTGATTCTGTCTTGGATGTGCGGACCGACGGACCCTATCTTCTCGTGAGGCTCCCAGCCGGAAGCTATGAAATTTCGGCTTCACATAATGGCAAGACCGAAACCCGCAAAGTGAAAGTGAGCGACCATTCAAGTGTGCCGGTGGCTTTTGAATGGTCCTGACGGGGGTCCCTTGGATCCCGCGTGCGCTCACCTCTTCCGATGATCTTCCGTCCTGAATCCAATCGCGCGAAAAGGCGATTGCAGCGCCGCGGAATCAAGCCGAGTGCAAAATGTATTGGCCGCATACTCGGAATTGACGTGGCCGTGCGGTTCAGCTAACCTTATTTCCGCGCCGATTTGATTTTCCCCGGTTTCTTCGGGGAACCAGCTTGCGGGCGCTCGCAGGCCTATTCTCCCGGATGGGCCATGCTGAAAAAATACTGCTAAAGCGGCGGGGCATTACCCGGCGCGCAGTTTTATCTCAGTGTCGGGTTTATTGTTAGGTCACCGAACCAATGACCGCCCCTTTCGTCGTCACCTCGAAACGATTCGATTTTTCTGAGCCTCTGCAGTTGCGCAGTGGCGCGCAATTGCGCGACTACACTTTGGCAGTTGAAACCTATGGGATCCTAAATCCGGAACGTTCCAATGCGGTGTTGATATGCCACGCATTGAACGCATCGCATCATGTGGCAGGGGTGCATTCGGACAAGATCAATGAGACCGGCTGGTGGGACAACATGGTGGGTCCGGGCAAACCGGTCGATACGGATCGCTTTTTTGTCGTGGGCGTCAATAACCTGGGGTCGTGCTTTGGCTCTACCGGCCCTACGTCGACCAATCCGGCCACGGGCCGCATCTACGGCGCGGATTTTCCAGTAGTGACCGTCGAGGATTGGGTCGATGCGCAGGCTCGGCTCGCCGATGTCCTCGGGATAGCGCGTTTTGCGGCTGTGATGGGAGGAAGTCTAGGCGGTATGCAGGCGCTCGCATGGAGCACACGTTACCCGGATCGGGTTGCGCATTGCATCGCGATAGCATCGACGGCCAAGCTTTCTGCGCAGAATATTGCTTTTAATGATGTGGCTCGCCAGGCGATCCTTTCGGATCCCGACTTTCATGGAGGCCACTATCACGAGCGTGGTGTAGTGCCGCGTCGCGGCTTACGTGTGGCGCGAATGATCGGGCATATTACCTACCTCTCGGACGATGACATGGCCGAGAAATTTGGCCGTGCACTGAGTGCGAACGAACTCCAATATGGCTTCGGAATCGACTTTGAGATTGAAAGCTATTTACGTTACCAAGGTGAAAAGTTCTCCGAATATTTTGATGCGAACAGCTATCTTCTCATCACGAAGGCGCTCGACTATTTCGATCCGGCGGCAGAGTGCGGTGGAGATCTGACGCAAGCCTTTATAAAGGCGAAGGCCCGCTTTCTGATTGCTTCATTTAGTACGGACTGGCGCTTTGCGCCCGCTCGTAGTCGGGAAATCGTGCGTGCGCTGCTCGATGCGGAGCGGGAGGTCACCTATCTCGAGATCGATGCACCGCACGGGCATGATGCGTTTCTTCTGGACGACGCACGCTATCACGGAGCGATTCGTGCCTATTTCGAAGGCATTGCCATGCGTACCGGACATCATCCATGAAACGCGTGTTGCGATCCGATTTGGCGTTTATCGCTGACTGGATCAAACCCGGATCCTCGGTCCTCGACCTGGGCTGCGGGGATGGAAGCCTATTGGCGTACTTGCAGGAAGAAAAGGAATGTCGTTGCTACGGCGTGGAATTGGATGACCGCAACGTACTGGCCTCGATTGCCAACGGGGTCGAAGTTATTCAGCAGAATCTGGAAGAGGGGTTGGCCATGTTTGCCGACCGCTCGTTTGATTGTGTGTTGCAACTCGAGAGCCTCCAGATGCTACGACACACTGAAGGCATTTTGCGAGAGATCGGGCGCGTCGGACGCGAAAGCATCGTCACTTTTCCCAACTTCGCCTTTTGGACCCATCGCGTTGCCATAGCACGGGGCCGCATGCCCGTCACCCGTGCATTGCCGTACCAATGGTATGACACGCCCAACGTTCGGTTCTCGACGTTCACGGATTTCGCCGCCTTGGCACAAAAGAGTGGTTTTGAAATTATGGCCTGCATGGCATTGCACGAGGGCCGGCGCATCACTTGGCTACCGAACCTGCGCGGTAGCCTCGCTGTCTTTCGTTTCCGCAAATCGCCTTCTTCATAGAGGCAGCGTAGAAATTTTTCGCTTCGGTTGCGCGCCGGTTATTGGTTACACTGCACGAACCTTCACAACGGGGTTTCGTCATGACGGCCGCATCGTATTTTGCCCAGTCGTACCGCCAGGCAAGGGAAAAGTTTCTCGCTTCCGCGCAGACCCACGGCCTGGAAATATGCTCGTTCGAGAACCCGGCCGGCCCGGGCCCGGATGGTGAGATACTCGCGGCCGACGTGGCTGCGACCCCCAATCATGCTGCGCAAAATCTTCTCGTGCTTGTTTCGGGAACACACGGCGCCGAAGGGTATTGCGGTTCCGGTTGTCAGATCGCCTTTCTCGAAGAGAACGGAGGAGAAGCGAGCAAGGGTGCGATCCAAGTGCTGCTTCTCCATGCCATCAACCCTTACGGCTTCGCGTGGCTGCGACGTGTCAATGAAGACAATGTGGATTTGAATCGCAATTCGATCGACCATGCTCAGCATCCACCTACGAGTCGGGATTTTGAAAACCTTCACCCGCACCTGATCCCGAAAGACTGGCATGGCCCATCCCGCGATCGCGCCGAAGCGGCGATCGCACAGTTCATCGAGAAAAACGGTGTGCGCGCGTTTCAAGCGGCGGTCACGGGTGGCCAATACACTCATCCGAACGGGCTTTTCTATGGCGGCAACGCGCTGACGTGGTCCACGAGGACTTTTCGGGAGATCGTGAAACGATGGGGCCGCAACAAGCGACGGGTCGCACTCATTGATTTCCACACGGGACTGGGCCCGAAAGGCTACGGCGAGCCGATATATCCGGGCAACGACACTCAGGAATTGGCGCGCGCGCGTGCCTGGTTTGGCGATCAGGTCACCGCGATTTATCAGGGCGACTCGACCTCAGCCGTCGTTACGGGCCCTCTCATCAATGGCGCGCATAGCCTCCTACCGGAAGCAGAGGTAACGTGTCTGGCACTTGAATATGGAACGCTCCCCGTGGCTGAAGTATTGACTGCATTGCGTGCGGAGCACTGGCTGCATGAATACGGGGATGTTTCCTCGCCCCTGGGCAAAGAAATCAAGCGCCAGTTTCGAGATAGTCTTTACGTCGATACGGACGAATGGAAGTCCGCGGTCGTCGAACGCGCGAAAGAAATAATCGCAAAGGCTCTGGCCGGACTCGCGAGCTGACCGAGAGAATGGCAGCCCCCGGCCGCATCAGTTGGCACGCGCTTGTGAACCGGCGCATGCTGATCTGCGTGTTTTTGGGGTTCACGTCAGGGTTGCCGTTATTTGTTCTGGTCAATCTGGTGCAAGCATGGTTGCGTTCGGATGGGGTGGACCTTAAGTCGATCAGTCTTTTTGCGCTGATTCAATTTCCATATACCTGGAAATTTATGTGGGCGCCCTTGATGGATCGCTATGCGATCCCCCGATTCGGAAGGCGCCGTGGGTGGATGCTGGCTACCCAAGTCGCCGTGATGGTTGCGATTGGCAGCCTCGGCGCACTAGATCCCGCAGCCGGCCTGCGCAACGTTGCCGTACTTGCTGCGGCGCTGGCCTTTTTCTCTGCCAGCTCGGACATCGTGATTGACGCGTTTCGCCGGGAAATCCTGGCCGACGAAGAACAGGGTTTGGGAACCGCGATCCATGTCAATGCCTACAAGCTGGCCGGCCTCGTTCCCGGTTCACTGGCACTCATTCTCGCAGACCACCTGCCCTGGTCCGAGGTGTTTCCGATTACCGCCGCCTTCATGCTCCCGGGTATTGCCATGACCCTTTGCGTGGCCGAGCCCGTGCTCCGTGGTGTGCCACCGCGCAATCTGCAAGACGCGGTGGTTCTGCCTTTTCGAGAGTTCGTCGCGCGTGGAGGTTGGTCGCATGCGCTGCTCATTCTGGCCTTCATCTTTCTCTTTAAGCTCGGTGACTCCCTGGCGACATCTCTTTCCACCTCCTTTTACCTGGATCTGGGTTTCACCAAAACGGCGATCGGGCTGATCGCGAAGAACGTCGGGCTCTGGTCGAGCGTCTTGGGTGGCCTGGTGGGCGGTGCGTGGCTGCTCATCCTCGGAATCAATCGCGGCCTATGGCTCTTCGGTGCGTTGCAGGTGGTTTCGATACTGGGATTTGCGTGGCTCGCACACGTGGGCGCCGATCCGTTTGTGCTTGCTGCTGTTATCGGATTCGAGGCGTTCGCAAGCGTGGGGCTCGGTACCGCCGCGTTTACCGCCTTCATCGCTCGTACCACCGATGCGCGCTACACCGCGACGCAATTCGCACTCTTTACAAGCCTCGCCTCCGTCCCGCGGACTTTTGCCAATGCCGGCGCGGGCTATGTCGTCGATGCGACCGGCTGGTTCACTTTCTTTCTGATCTGCGCTGTTCTCGCCATACCCGGCCTGCTGCTGTTGCCATTCGTTGCACCGTGGGGCGCCCCGGGGTCTAATCCCCCGAACAGCGGTGAACAGCGTCAGTCGATAGAAAAGTCGTGAGCGCGGGGCACACCGCGCGACTTCGCTCGCACGGAAATGGCGTTTTCGGTTCCACAGGTGCCCATTGCGCCCAGCGCGATCGGATGTCTGGGAAAACCGAACTATTGCAGCTTTATCTCGCCAGTGAATTTCACGTTGAGTTTCAAGCCCGCCACTTCCAATGTCGCTGATGCCGGAAACGATTCCGTACCCGTAATCGTTCGGTCCGCAATCGCACTGCTGACCGCTTTCTCCAGTTCGTGCTGCGCGCTCACGCCAACCATCTTGAGGAATTTCCGCATGCTTATGTTAAAAGTTTCTTCATTCATACCGATCTCCAAAAGTTGTGCTGGCGGCATGATCCTGTACAGGCACAACGGCCGCCAGAGTGCTTTCTGCACGATACACCAACTTATGTTCGAGTGCGCGAGGCCCGGCTGCTCTGCGGATCGGCCAATATTGCATCGAAAGAGGTGTGGGAGAGATTTCTCATGTTTCCAAGAAAAATGGGAACGTGGTCCATGTGTATGAATCAAATTCGGGTAGACCACTTGCATCGCTGAGAGGATGAAAATGAAAATAGGTCTGAAGGACTTCCGCGTGCCGGCTGGTCGTAAGATTAAGCTGGAGAAATGGCCCACCAAAACGCGGCCCGTGTATAAATCCAAGCACCAATATAAGGAGATGCTGGCCGAGCACGTGGAGCGGTTGAGCGCGTTGCAACAACTTCTCTATGCGTCGAATAAGCATGCGCTCCTGTTGATCTTCCAGGCAATGGATGCCGCGGGGAAAGATGGCGCAATCAAGCATGTGATGTCCGGCGTTAACCCACAGGGCTGCCAGGTATTTAGTTTTAAGCATCCGAGCGCTGCGGAACTTGAGCACGATTTTCTATGGCGAACGAATCAGGATTTGCCTGAACGGGGACGGATCGGCATTTTCAATCGCTCCTATTACGAGGAAGTCCTCATTATTCGAGTCCATCCTGATCTTCTTCTGAGCGAAGGGTTGCCCGATACCCCGCGAGACCAAGACTCTCTCTGGCGCGAGCGCTATCGGTCCATCGTTGACCTTGAGAGCCATCTCTATCGGAATGGAACGCGAATCATCAAGTTTTTTCTTCATCTTTCGAAGGATGAGCAGCGCAAGCGCTTTCTGGAACGGATTGACGATCCAAAGAGAAACTGGAAATTCAGCGCGGGTGATATCCAGGAAAGGGGCTTCTGGGCGCAGTACATGAAAGCCTACGAGGAGTGTCTTGGCGCCACGAGTACCCGAGAGGCGCCTTGGTACGTGGTTCCGGCCGATGACAAGGAGAATGCCAGGCTCATCGTTTCCACCATCGTGTTAGACACTTTGACAGCGCTTAAAATGTCGTATCCAAAATCCAGTCCCGAACAGCAACAGGAGCTGCAAGCGATCCGAACGCAATTGGTAAAATAGCATGAGGTTGGAGAAGACGGGCTCGCAACGTAAATATCCGTGGGCTGCTGGCGAAGCTTGATTCGTGCGATTTCGCGTCTACGAGTATTAGCACGTGACGAGACGCCAGAGTGACGTGACTTCTGCTTTACGCGCGGCGTGCAGCGGATCGGTCTTGTCGAACACGCGGGGATGCGCGGGTTTCATATCGATTCGTTCAATGACTTTAAGTCCTGCCTCGTCGAATGCGGCGAGCAGCTCGGCCCGTGATCGCAACCCCAAATGCTCGGCGATATCGGAAAGCACGAGCCATCCTTCCCCGTCCGATTCCAAATGTGCGCCGAGGTCGCCAAGAAATTCGTGCAACATGTGGCTGTGCGGATCGTATATGGCATGCTCCAATTTGGAACTTGGCCTGGCGGGAATCCACGGTGGATTGCACACGATTAGTGCTGCACGCCCCGGAGGGAAAAGGTTGGCGTCCATAACCTCCACTTGGCTGGAAAGTCCAAGTCGAGAGATATTTTCGCGGGCACACGCCAATGCGCGAGCATCATTATCGGTTGCTATGACGCGTTTCACGCCGCGCCGAGCGAGTGCCGCGGCGAGTACACCGGTACCGGTGCCGATATCGAAAGCGAGTGACCGGGATCCCAACGGTGCGCGGAATACCAGCTCGATATATTCGCCTCGGACCGGGGAGAACACGCCATAGTGTGGGTAAATGCGTTCTCCGAGCAGGGGGATCTCTACTCCTTTTTTGCGCCATTCATGCGCGCCGATGAGGCCTTGAAGTTCCCGAAATGATGCTACGAACGGCTCCTGATCCGCGCCATAGGCCTCGATACACGCCATCGCCACGTCGGGGGCTCGACGCAAGAGAATTTTGTGATCAGCCTCGAATTCCAGCAACAGCATTCCAAGCGTACGCGCTCGTTGCGACTGGGATTGGCGATACAGGTGAAAGGCTTCCATCGGGGATGTAGCTGGTGCAAATGGCTTGCGGTCGGCACGGCGCGCCAGTGCCTGCAAAAGCTGGCGCGCGTTCTGAAAATCGCCACGCCACAACATCGCCGTACCCTCACAGGCCAATCGGTATGCAGCATCTGCGGTCATTCGGTCGTCGGCGATAACGAGGCGCTTTGGCGGCAGGGCGCCGCTCTCGGAACGCCAGCGAGCCGAACGGACCAGGCCATCCTCGGTCCAGCTGACGCGTGCTGGCAGGTTCATGATGCGGCCACCCGCTCCGACTGGAAAAGTCCAGGGAAACTCGTCACGGAAGCGACGATGCGTTGCCGAAAAGGATCTTGCACGGTTCGATCTTCAAGCAGATTCACTATTCGGAATGTAACGGTTTGCTTCGAGTTGTTCGTAACGAAAAACGGAAATTCTGTCCGTATTCCCTGAGCCCGCTTGGCAACGACCCGGGATACGGTGATCCAACGCCTGTGAGCGTACTCGCAATTTTGCGAATTGGAATGAGAGGCCAATACAAGCCACACGCGAGCAAATGCCAGGTGAGCCGCACAGCGAAATTCTATCGGCCGGTATCGCTCGGCGCGGGCGGCTCGATACCGGTGTTGCCGTGATGCCATACCTTGCGCTCGAGGCTCGTCGCTCATTCGACCCTAAATTGTGTCGAGCCAATTGCTGCGGCTGGAATCCAAGCCTGCAAGGGAACTATAGATATCTGAAACGCTCCATAGACACTATGGAATCATCGTCTAAGCTGGCCCGAGTCCCAATCTGGAGCCTTGATGCGTAAAGAGTTCCACCCCACCCACGCGCAAGCCGGTATGGCAGGACGTGACAGATCAAGGTTGGTTGCCGAGGCGCGAGCGAAAGCCAGTTTGATCGTGCACCAAAGGATCGCCGAGCGCCTTCTCTCGGCCTCGAACGACGAGGCTCAGGCAATGTGCGAACGCGCACGCGCTGAACTCGAACGTCGACGTTTGGAGGTTTCCTGTCCCGTCGAGAATATCAATTTCTGGGTTGAAATATTGAATCTACCCATCGCTGAAATCGCGAAAGCGATCGTCTCGGACATGGATGGACGGGGTACGGCAATGCGCGAGAATTCTCCCTGGAAGCGGTCAATTTCCTAGACAAACCACGTCGGCCATGGCTCTCGAGTTTTCCGCGACGCAGGGCTTGGTGCTACTACGGTAGATCGCGTAGGCGCCACGCGCCTTCTCCGAGCAACTCGAGTTCCTGAGTATGAAACTTGAGCAAACTACTCCGATGCCCAACGCTGACCAATATCGTTTGGGGGAGTGATTGCCGTAACGTCTCGTACACCGAATGCTCCAGACTTTCATCCATCGCCGAACTGGCTTCATCGAGGAAGACCACCTGGGGTTGGCCAAGCAGGGCCCTCCCCATCGCGAGGCGTTGTTGCTCGCCGAGGGAGAGGATGTTGGTCCAGTTCGCTTCCTCGTCCAAATGTGGGATGAGATGATCCAGATGGCACTTCCGCAAAATAACCGACGCCTCGTCACCGTCTTGTACTTCAGCCGGATAATACAAGGCCACGCGTAGCGTTCCCAGTGGCAAGTACGGCTTTTGAGGCAAAAACAGTGTGTTTCGACCGAGGGGACGAAGCACCCGGCCGTCTACGTAGGGCCACAAGCCCGCGACTGCACGCAGCAACGTCGTCTTGCCCACCCCCGATCGACCTCGAATAAGTAATGATGAAGCGGCCGCGAGCGACATATTCAGGTTTTCCACGAGCATGACTTTGGACGGCGTGCGCACCGACAACGATTCCATCTCTATCCGGTGGTTTGCATCCTCAACGAGTGTTACCGGCAGCCGCTGCGCGGAATCCATGACATCGAGAAAACCCGAAAGACGGTTGAGCACGGCGCGATAACTCGCAAAGTCGTCATACGAAGTCCGGAAGAACGAAAGTGCATCCTGAACTTGTCCAAATGACTGTGCGGTTTGAATCATGTCTCCCAGGGTGATTTGTTTGCTGAGCAAACGCGGTGCTTGCACGATGAATGGAAAGACCACGGCCGTTTGGCTGACGGCGAGGTTAAAGCCTTGAAATTTAAGCGATCGAAAGACGATGGCCCATACGTTCCGGATCACGCTGGCAAAACGCGCCAGAAGGTTCCTGCCCTCGATGGCCTCGCCGCCGAAGAATGCAATGCTCTCGCCGTATTCCCGCAGCCGAATCAGCGCATATCGGAAGTTGGCGTTCAATTGTTCGTTCAAAAAACTCAGTCGAACCAGGGGGCGACCCACCCATACCGCAAACACTGTCGCAACGATCACATAGATATATACAAGCACTACCATGGCGCGCGGTATCTCAATGCCGAATAACATCAGCGCTCCAGACAAACTCCAAAGGATGATGGTGAACGCAAATAAGGAAACTACGGAATTCAATAGACCCATCGAAAGACTCAGAGAGCTGGACACGAAGCTGTCGACGTCCTGTTGGATTCGTTGATCAGGGTTGTCGGCACTTTGCGTCACATACTGACTGCGATAATAGGTTTGCCCTTCAAGCCAACGCTCGACCAATGCTGTGGTCAACCACACGCGCCAATGAATCAGAAATCTCTGGCGAATGTAGAAATTGACCAAAGCGTGTCCGACGCTTACGGTAGCCAGGACGGTGAAGACCAGCAACATGAACCAGAATGCTTTGGCGTCCAGGTTTTGCATTGCGCTATAAAAGCCGTTGTACCAGAACGAGAACAGTACATTCATGCGCACCGAGAACAAGGTCAACAGCATAATCAGTGCGAGGGCCATCCAGGGTCGAACGCGCCCTTTGGAAGTGAAGTAAGCGGACGAAATGCGCCGAAATTTTCGGCCCCATTCCGTGAATCGACCCAAGAACACGACGGTAGCGGCCAGACCGAATGCGCTGACGACGAACGCTTTACCGAGCCAGATCAAGCTGGCAAGCAGTTCATGGCTCCAATTCATCCTTACTCCCTTCCTCGGTGATATCGCCTTGCGCAACCGGGCAAAAATCGACTTCAGCGGCAAAGCCCTCTCCGAATGGAAAGGGCTGCAACGATCGGTGATTGTTCAGATCATCCAATCGTAATCAATGGTCAACGGTGCATGGTCGCTAAAGCGCTGATCCTTGTAGATCGAGGCTGCCAAAGCTTTTGCCGCGATGCCGGGGGTCGCAATCTGATAGTCGATGCGCCACCCAACATTCTTTGACCAAGCCTGTCCACGGTTGCTCCACCAGGTGTACTGCTCCGGACGAGGATCCAGCCGCCGAAAGACGTCTACGAAGCCCAGTTCATCTAACATCCGGCTGAACCACGCTCTTTCTTCCGGCAAAAACCCCGAGTTCTTCTGGTTGCCACGCCAATTCTTGAGATCGATTTCTTGATGTGCGATATTCCAGTCGCCACACAATACGAATTCACGCCCGGACTCTTCGCTTTCGGCCTTGAGCGCGGCCATGTGTGGCAGGAATTCCTCGAGGAAACGGAATTTGGCGATTTGTCGCTCGGGCGAGCTTGACCCCGAGGGAAGATAAAGGCTAATGACAGATAGCTTTGCCCCACGCGTATCGAAGTCCGCTCTCACATAACGCCCCTCGACATCGAATTCTGCCGACGCGAACCCAATCTGTGTAGCTGAGGCTCGGTGGCGTGAATAGAGACCCGCACCGCTGTAGCCCTTTTTTTCGGCGAAATGAAACCAACCGTCATGCGTTGCGGTACGCGATAGCGCTTCGGTCATGTCCCCCGCTTGGGCCTTGAGTTCCTGGACACATAGAATGTCTGCATCGTGGTTTTGAAGCCACTCGAAGATGCCTTTTTTTACCGCTGAACGAATTCCGTTCAGATTCAGAGACACGAGCCTCAAGGGCTTGTTTTTGATTTGCAAGGGTTGATCAGGCATCGGAACGAACTTTGCATGCAACGTTAAAATTAGGCGATTGAACCGGGGCTTTGGACGAATTCCGGCACTTTGGTGGCGTATTGATCAAAAAAAGGACGATTTTGAGCAACCTTCGTCAGGACTTTATCCGGTTTGCAATCGCGTCCGGCGTACTCATGTTTGGGGAATTCACGACCAAGGCGGGGCGCGAATCCCCGTATTTCTTCAATGCCGGATTGTTCAATCGCGGCCAATTGCTGGGCCGACTCGCCGGATTCTATGCGAAAACGCTCCTTGCAGCCGAGCGTGACCATGGACTCAAGTTTGATGTGCTGTTTGGACCCGCCTACAAGGGCATTACGCTGGCTTCGGCAACTGCGGTGGCGCTCAGTCAGGTGGATCCCATCCATGGCGGTCGTGACGTCCCGTTTGCATTTAATCGCAAGGAAGCGAAATTACACGGAGAACAAGGTATTCTGATTGGGGCAAAACTTGCCGGCAATGTCGTCATCGTAGACGATGTGATTTCGGCGGGTACGTCAGTGCGCGAATCGGTGGAGATAATACGAGGGCAGGGCGCCAATCCGGCTGCAGTCTTGATCGCGTTGGATCGCCAGGAACGCGGTGGCGACGCCGATCGGATCTCGGAACTCTCAGCTCTGGAGGAAGTTGAGCGAGACTATGGCATTCCCGTATTGTCGGTCGCAAACCTTGACGACATCATGAGCTACTTGGAGCTTTCGGCCGCAAGCAATATTGCCACTTATGCCAAAATGGTCGCAGACTATCGGGCTCGATATGGGGCCCACCGACAATGACGTTTGAAATTCGCGGATTATGGTTCGGACTCGCTGTGCTGTTTGCATCCAGCGCTTGCGCCCAGCAGTCGGCAAATGGCGCGGCGACACATATTTTCGTCTGCAAAGATGCTGGCGGCAGGACGATTACCTCGGACCGGCCGATACCGGAATGCGCGGATCGGCCCATGGAGGAACGCAGCAAGGGTGGCACGGTCTTGCGTGAAATACCGGCACCCCTGACCCCCGAAGAACAACAACAGAAGGACGCCCGAGAGCGGAAACGTCGCGAGCAGGAGGAACAGGAAAAGGACCAAGCCCGCAAAGACCGCGCCTTACTTGCCGTTTATGCGAGTGAGGAAAGTATCCAAAGCGCGCGCGAGCGTTCGCTGTCCGATTATCAGGACGCGCTAAAGAACGCGAACCAGAATATGGCCGCGCTGCTGGATGAACGCAAGGCTAACCAACGAGAGGCCGATCACTACAAAAGCAAACCGATCCCCTTGACTCTGCAGCATCAAATCGATGCCAATGAGGCGGCTATAAGTGGGGAAGGGCACACCATCGCCGATCGTCAGGCGGCCATCGACCGTATCAACCAAAAATTCGACGCCGACTTGGCGCGCTTTCGTTCGCTCGAAGCTAAATACCCCAACAAATGAGGGGCGATCCCTTGAGCGGCGCTATCACGATCCCCCTTGCAACTTCTTGCGCAAGAGCTCATTCAATTGTTTTGGATTGGCCTTGCCCTGGGTCGCTTTCATCGTCAGGCCTACAAAAAAGCCGAACAACCTTTCTTTGCCGGCACGGTATTCGGCCAATTGCATGGGATGGGCAGCCACCGTTTCCTCAATAATTCTTTCGATTTCACGGCTGTCGGAAATCTGTTTCAGCCCCTGCTCCTCGATGAGGCGATCCGCGGCGTCATCGCCCGGCAGCCGCCTTTGCCAGAGGGAATGGAACACATCCTTGGCGATTTTTCCGCTAATGGTTCCGTCAAGTATTCGTGCTATCAACCCCCCAAGTTGCGTTGCCGAGACGGGGGCTGCCTCAATTTCGATCTCGTCGCGACGCAGCTGAGAGGAAACGTCGCCCATGATCCAGTTGGCAGCCAATTTTGCTTGTCCTGCTGGAAGTCCTCGAGCGAGGGTTTCAAAGTAGCTGGCCAGCGCTCGCGAATTCGTGACGCCCTGCGCGTCGTATTCTGACAGGCCATAGTCCCGCATCACGCGCTGGCGCATGGCGTTGGGTAGCTCAGGCATGCTCGAATTCACTTGCTCGATCCACGCCGCGCTGACAACCAGGGGCGGTAGATCGGGGTCGGGGAAGTACCGATAATCGTGAGCATCTTCCTTGCTGCGCATGGGCCGTGTCTCAGCACGGTCGGGATCGTAGAGCCGAGTTTCCTGAATCACGCAGCCACCCTCTTGAATCAATTCAATTTGTCGCTGGACCTCGTATTCGATGGCTTGCTGTAGATAACGGAACGAATTCAGATTCTTGATTTCGCATCTTGTGCCCAGCTCGGACTGCCCCAAAGGCCGAACCGAGACGTTGGCATCGCAACGGAACGACCCTTCCTCCATGTTGCCATCGCAGATGTCGAGCCATACCACGAGGCTGTGCAGGGTCTTGGCGTACGCCACGGCCTCCGCTGCGCTGCGTAAATCGGGTTCCGTCACGATTTCTAACAACGGTGTCCCCGCGCGGTTCAAATCGATGCCGCTTTGACCGGTGAAGTCCTCATGGAGCGACTTGCCCGCGTCCTCTTCCAGATGGGCGCGGGTTAATCGCACCGTCTTGATGACACTTTCTCCTTCGTCGAGCACGACAAACGAAAGCGTCCCGCCTTGAACGACGGGTGTTTCGAACTGGCTGATCTGATAGCCTTTCGGGAGGTCCGGATAAAAATAATTCTTGCGCGCGAATACCGATACCGGGGCGATGCGTGCGCCTACCGCCAACCCAAAGCGAATGGCGCGCTCGACAGCGCCGCGATTCAAGACCGGTAGGGTGCCCGGGAGTGCCAGGTCCACAGCACTCGCCTGCGTATTGGGCGCCGCGCCAAAACGGGTGGGGGCCCCACTGAAGATTTTCGACGCAGTCGAGAGTTGGGTATGGGTCTCCAATCCAATGACCACTTCCCAATTCATGGCGCCCGCCCAACAAGTTTGAGCAATTGCATCGTCGGCTCGCTACTCATGGAGGTAAGTCGGTTGGGACCCGCGTATGCCAGTCGGTTTGTGTCTGGAACTGGTGGGCGATACCCAGCATTCTTGATTCGGAGAAATAATTGCCGATGATCTGCAGGCCGACGGGCCGCCCCTTCGTACCAAAGCCGCAAGGTACCGACATGGCCGGAAGGCCTGCCAAGCTGACCGAAAGTGTGAAGATGTCGGCCAGATAATTGGCCACGGGGTCGTCGGTCTTTTCGCCGAGATCCCAGGCTACGGTTGGCGCCACCGGTGCCATGATGACGTCGCAATGCTGAAACGCCGCTTGAAAGTCCTGCGCAATCAGTCGCCGAATTTTCTGAGCTTGAATGTAATACGCATCGTAGTATCCATGCGAAAGTACGTAGGTTCCCACCAGAATGCGGCGTTTGACTTCCCAGCCAAATGCTTCTGCCCGTGTCTTTGCATACATTTCCGCGAGGTCTCGATAATGAGCTGCGCGGTACCCATAGCGCACGCCATCGAAACGAGCCAAATTCGAGGACGCTTCCGCGGGCGCAATCACGTAATACGCAGGTATCGACAGCTCCGTACGGGGAAGGGACAGATCGACCAGCCTGGCGCCCTGACTTTCATAGTGCCTGAGCGCGCCCTGGACCGCTTGCGCGACGTCCGGCGTCACTCCTTCTCCAAAATATTCGCGTGGCAGCCCAATGCGCAATCCGGCGAGCCCCGTAAGGAGTTCATCCGTGAAATCCTCTGGTTGCCGCTCGACGCTGGTCGAATCGCGCGGGTCGAACCCCGCCATATGATTCAGGAGTAGAGCGCAATCCTCCGCACTCCGGGCGATCGGGCCGGCCTGATCAAGACTAGATGCAAACGCGATCATGCCCCAACGCGAAACGCGCCCATAGGTGGGCTTGAGTCCCGTGACGCCGCACATGGAGGCGGGTTGGCGAATTGAACCCCCCGTGTCGGTTCCGGTAGCCACGGGTGCCAGGCGCGCGGCTACGAGCGCTGCCGAACCCCCCGAGGTGCCTCCTGGTATGGCGCTGCGGTCCCATGGATTCTTGACCGGACCGAAATACGAGTTCTCGTTGGATGAACCCATGGCAAATTCATCACAATTGGCCTTGCCGAGTGTCACCATCCCCGCGCCGTCGGGCCCGGCACCCAGACGCTCGACGACGGCCGCATCAAAAGGGCTCTTGTAGCCGGCCAACATTCTAGAGCCGGCTGTTGAGAGAAACTGCCGCGTCGCAAAAATGTCCTTGTGTGCGATAGGGACGCCCGTTAGGGCTCCCCCAGTGCCATTCTGGATACGTTCGTCGGCGCTCTTTGCTTGGCTAAGAGACACTTCGGGATCGAGGCTGATGAACGTATTCAGATCCTTTGCAGCGTCGATGCGATCAAGAAAGAGGCGCGTCATCTCCACGCTCGAGATGGACCGGCTCGCGAGTGCCGCTGAAAGTTCCGTGAGCGAGGCGTTATGCATCGGGGTGCGGCTGGAGAAAGGCTGGAACGCGCACGCGGAGCGCGGGGATCCTCATTCGATCACCCGGGGTACCAGATAGAGGCCGTCCTGAGTCGCTGGAGCCTGGGCCTGGAAGCGGACGCGCTGGTCAACTTCAGTCACCACGTCCGCGCGCAGCCTTAATGCCACGTCTTGGATGGCGGCCAACGGTGTGGCGAGCGGTAGCACGCCGTCGGTCGCTACCGCCTGCATTTTTTCGATGAGCGCGAAGATATCATTGAGCTGAGAAAGCGTTGCCAAGGCTTCCGGAGCCGAAAGCTCGATACGGGCCAACCGGGCGATATGATTAACGTCGGACAGTGAAAGTGACATCGGGCGAGTGGATAGCGCAGTGGGCAAACAGTGGGAGGCAGGGTCTTTGGATGACGCGCGAGATATTTGAAAGAGAAAACCGGGTCCAGGTGCGGTGCAAAACGGCGGCCAAAGTGGCCAATTCGCTAAGGATTATAAGGTATCATCCCCGTTTTACGCGGCTTCCCGAGAGCCGCGCCGCCATAGGTGCAGCCCTTGGGATTGGATATAACTCCGCTACGACATCGACAGCGACATGCGGCGACGGCGTAGTGGTCAGCAGGAAAAAGAATGTTCGGATTTTTACGCAGCTACTTTTCCAATGATCTCGCGATCGATCTAGGCACGGCCAATACGCTTATCTATGTCCGTGGCAAGGGGATCGTCCTGGATGAGCCGTCCGTCGTTGCCATCCGCCAGGAAGGCGGACCCAATGGCAAAAAGACGATTCAGGCGGTGGGTAAGGAAGCCAAGGCGATGTTGGGCAAGGTCCCAGGGAATATCGAGGCGATACGCCCTATGAAAGACGGCGTGATCGCCGATTTCACGGTGACCGAACAGATGCTCAAGCAGTTCATCAAGATGGTTCATGAATCCCGACTCTTCTCGCCTTCACCGCGAATCATTATTTGTGTGCCGTGTGGGTCGACCCAGGTCGAGCGACGCGCGATCCGCGAGTCCGCGCTGGGCGCTGGTGCTTCGCAGGTCTATCTGATCGAAGAGCCGATGGCCGCGGCGATCGGCGCCGGTCTTCCAGTCGCGGAGGCGACGGGGTCCATGGTGGTCGATATTGGTGGCGGCACGACCGAGGTTGGCGTCATCTCCCTCGGAGGCATGGTATACAAAGGGAGCGTCCGGGTCGGGGGTGACAAGTTCGATGAAGCGATCATCAACTATATCCGGCGCAATTACGGCATGCTTATCGGTGAACCTACCGCCGAATCAATCAAAAAAGAAATCGGCTCTGCATTTCCCGGGTCCGAGGTCAAGGAAATGGAGGTCAAGGGCCGCAATTTGTCCGAAGGCGTACCACGTTCCTTTACCATCTCCTCGAACGAAATCCTCGAAGCACTTACCGATCCGCTCAACAATATTGTGTCGGCAGTCAAAAGCGCGCTGGAACAAACGCCGCCCGAACTTGGCGCCGACATCGCCGAGAAGGGCATGATGCTCACCGGGGGAGGCGCGCTGTTACGCGACTTGGATCGACTTTTGATGGAAGAGACGGGACTTCCGGTTATCGTTGCCGAAGACCCGCTTACCTGTGTCGTAAGGGGCTCAGGAATGGCGCTAGAACGCATGGATAAGCTCGGCAGCATCTTCACCTCGGAGTGACCCCGTTTTGGTCGCGCGTTCAGCGGCAATCGTTGGGCGTGACAAGGCGGGATCGGCGCTGGGCATGAATCGGCTATCGTTTGCTCGGCAACCTCTCTCCGAGCCGGTCGATGGAATATAATCCGCCGCCATTTTTCAAGCAGGGCCCGTCGGCTCGCGCGCGGCTGATATTTTTTGCAGTGCTTGCCATCACCCTCCTCATCGCCGACGCGCGGTTTAACGCTCTCGTTGCCATTCGTCGGGGCGTCGCCATCGCGCTCTATCCGCTGCAGCGGGCGGCACTCATGCCGGGCGAACTCGCCTCAGGGATCGGACTCTATGTTTCGTCGGTGTCCCGGCTCCAGCAAGAAAATACGCGCCTCGAAAAGGAAAATACGCAGATTGCACAGACCGGTCTTCTGGCTCAGCAGTTAGGGGCGGAAAATGATCAGTTGCGCAAGCTCCTAGGCGCTAAGGCACGGCAAACGGTCAAGTCGATCGCTGCGGAAATTCTCTACGACGCGCGTGATCCCTCATCGCGCAAGATAGTGCTCGATCGCGGTACGCAGGATGGCGTCACCCTGGGTTCGCCGGTGATCGACGACACTGGAGTGATCGGGCAGGCGACTCGAGTTTTCATGTACCTGACCGAGGTTACTTTGTTGACCGATAAAAACCAGACGATCCCGGTGCAAGATTTGCGGTCCGGCGTGCGAGCGGTCGCCTACGGCGGCGCGCCGGGAGGTCTGCTCAGCCTTCGCTTCATGTCCTCCAACGCGGACATTCAACGGGGAGATACGCTCGTTACGTCAGGCCTCGATGGGGTATACCCCGCGGGACTGCCGGTTGCGCATGTGGAAAGCGTTGAGAAAAATACAAACTATACTTTCGCGCAAATTTCCTGCACGCCTATTGGGGGTACGGATCGCAATCGCCATGTGCTCGTCCTGATGCCAAGTGTTGTGCCCGCGCCGCCGCCGGCGGCGGCTCCGCCCATCGAACCGAAGCGCACGCGAAGGCGGCCAGATTGATGCAGAATCCACACTACATTCTGCGACCGGTGAGTCCGCGCTTTATTGCGCTTTCGTTGTTCGCTGCCCTGGTATTGAACCTGTTGCCGTGGGGACATCGCTTCTGGATCCCCGATTTCGTCGCGCTGACCTTGGTGTTCTGGAATATCCACCACGCAAGACGAGTCGGAATTGGAGTGGCGTTTCTCATGGGACTTCTCATGGACGTCGGCGACTCAACCCTACTCGGACAGCATGCGCTGGCGTATACGATTCTTTCCTATGGGGCGATCATGATGCATCGACGCATCCTCTGGTTTAGCCTCTTTACTCAAGCGCTGCACGTGCTTCCCCTTTTTCTGACGGCCCAGTTAGCAAGCTTTAGCGTGCTGTTTGTCATCAATGGTTCGCTTCCAAGCGCCTCGATTTTCATCCAGAGCATGATCACCGCAGTGCTCTGGCCGCTTGCCACCTGGGTCTTACTCGCCCCGCAGCGACGACCACTGGATCGAGATGAGAATCGACCGATTTGAACGCCGCAGACCGATGCACCTTTGACTGAATTCAAAAATACCGAGCGTGATCTGTACCTGTTTCGAGTACGGCTGGGCGCGGCCGCGCTATTCGTGCTGGCCTGTTTTGCGATTCTGTTCCTGCGTTTTGTCAATCTTCAGATAATTCGTCACGACAATTACGCGGCACAAGCAGACGAGAACCGCATTGCGGTCGTGCCTATTCCTCCCAATCGCGGATTGATACTGGATCGAAATGGCGTCGTCTTGGCGCGCAACTATTCGGCGTACACGTTGGAGATCACGCCGTCGCGCGTGGCGAATCTCGAGGCGACGATCGACGCCGTGTCCAAAGTAATCGACGTCTCACCCCGGGACCGTCGCCGTTTTCACAAGGTTCTCGAGGAGTCCAAGGGGCTCGACAGCATACCGATTCGCACCCGGCTAACCGATGAAGAGGTGGCGCGCTTTACTGCCCAGCATTTTCGCTTTCCAGGAGTCGAGATCCAGGCACGGTTATTTCGCCAATATCCGCTGGGCCAAGTCGCATCGCATGTCATCGGATATATCGGCCGCATCAGCCAGCGCGATATCGATCGGCTTTCCGAGCGAGAGGAGAAGGAGGGGATCGATCTGTTGAGCAACTACCAGGGCACCGATTACATCGGCAAGGAAGGGTTGGAGAAACGTTACGAGGCGGCCTTGCATGGTACGACCGGCTATGAACGGGTCGAGGTGTCGGCCAGCGGTCGCGCCGTACGTACCCTGTCGCGCACCCCAGCTACGGCCGGGAATAATCTCATCCTCTCGCTCGACGTGAAGCTCCAGGAGATTGCCGAACAGGCTTTTGGTGACCGGCGCGGGGCCTTGGTCGCCATTGAGCCTGCGACCGGTGACGTGCTGGCATTCGTTTCCAAGCCGACGTACGACCCGAATCTATTTGTCGAGGGGATCGATGCGCAAAGCTGGGACGCGCTGAACAACTCGCCGGACAAACCGCTGATCGACCGCCCTCTCACCGGAACATATCCGCCGGGTTCGACCATCAAGCCGTTTTTGGCGTTAGCCGCATTGGAAACGGGCAAGCGTACCCCTCAGTGGGGTTTCAATGACCCGGGTTATTTCATGTTTGCCGGTCACAAGTTTCGTGACGATAAGGAAGGCGGCCACGGATGGGTCGACATGTATCGCGCGATTGTCGTGTCATGCGATACGTACTTCTACATGCTGGCAAACGACCTCGGTATTGACGCTATCTCGACCTTTTTGAAGCCTTTCGGCTTCGGACAATTGACCGGTATCGATCTGGATGGCGAGCACACTGGGGTATTGCCGTCGCAGCAATGGAAGCTCCAGGCGTTAAAGGAGCGGTGGTATCCCGGCGATACCGTTAGCATAGGCATCGGGCAGGGTTACAACGCCTATACACCGCTCCAAATGGCACACGCGGTTGCGACATTGGCCAATAATGGCGTGGTGATGAAGCCGCACCTGGTCAAGATCATCGAAAACAGCCAGACCGGCGAACGGACTCTCACCGTCCCCAGCGAGAGTTATCGGATACCGCTCAAGCCGGAGAACCTGGAAGTGATCAAGAACGCGATGATCGGAGTGAATCGGGAAGGCACCAGCGCGGCCGCCTTCAAGGGGGCGCAATACGTCTCGGCAGGCAAGACCGGAACAGCGCAACTCTTTCAGGTCAAGGAAAACGAGAAATATCACGAAAGTCAGATCAGCGAACGGCTGCGGGACCACGCTTGGTTCATTGCTTACGCACCGGCCGATCAACCTCGCATCGCGGTTGCCGTCTTGGTCGAGAATGGTGGATTCGGCGCTCAGGCCGCGGCCCCAATCGCTCGCCAAGTCTTCGATTATTACTTATTGGGACAGCAGCCCAGCGCGCCCAAGGTGCCGCCCGTATCCCCGACTGAACCCCACCATGAGTGAGCGTTCATTCCAGAGTGCGCTATGGAGAAGGGTGCGGCCCTATGCGGCGGTTTTTGATGTTCCGTTGTCGATCATTCTGGTATTTCTGACTATCTTTAGTCTCGTGACCGTCTACAGTGCCGGTTACGACTTTCCGGGCCGTTTCGAAGGACAAATTCGTAATTTCATCACCGCCTTCCTCTTGATGTGGTTGATGGCGAATGTGCCGCCCCAAACCTTGATGCGTTTTGCGGTGCCGATTTATTCCCTGGGTATCGCATTTTTGTTGGCGGTTGCCGCTTTTGGCATGGTCAAAAGAGGTGCGCGGCGGTGGCTCGATGTCGGCGTGGTGGTCCAACCTTCCGAGATCATGAAGATTGGTATGCCACTCATGCTCGCTTGGTACTTCCATAAGCACGAAACACTGGTGCGGGCACGGGACTTTCTTGCCGCGGCGATCTTGCTGGCGATTCCGGTTGGATTAATCGCCAAACAACCCGACCTGGGGACGGCAATCTTGGTGTTGGGGGCAGGCATCTATGTCATTTACTTCGCCGGCTTGTCCTGGAAACTCATCGCACCGGTGATTGCGGCGGCAATCGTCGCGGTCGCGCTTCTGGTTTATTTCGGTGGCCGTATTTGTGCACAGGGCGTACCTTGGCCCGGGATGCATGACTACCAGAAACAGCGGGTATGCACGTTGCTGGATCCCACCACCGATCCGCTGGGAAAGGGCTTCCACACGATCCAAGCCGCAATCGCGGTCGGCTCGGGAGGGATCACTGGCAAAGGTTATTTGAAGGGCACGCAGTCGCATCTGGAATTCATTCCAGAACGCACCACCGATTTTATATTTGCGGTCTATGCGGAGGAATTTGGGCTTATCGGCAATGTGTTCTTAATGCTGCTCTACATCGCCCTCATCGTTCGTGGCCTCATGATCGCGGCCAACGCACCTTCTTATTTCTCTCGTCTGCTGGCCGGCGCGATCACACTGACGTTTTTTACTTACGCTTTCGTCAACATGGGGATGGTCTCGGGGCTACTGCCCATCGTGGGGGTCCCGTTGCCTTTCATGAGTTATGGGGGCACGGCACTGGGTACTCTCGGGATTGGCGCCGGAATCCTGATGAGCGTACAACGACATCGAAAATTTATTCAGACTTGACCTTCCCGTGCGGCCCACCTTCGTTCTCACGTTGATGTTGGCAACCACATCCGTGCTGCTGGCGGGTTGCGCATCGGCTCCCCCGAAACCTCGCGCAAACGCGACACTGACTGCTCCCTCGCTGCCCCTAGGATCTTCGCGGGGAGGTGCCTATTATGAGGACGACGGTCCCGGCGCGAATCCCCCGGCCAATCTGGATCGCATCCCTGATGCGGTGCCGCGAACGGACCCCTACGCATCGGGTCCGAACAAACCCTATATCGTGTTCGGAAAGGAATACGTCCCGGATACTTCCGACCACCCCTACCTCGAGCGCGGAATCGGTTCCTGGTATGGTCGAAAATTCAATGGCCAGCGTACTTCCAGCGGTGAGATCTATGACATGTATGCGATGACTGCCGCCCATCCGACTTTACCCATACCCAGCTATGCGCGGGTGACCAATATTGCGAACGGCCGTTCCGTGATCGTGCGCATCAACGACCGCGGCCCTTTTCATTCCGGTCGTGTAATCGACCTTTCGTATGCGGCCGCCTACAAATTAGGATATGCCAGACAGGGTTCGTCCGAGGTTGAAGTCGAACGGCTTTTGCCGCGTGATATTGCCGCTGGGCGTTATTCTGCACCGGTCACGGCGTCCGCCACGGCGCCATTGCTGGCCGATCGCACCTCAATCGAATCGAGCGGAGCGGCTGCAACTTCACACGATTACCCTACTGCCATACCCGCTCCACCTGTCTCCAATCCGACAGTGCAGCAGACAACGGCCTCGACAAAACGCGCCAGCCTGGCGTATCCCGACTTGCCGGCGGATCTCAGACCCACCGATCAGCCCGAAGAAAATCCAAGTTCCGGAGTTGTCACACAGATGTCCACGCCCTTGACTTCGCCGATGGCCGGTGACGCCCACTATCTGCAGCTCGGCGCATTTCACGTGCAACTGGGCGCCGATGATTTCATGCGGCACATGGCGCGAGAACTGGAGCCCTCGCTGGCGAGTCAACTACGCATCGTCGCGTCCGACCGCTTCTATCGCGTACAACTCGGGCCTTATGCCAACCGGTCGCAGGCTGAATACGCGGCCCAACGGGTGCGCGATGACCTCGGGATCGTCCCGCTTATCGTGGAAACCCCCTAGAGGCCTGTGTTGTCAGGTTCGTCTGCCCTGATTTTTAGCGCATGTGCGTAAAGTTCGTTTCGGGGCGCGTGCGTGACCTCCGCTGCCAATGTCACGGCTTCGGAGAGAGGTAATTTCTCCAACAGCCGTACGAGAATGGGTAACGCCTGCAAGAGGGGATCTTGGCCGGGGGGGGCGCCTTCCACGATGAGAACGAATTCTCCGCGCTGACGGTTTGCGTCGGCCAAGAGCCATGTGTGCGCATCGCCAAGGGTTAGGTGCACGATTTCTTCGAAGATCTTGGTCAACTCGCGTGCAAGCACCAATCGTCGTGCCGTGCCGAACACGTCGGCGAACAGCGTGACTGTTTGGAGCACGCGATGCGGCGCCTCGTAGAAGACCAGTTGTGCCTGCATCGATGCCAACGACACGGCAATCGCCCGCGCCTGAGCGCGCCGTGCAGGTAGAAAGCCGACGAAATAGAAAGGCCCATCGCCGAGGCCCGAGGCGGATAGGGCGCACGTAACCGCGCTTGTGCCGGGTATGGGAACGACGCGCATTCCCGCAGCAATGACAGCCTCGACCAGTTTGGCGCCGGGATCGGAAATGGCGGGCGTTCCCGCATCACTGATGTATGCGACGCGCTGCCCCTGCGCCAGCCGAGCGATGATTTCGGCGGCGGCGGCGCGTTCGTTATGGCGATGCGCGGCAAAGCAGGGCTTGGAAATGCCGTATTCAACGAGAAGCCGTTTGGCCGAACGAGTATCTTCGGCCGCGACGGCGTCAACACGTCGGAGACATTCAAGTCCGCGTAGCGTCATATCGGCCAAATTCCCGATCGGGGTGGCAATGACGTAAAGCGAAGCGATCGGGTAATTTTGATTGTGGGTGAGCCGCTCCAGAAGGCTTGCCTCCAGAGGCGCCTCCGAGGCGATCGGAGCGGCAATCGGAGCGGCAATCGGGCGTTTTCCTGGCATTGCGGAATCCGGCGAACTCATGGCGGAATTGTGCCCGTGGTACCGAATCGCCGCAAACGCCCATTTGCGGCGGCAGCTTGTTTCCTCAGTCTGTGCTTGGCACTGATTGCTATAATCAACCCTATGACCCTATCCGATCGCATCGCGCGCCAATTCGAAGAGAGCATTCGCGTCAAGCAGGAGGCGGCCGAGCTCCTCGTCGTGCCTATCGCTCAGGCGGTCGAATGCATGGTCGATGCATTGTCCAACGATCACAAGATCCTGGCTTGTGGCAATGGAGGATCGGCCGCAGATTGCCAGCATTTTGCGGCGGAGTTGATTGGGCGGTTCGAGCGCGAACGCCTTCCGCTGGCGGCGATTGCGCTGACCACCGATAGTTCGATCTTGACAGCAGTGGGTAATGACTATTCCTTTGACGCGATCTTTGCCAAGCAGGTGCGGGGTTTGGGGCGGCAAGGGGATATCTTGCTCGCCATCTCGACCTCCGGCAGTTCCTCAAACATCGTCGCGGCCGTCGAGGCGGCGCACGATCGGGAGATGCAGGTGGTGGCGCTGACCGGCAAAGGAGGTGGGAAAATGGCAGAACTCTTGGGCCCTGGCGATGTCCACATCTGCGTGCCGCATGATCGCACGGCGCGCATTCAGGAAGTTCACCTTTTGGCGTTGCATGCCCTTTGCGACGGTATCGACTGGAATTTGCTTGGAGAGGAATAAATGAGTATTCAAACTATTCGCACGCCATACACCGTTTCGCAGTCGGGCGTGGTGTCTGCGATTCGGGTGTTGATATTGGCGGGCTTGATGGTCGCCATGACGACGCAGCTCGCCGGTTGCTTCCTCGTGGCGGCAGGCGCTGTAGTCGGCGGGACATATGCAGCTACCGATCGACGTTCGCTCGGTACGCAGACCGATGACAAGGTGATCGCAGTAAAGGTCGACCACCAAATCTCCGACGCCCTGGGAGATGCTGCGCATGTCAATGTCAACACGTTCAACCGCAAGGTGCTTTTGACCGGGGAAGCACCGGATGCTGCGGCCAAGGCGCGCGCCGGACAGATTGCCCATGAGGTGGAGAACGTGACCGATGTCGTCAATGAAATTACCATCGCGCCGCCGTCTTCCGTCATGTCCCGTTCAAACGACGCGCTCATTACGACGCAGGTCAAAGCCCAGCTGGTCAATGAAAAGGATTTGTTCGCGAACGCCTTTAAGGTGGTCACCGAACGTGGCGTTGTCTATCTGATGGGACGCGTTACCCGGAAAGAAGGTGACTACGGGGCCAGTGTTGCACGCTCCGTGTCGGGGGTACAGGCGGTGGTCAAGGTATATGACTACATCACCGACGATCAGCTCCGGGAAATGGACACCCAAGCCGTTCCATCCTGAAGGGCACGATGGAGAACCGCATCCCGCTTGCGGGTAACCGTGCCTTGCGTCCTGCCGCGACCTGAACGAGGCGCGTAGGCTCAGAGAGCCGACGGATCAATTGGGCAGGGAATTTTCGGCGGGTTCGCGACTCGGGCGCGGCGCATCGAGGCCGATGGCCGCGCGTAAGCGGTGCTCCAGGTCCGAATCGAGCCTCGCATCGACTATGGCGTGACGTAGTTCGCGCGAAGAAAACGCGCCCTGGTCGACGCCAAACCGCGCGGTTTCCGCGAAGCAGCTTAACTCTGCATCGACTTCGAAAGCGTCGTGCCGGTGTGTTGAGAACATGAAATTGAGGAAATCTCGCGCAAAGTCGAAAGGAGCGAGCGGAACAAAGCAGATGCCGTCATCCTTTTGCAACGCGGGCTTCCCCTCACGTTGGGGTCCGAGTTCCGTGAAGCGAACGTCGTGTCCCTGGTAGAGATGCAAAATCTGATGAAATACGAACAGCTTGTAGAAGAGATAGCCGTGCAGGAACGGGATTTCGCCGTTGGCATAACTGCGAACAGGTGTCACGTTGAATGTGCGTTCACGCGATGAACAGGTTGCAATCCGATTGCCCACCTGCTCGCTTGAGTATTGCTTGAAGGAGACGGTAAAGTCGTCCAACGAAGATCTGGCATTGCTTCTGTCTTCAATCGAGATGCTGCGCAACTCGGACTCGGTAAAGAATCGCCAGATCGAATAGCGACGGTTGGGCTCTGGAAGATCCCGCCACGAGTGTTCAAGGGGGCAGTCACCTCGACCGAAATAAGGTGTCACGTCGAAATAGAAGCGTTCCTTGCGGCCTGATTCGGGGTCGAGCACCTGATAGACATCAAAATACCGGTCATCTTCGATGATCGTCCACAACTTGGCCGCTTTTAGCGGACGTCCAAACAAATGCGGTATGGTTCGTTCCAAATAGATTTGCGCCTGCCCCGCACACATCGAGGGCAATGCGTGTTCGGTCGAATGGATCAGGTTGGACATTCGGTTCCCCGCAAAACATCGGAATACGCCGAGAGGCCCACCCTGCGCCTGTGCTTGATGGACTCCGCCGCGGCGATGAATAGGTATGTCAAAACTATGGCACCAAAGCATCAACCCGAGAACGCTGTCCACTAGGTAGGTTTACGCGTTGTCGCGAATTTCGCAACAGCAACCGCCTTCAGACCGTCATCGGATTGAGTGGTCGCCACATACGCCATGAGAGCCCGGTCGCGCTTGGCCTTCGCGCGTGACCGAGATTCGCACGAGCATTTGCCGCGTCAGCACGCTCGGTATGTTCAATTGACTCTCCTCGGACACAAGCGGACACGGAACATGAATCGTTTGTCATCACCGGCAACGGCGGGACATCATTGCGCGAATTTGAGGGGTAAGCTCTGGCCCTTTGGACAAAGTCCTGAAAGGGTGCGAAAGGGTGCGCTTGTGGGGTCGTGGGTAACGGTGTAGAGAATTGATCGCGCCGTTTGCGCACGCAAGCAGGATGGAATCGAGAACGTCGAATACGCAGAGAAACGGAGCAGAGGGTCGAGCGTCTTCAAATTGCGCCAGCCGGTCCCCAGCGCTCACGCGCTGCCCGCAGCAAAAATTCTCGTAACGTTGGTACGATCCGCCGTAGCGACGTAGCGCCGAGGATATCGCGTAGGCTTATTTACCTACCGCCTAAGGGTGCGGCTCATCTTCTTGTTTTTTCGTGGGCGCCGCGCCCGGACGCTTCTCGCCGAGAACTTGGTCACGCAGCGCGCGCTTGCCGAAAACTTCCACCATGCGGACATCTGCCGTCGGATTTTCTTTCTGGATCCGGTCGAAATCGGCTTTGATCTCACCCGTGAAACCAACGGTGCGCGTCAATGCGAGGCGGCCGTCCACGATGACTGCCACAGCCACGGGTCTTCCCCAGAGTCTGACCAGCTGTACGTGCCGGTCAGGAAACTGGACGCAGGCCCGCTCGAACAGTCCCCACATGCTTTCGAGCTCTTCCAAAGCCGCTCGATGCATGCTTTCCCCGTCCACTCTGAGGATGAGCCACGCGGCGCGCTCCTGATTGCGTGAGAAGGGCGTGTTTTGCATAGGTCCAGGCGAATGCGCTGTAACGGATGGAACCGAAGTCGAAGTCGCGGGCCCCGAAGTGCTTGTATTTTGCACTGTATTTATCCAGTAACCTGATCGATTTAACACCGTCGGCCCGTGCGCCGAATCAGCATTCATACCCCGAATCTTGCCAGGGGCGCTGGATCCAACCTGTCAACCTATCTTGCGAAGTCTACGTGCCCTATTATCGCCTCTTTAGCGCTAAAGGGGCAGTACCCCCGGTAGCCCACAGAACCGCTCTCGCCTTTGCGGGGAAGTACGCCAATTTCCCCGGGACCCGGCGGGCGCGGACAGGGCGTCAGTCATGCCGGTTCGCAAGAAACGGACCGGAATTGAACGCCCCTAATTGAGGGCCCTCTAATTCAGAGGTCCGGTCGATGCACAAGTTCTCGGGTTAAGGATGGTTATTGCGGTACACCGCTGACCGCGCTGACTATAATTTAACCCATCAAGTCGCGCGAGCGTCTCGGAGACGTTTATGCCATTCCAGTCGTGGGATAACCCAATGGGGACGGCGGGATTCGAATTTATCGAATACGCAGCCCCGGATCCCGTTGCGATGGGTGAGCTTTTTGAACGGATGGGTTTTCAAGCGATCGCCCGTCACCGCCATAAAGCAGTAACGTTGTACCGTCAAGGCGCGATCAATTTCATTATCAACGCCGCACCTGATTCATTTGCCCAACGCTTCGCGCGCCTGCACGGGCCATCTATTTGTGCCATCGCGTTTCGTGTTCGAGATGCAGCGTTCGCCTATGATCGGGCGATCAAGCTGGGTGCTTGGGGATTTGCCAATCAAGCCGGGCCGGGCGAACTCAATATCCCCGCAATCAAAGGAATAGGCGATTCCTTGCTCTACTTCGTAGACCGGTGGCGCGGAAAAAATGGTGCGACGCCCGGGTCGATAGGCAACATCGGATTTTTTGATGTGGACTTCGAGCCACTACCGAACGCGGAGCTCAATCCGCTGGGCAGCGGCCTGACCTATATTGACCATTTGACCCACAATGTTCATCGCGGACGCATGGCTGAATGGTCGGGGTTCTATGAGCGCTTCTTCAATTTCCGCGAGATTCGTTATTTTGATATCGAGGGACAGGTCACCGGTGTGAAATCCAAAGCCATGACCTCGCCTTGTGGAATGATCCGTATCCCTATCAATGAGGAGGGTAACGAAAAAGCAGGGCAGATCCAGGAATACTTGGACGCATATCACGGTGAGGGCATACAGCATGTTGCCCTCGGTTCAAGTGACCTCTATCGCACCGTCGACGCCATGCGTGCGAGGGGAATCCGCTTGCTGGACACGATCGACACCTATTTTGAACTCGTCGACAAGCGAATTCCCGGACATGGTGAACCACTGGCGGAACTCAAGAGACGAAAAATCCTTGTCGACGGCAAGGCGGGCGAGCTTTTGCTGCAGATCTTCACCGAAAACCAACTCGGACCGATTTTTTTCGAATTTATTCAACGCAAGGGTGATCAGGGTTTTGGCGAAGGAAACTTCAAGGCTTTATTTGAATCGATCGAGCTTGATCAGATGCGGCGAGGGGTCCTGAATAATGACAGCGCGACCGCGTGAAATTGAGCGGTAAGCCATGAATGCCATCTCGAAATTGACTCTGCACGATGGCCAGAACCGGGGAATGGCGCCGGTCACCTATGGCAAAGGGGAACGGCCTCCTCGAGGCGACTATAGTCGGGCTGCCGCCGACTACACCTGTGATCAGGACTTCGATGCCTATACGCGCGAAGAGCATTCGCTCTACACGCGTCTTTACCACCGGCAGTTCACGCAGCTCAAAAAATTTGCATGCGACCCATTCATCGAGTCACTCAACGCCCTTGATGCCACGGAGGCGATCCCGAGGCTCGAAGAAGTATCCGAGAAATTGTATCGAACGACGCGGTGGCAGCTGGTTGCCGTGCCCGGGCTGATACCGGAAGAAGCTTTTTTTTCCCTATTGGCGGGCCGCAAATTTCCGGTCACGAAATGGCTGCGTACTCCGGCGGAGATCGACTACATTGTCGAGCCAGATATCTTCCACGATTTCTTTGGGCATGTCCCGCTTCTGTTTAACCCCATTTTCGCCGACTACATGCAGGCCTACGGACAGGGTGGCCTTAAAGCAGGTGGGTTGACCGCATGCCAGCACTTGGCGCGTCTTTACTGGTATACGGTCGAATTTGGGCTCATCGACACCTCGCAAGGATTAAGGATCTATGGCGCCGGAATCCTTTCATCGAGTACCGAGTCGCGCTATAGCCTTTTGCACCCCGCTCCAAGCAGAGTTGCATTTGACCTCGAACGCGTGATGCGAACCGAATATCAGATTGACTCGTTTCAACAGACCTATTTTGTCATCGACTCCTTTGATGATCTTTTCAGGGCGACAGAGCCTGATTTCACGGCGATCTATGAGCGGCTGCGCAGTCAGCCCGCAATCAGGGCGAACACGCTTCTTGTGGGAGAGAAGACGTTCGCGCCGGACGCAACGCCATGAAGGCGAACCGGGCGTAGTGCAGGTGCGGCTGCGATGCTGGGCCGTCTCGGTTAAACTCGTTGGGCAAGCCCAGGCGATCACCTCATAATCGCCTGGACCCATTTAAGGTCATCAGCGCTCCACGGGACTTCTGCCTTGAACATCGTTATCCTCGCCGCCGGCATGGGCAAGCGCATGCACTCGGACCTGCCGAAGGTTTTGCACCGCTTGGCGGGTCGACCGCTCCTGGCCCATGTATTGGCCACCGCCCGCAGATTAAAACCGCAACGCATTGTCGTCGTCTATGGCCATGGCGGTCGGGCGTTGCCCGACGCTTTCGCGGCAATTCCTGATATCGCGTGGGTCGAGCAAAAACCACAGCTGGGAACCGGCCATGCGGTGTTGCAGGCTTTGCCGATGTTGGAGCAAACGGTGCCGACGCTTGTGCTTTATGGTGACGTGCCACTCATAGAATCCTCCACGCTGGAACGTCTGTTGGCCGCGCGGCCCGAGGTCGGATTGGCGATCTTGACCGTCAAACTCGAGGACCCATTCGGCTATGGTCGGGTGGTCCGTGAAAATGATTCCATTGTCCGAATCGTCGAAGAGAAGGATGCGAGTGCGAAAGAGCGCCAGATTACGGAAACAAATACCGGTATCCTGGTCGCGCAGACCACCGCATTACAACGCTGGCTCGGGAAGCTCTCGACTCGGAACAGCCAAGGCGAGTACTACCTGACCGATATCATCGCATTCGCGGCGCGTGAGGGCGTAGCGATCGCGTCAGCCCAGCCTCAGAATGCCTGGGAGTCGGCTGGGATCAACAGCAAATCGCAGCTGGCGGCGCTCGAACGGCAGCTTCAGACGAGAATTGCCCGTGAGCTTATGGATAGCGGCGTGACGTTGTCGGACCCGAGCCGCATCGACGTGCGCGGAGAACTTCGCTGTGGTCGTGACGTTGCAATCGATATCGGCTGCATTTTTACGGGGGATGTTGTACTGGGCGATGGCGTTTCGGTCGGCGCGCATTGTGTCATTCGCGATGCATCGATTCAGACGCGCACGGTGATCGAACCCTTCAGTCACATCGAGGGGGCGAGAATTGGCGCGAATTGTCGTATCGGGCCCTACGCCCGCTTAAGGCCTGGAGCTCATCTCGGGGAAAGCGTTCACATCGGCAATTTCGTTGAGGTGAAAAATAGCGAAATTGCTGACGAATCCAAAGCGAACCACCTGGCCTATGTCGGGGACAGCAGTGTCGGTGCCCGAGTAAACATCGGTGCGGGTACTATCACTTGCAATTATGATGGCGCCGCCAAACATCGCACCGTGATCGAAGATGATGTCCACATCGGGTCGGATACGCAACTCGTCGCGCCCGTACGGATTGGGGCGGGGGCGACCATCGGCGCCGGCACAACGATCTGGAAGGATGTCGAACCCGGAACGTTGGTGGTTAATCGCAAATCGCAGGATGCACGCGGAGGGTGGGAGCGCCCGGAAAAGCCCGAAAAATAGTCCGGATCCGCGACTATGCTCGTGCGACGCGCGTTTCGAATTTGCTGCGATAAATTGAAAAGAAGCTTTTGACGTTTCGCACATTGCTATGTCCTGCGAATAAGCGGTGTGCCAATGCGTGATACCCCGGCATGTCGCGTACCTGGATCACCAATACAAAATCGGGGCCCGGCGAAACGCGATAGCACTGAAGCACGGACTCTTCTTGACCCGCAAGCGTTTCGAACGCGATCTGGTGTTCGTCGCCTTGGCGATCGAGCGTAACTTCCACGATTGCCGTCAACTGCGCCCCGAATGCATCTGGCCTGAGAATGGCAACTTGTTTTTGAATCAGCCCGGCAAGACTCAAGCGCTTGACGCGCCTCAGGCAGGTGGCTGGCGATGCGTGAACGAGTGCCGCGAGTGCTTGATTGGTGAGCGACGCATCCCTTTGAAGGGAATCCAAAATACGGCCATCCAGCGCGTCGAGGGAAAGGGGTATCGGATTAGTCATGATATAAAAATTCTTAAAATGATAGATTAAGGAATAATCTATCATGCCGGAATATTTCGATCCCATTATTTCATATTCTTGATCATTATGAGTGAATCTAGCAAGTAAGGTCAGTTACTATCCGCTCCGAAGCCTTCAATCGGAGAGTCTCCATGTGCGGGATCGTCGCTGCCGTCGCTCAACGTAACATCGTCCCTCTTCTGCTGGAGGGCCTCGCGCGCCTCGAATATCGCGGCTACGATTCCTGTGGAATCGCACTCTATGTCGACGGCGTGCTCGAGCGTTCTCGCAGCACGGCCCGCGTTGCGGACCTTCAAGAGCAGGTTCGGCAGACCAAGCTTGCGGGATTTATCGGAATCGCGCACACGCGCTGGGCGACGCATGGCGCACCCGTATCGGTCAATGCGCATCCGCATTTCTCGCGCGAACGAATCGCGGTGGTGCATAACGGCATCATCGAGAATCACGATGAGTTACGCAAGGAACTGCAGGTTGCCGGGTTCCTGTTTGAAAGCCAGACCGACACGGAAGTCATTGCGCACCTCGTCAATCATCTCTACGAGGATGATCTCTTCGAGGCTGTGCAGGCCGCGACCAAGCGACTCATGGGGGCTTACGCCATCGCGGTGTTCTGTCGTGACGAGCCGCATCGCGTGGTCGGAGCTCGCCTAGGCTCTCCCCTCATTGTGGGCGTGGGCGAGGTAGAACATTTCTTGGCATCCGATGCCATGGCGCTCGCCAATGCGACAACCCGCATCATTTATTTGGAAGAGGGGGATGTCGTCGATATTCAGCTGAATCGGCATTGGATCGTGGACGGTGACGGCAAACCCGTCACACGGGAAGTGCGTCGCGTTCTAACCCACACGGGGGAAGCCGAGTTGGGGCCCTATCGGCATTTCATGCAAAAGGAAATATTCGAGCAACCACGCGCCGTGGGTGACACGCTCGAGGGGGTTGATCGTGTGACCCCAGAACTCTTCGGAAGCACGGCATCGCGCGTCCTCGGCAACGTCGATTCTCTCCTTATTCTGGCCTGTGGCACGAGCTACTACG